>Ga0157370_10004136_pt1 | contig 16814 bp, 16 predicted proteins | sample C35metaG_FD_113463 | JGI IMG/M metagenome (GOLD analysis project Ga0157370, IMG submission 113463) | Corn rhizosphere microbial communities from Kellogg Biological Station, Michigan, USA - C3-5 metaG | ecosystem: Host-associated > Plants > Roots > Rhizosphere > Soil | place: USA: Michigan...
ACATCTCGAACGCCAACACGCCCGGCTACGTCCGGCAACGTGCCGACCTGGCCGAGGCGGGCCCGGTCGCCGGGGCACCATCCCTCTACGCGACCCAGCATGCCGACAGCACGGTTACCGTGTCGGGCACCAGCCGCCTCAACGATCCGGTGGTCGATATGCGAGCGCGTAGCGAGCATGGCCGCAACAACTACCTGCAAACCTCGGCCGGCACCCTGTCGTCGGTGGAAGACCTGTTCGACGAGCCCAGCGACAACGGGCTTGCCGAGCAGCTGAACGACTTCTGGAACTCCTGGGCCGCGGTGGCCAACAACCCCGGCGACAGTGCGGCTCGCAACGTGGTGCTGCAGAAGGCCGGTGCGCTGGCCGGCACCCTGAACGAAGCCAGCGCCGCACTCGGCCGGCTGAACCAGTCGACGACCGACCAGGCCAGCTCGGCGCTCACCCAGATCAACACCGCGACCAGCCAGCTGGCCCAGCTGAACAGCGCGATCGCGGTCGGCACCGCCACCGGAGCCACCGACAACCAGTTGCTGGACCAGCGCGACAGCCTGCTCATGAGCCTGTCCGACCTGGCCGGCGCGCAGGCCACCATCAACACCGACGGCACCGCGACGGTGAGCATCGGCGGCCAGACGGTGGTCAGCTCGACCACCGCAACCGCGGTGTCGGTCAATGCCAGCAACCAGTTGCTGGTCGGCGGCAGCCCTGCCGGCGCCGCCGGTGGGCAACTGCAGGGCCTGCTCGACGGCCTCACCACCGTGCTGCCCAGCTACACGGCCCAGTTGGACGCGGTCGCCGCCGCGCTGGCCAACACCACCAACTCGGCCCAGACCAGCGGCTACGACCTGGCCGGCAACCCCGGCGGCCCGCTGTTCGCCGGCAGCACCGCCGGAACCATCAGCTTGGCGATCACCGACCCGACGCTGCTGGCCGCCTCGGGCACTCCCGGCGGCAACCTGGACGGCTCGGTGGCACTGTCGATGTCCCAGCTGGGCAACTCGACCACCGGGCCGGACGCCAGCTACCGGACGCTGATCGGCACGCTGGCCACCGACTCCCAGCGGGCCAACCAGCAGGCGACCGTGCAGCAGTCGGTCACCGACAGCGTGGACGCGCTGGCCCAGTCCTCGTCCGGCGTGAGCATCGACGAGGAGACCACCAACCTGCTCACCTACCAGCGGGCCTACCAGGCCAGCTCACGGGTGCTCACCACGGTGGACGAGACCCTGGACACCCTGATCAACCACACCGGAACGGTGGGTCTGTAGCCATGTTGCGAGTAACCGAGGGGTCGACCAGCCGAGGTGCGCTGGTCGGGCTGCAGGCCAGCGCCGGCCGGCTGTCGGCGCTGCAGCAGCAGCTGTCGTCCGGCCGGCAGATCACCCGGCCGTCGGACAATCCGACCGGCACCGTGAGCGCCCTGCAGTTGCGCGCGCAGTTGAAGCAGATCAGCCAGTACCAGGCCAGCGCCACCGACGCGCTGGGCTGGCTGACCACGGTGGACAGCGCCTACTCGAGCATCTCCAGCCAACTGCAGCAGGTCCGCACCCTGGTGGTGCAGGGCATGAACACCGGCACCGGCAGCGCCAGTTCGAACGAGGCGCTCGCCCAGCAGGTGGACCAGGCCCGGGCCTCGCTGCTGTCGCTGGCCAACGCCAGCTACCTGGGGCGGCCGGTGTTCGGCGGCACCACGGCGGGCTCGGTTGCCTTCGACAATGCCGGCAACTACGTCGGCGACAACGGGACGGTCAGCCGCACCGTCGGATCGAACACGACGGTCGACCTGAACACGCCCGGCACCACCGGGTTCGGCCCGAACGGAAACAACCTGTTCGACCTGCTGTCCACCATCTCCAACGACCTGCGCACCAACCCCAGCGGGCTCGGTTCCGACCTGACCGCGCTGGATGCCAGGCAACTGGCCATCACCAGCGACCAGTCCCTGGCCGGCGCCAAGTATCAGAGGATTCAAGGCGTGCAAACGAGCAGCAATGCCAACACGATCCAGCTGAAGTCTCAGCTGTCGGACGTGCAGGACATCGACCTGGCGGACATGGCCGTCCAGGTGAGCACCGCCAACGCCGCCTACCAGGCTGCGCTGGCCACAACAGCGAAGGTCAGCCAGATCTCGCTCCTGGACTTCTTGAGGTAGACCGTGACCAGCGCCCTGTACGAGAGGCCGGCGACCCTGCCGGCGCAGATCACCTTCACCGCACCGATCCCGGGCTTCGAGGCCGAGCGGGACTTCGACGTCGCGGCCCTGGACGCGCACGGCGTGCTCTACACGCTGCGGTCCCGTCGCACCCCGGGCCTGCGTTTCGTGGTGGCCGCGCCGGGCCGGTTCTTCCCGGAATACAAGCCATCGCTGATGCCCACCGATGTGGCTGCGCTCGGAGTGGCCGACGGCGACGAGGTGCTGCTGCTGGTGGTGGTCACGGTGACCAACTCGATCGCCGATGCCACCGCCAACCTGCTCGCGCCGATCGTGATTGCCGCCGAGCGGGGCACCGCAGTCCAGTTGGTGCTCCCGGACGCCGACCTGCCCCTGCGCGCACCGCTGCTGTCCCAGGCAGGCTAGCGTTGAGGCGGGGCACCGTCGTGTCCCCTTTGGGGTGGTCCTTGCGGGAGCGTGTCTGTGCTGATTCTGACCCGTCGAGTGGGCGAAAGCATCGTCGTCGGCGATGACATCGTGCTCACCGTGTTCGAAGTTCGTGGTGACGCCGTCCGGATCGGCATCGACGCGCCGCGATCGGTCCGGGTGAACCGCAAGGAAGTGTACGAGGAGATCCAGCGATCCAATGAGCAGGCCGTATCCACCAGCGACGATGCGCTGGACGCGCTGCGCAGCGCCATTGAGACGGAGCCGGACGACCGGTAATTTTTCCGGTTCGTCCTCGGACACGCGACCCTCTTTTTCCACACTCACAAATTTCCGACGCCGCCAGTTCTACGGTGAGCCATGACCCGGATGCCCGAGCAGGGGGCCGAAGTCCAGCTGCGGGACCAGAACGGCAGCGCACATCGCAGCGAGGTGGTCGAACGCGATCAGCAGATGCCCGGCACCTTGCTGCTGTCCCCGCCGGACGACCTGCCGGCCGACTGCCCGTTCTCGCCCGGCACCCGGCTGCTGGTCAGCTGGCCGGACGACCATTCGTACTGGGTGCTGCCGGTGGTCTTGGTCGAGCTGAAGCCGTCCGGTGACCAGCAGCTGTTGGTGGCCGAGGTCGATGACGATGCCTGGCGGGAGGAGCGGCGCCAGTTCGCCCGATCGATCCTGGACGCGGGAGTCGAGATCGACCTCGACGTGGTCGATGAGAACGACGAGCCGGGCCCGGTCGGGGTGGCCACCGAGCTGATCGACCTGTCCGAGGTTGCCCTGCGCGGCGTGGTGCGCCCGGACTACCGGGACTGGTTCGCGCCGCAGGTGCCGGTCACGGTCCGGCTGAGCCTGTCCGGCGACCGGTTCGACATCTCCGGCACCGTGCTGCTGGCCAAGCCGGCCGCGCGCGTGGACCACGGCCTGGAAGTGGTGATCATGTTCGACCGGCCGGTTCCCCGGGTGGAGGAGCTGCGCAGGCACATCGCCAAGCAGCAGGAGCAGTAGCGGTCCGGTTAATCGCGGCTGCGGCGCAGGTTGCGGACCATCAGCAGGGTGAGCAGCAGGCCGGCCCCGCTGAGCACCGCGATGCCGACCGGCGAGCTGGCCTTGGCCATCAGGTTCGCCTTGGCTTCATCGGCCAGCCGCTTGGGCGCCAGCCGGTCGGCCAACTGGTCGACGGAGGTGGCAAGCTTGTCTCGCGCCTGGTCCAGTTCGACCCGGATCTCGGCTGCTTCGCGTTCGGCCACGCCGCTGTCCCCCCATCTGCTCGCTCGTCGGCTGCCAGCCTAGCTGCCGATAGGGTATGCGCATGACGCAACGGCTCGCGGTCGGCGACCCCGCTCCGCAATTCACCCTGCCCGACGCAGACGGCAACGAGGTGCGGCTGGCCGACCTGCGTGGGCGGCGGGTGATCGTGTACTTCTATCCCGCCGCGTCCACCCCGGGCTGCACCAAGCAGGCGTGCGACTTCCGGGACAGCCTGGCCAGCTTCACCGGCGAGGGGTACGCGGTGCTCGGCATCTCCCCCGACAAGCCGGCCAAGCTGGTTCGCTTCCGGGACGCCGAGGGGCTGACGTTTCCCCTGCTGTCCGACCCCGACCGGACCGTGCTCGAAGCCTATGGCGCGTACGGCGAGAAGAAGATGTACGGCAAGACGGTGACCGGGGTGATCAGGTCCACCTTCGTGATCGACCCGGACGGCCGGATCGAGCTGGCCCAGTACGGCGTGAAGGCCACCGGCCACGTCGCCAAGCTGCGCCGGGATCTGGGGCTGGACGCAGCCTGAGTTCGTTCGCCTGCTTCGGTAGGCTGGCCGGGCAACCTTGGGGGCCGTAGCCCAATTGGCAGAGGCACACGGTTTAGGTCCGTGCCAGTGGGGGTTCGAGTCCCCCCGGCCCTACGCAGCAAGGCCCGGATTTGCTGGCCTGCGCGCCGCATTCGGACGCTGGTGCTAACGAATTGCTAACCAACAGACTCGACCCGCCCGAAGATGAGGCCGGCGACCTTGCCTGCGGCGTCGGAGTGCAGCGATGCAAGGACGTGGCTGTATATGTCCATCGTCACCGCGATAGTGCTGTGGGCCAGCCGCTCCTGAACCACCTTCGGGTGCACGCCGGCGCCGAGCGCTAGCGTTGCCCAAGTGTGCCGTAGATCGTGCAGCCGGATGCTCGGAAGTTGGGCGGCTCTCGCTCGGCGCACGAACGCCTCAGACAGCCGCTCCCGGTGGATCGGGTGCCCGGTGGGCTGACAGAACACCAAGCCGTGATCGGTCCAACCGGCGCCGAACTGCAACCGCTCGGCGGCCTGTCGGCGGCGATGGTCCCGCAGTGCTGCCACCGTGGCCGGGTCCAGCTCGATCGGCCGAGCAGACTTCACCGTCTTCGGTTGGCCGAGCTGCGGGACGTGGTTCACGACGATCACCGTCTGCCGAATCGAGGCGCGCGCCAAGTCTGGGTTGAGGTCGGCCCAGCGCAGCCCGAGCGCTTCACCACGGCGCATGCCGGTCGTTGCCAGCAGTACGAAGAGCGCGGCGAGCCGGTCAGCCGAGACACTGTGCAGGAAAGTCCGCACCTCATCAGCAGACCAGGTGCGTAACTCGGTGCTGGCTGCTGCGCTCTTCTTCGGCGGGTCCGCCGCGTCGGCAGGGTTGCGGGCAAGCCTGCCCCAGCGCACGGCGTCTTTGAACATCCGGTGCGCGATCGTGTGCACGTAGGTCACCGACCGAGCGGACAGACCCCCACCGACTTGGTTGCGCCGACCATCGGCGAGCAACTGCGCGTACAGCCTGTTCAGTGCCCCGGCATCCACGCCGGCCAGCGTGGCGCCGCCGAGGTACGGCAGCACGTGCAGACGCAGGTTCCGAGCGTAGGAATAGTGCGTGGCAGGCCGGACGGTCGGCGCAATCGCCGTAAGCCAGTCGGAGGCGAACTCGGCGACGGTCTGCCGCGTCTTCTCGACATAGGTACCCTTGTTGACCGCGCTGACCATCTCTGCAAGCGCCGCCTGCGCCTGCTTCTTCGTTGCGTCGCCGGAGTGCCATTTCTGCCTGCGCTTGCCGGTGATCGGGTCAGGCCCAAGATCGATAACGACGCTGTACCCGTTGCTTCGCTTGACGATTGACCCTCTCACGGCTGCTCTCCTCGCTGACGCGCCCGGTAGGCGGCCTGATTTCGGCGCTGCCGCGCGCGGCGGCATGTCGGCTCGGTGCAGTAGATGCGCTCGCCTTCCCTCGGAGGACGTATTCGCTCGACCGGCATTCGACAAACGTCACATCGGTACGTTTCGCGGTCCCCGGTGATATCTCGCCAGAGCAGCAGCGTTATCGTGCCCAACAACCCATCGGCCTCAGAGGAAAGCTGCGGATGCTTCGCTCCTTTCGGCCAGGTAACGTCATGGCCGATGCCGGTGGACATGAACAGCCACCGCAGATATTCGGCCAACCAGCTGCGCTGACCGAAGAATGATCGATCCTTCATCACAGGGAATCCGCCAATGAAAGCCTGCAGATTCAGCCAGTCCTTCTCATCGACACTTTGCCGGATCGCTAACCTCGCAGAGCCGCGCCGAATGGCCGAGTATGCCCGCGCCGCGATCCGAAGATGCCGTACCGATAACGACGTCCAGGTATCTCCCGTCGTCAAAGGGCAATACTCGCCTTCGGTGTGATGGTCGGGCCGGCCGTGCTCGAAGCACAGCTCCGGTAGCCCATACCACCTCAGGAAGTCCGCCATCTCCTCGGGATGCGCTGATTCCAACTCGCAGAAGTGGTCGAGCAGATTATCCGTTCCGGGCCAGGAGTCCCCGGCCGGCGCTGGCGTGTCCCAAATCAGGCTCGCTTCATCGACCACGGTCACGCGATCAGGCATCCAGATCGGCGCTCGACTCGAGATTAAGCGTCGGCTGATGGATGTCATCGCTGAGTTATAGCAGCAGATTGGACGTGATAGCAAGAGTCAGCCACCGTATAGGGCATGACGAAGCCAGACACAGGATGCCGAATCCCGGACCCACAGACCCAACCGACGATGCCCGTCTGGCCCGACACTGGACGTGCGCTCAATCTGTCGAAGGCCTCGACCTACGAGGCCGTCGCCAGGGGCGAAATCCCGTCCATCAGGATCGGTCGCCGACTGCTCGTTCCCACTGCGGCGCTGCGCCGCATGTTGGGCCTGGACCAAGGGTGAGCCTCCGGGTAACCGGCAAGCTGCGGGTCGACCTCCGCAGCCCCGATGATGACGAGCAGTACCGGGCCATCGGCTCGCTCCAGCCCGCCCCCTGCGGCGCAGAGGTCGAGCTGATCGTGGACCGGCCGCCGCTGTGGGGAACCGTTGCCCGGCTGCAGGACTGGGCCACCCACTGCCGGTTCGTGATCGTGGCCACCGACCCGGACATCGTGCCCGCCTGGATTCGGGGGCTGGCCGGAGCACCGGAGGCAAGCCGGCCATGAAGAAGAAGAGGACCTCCACGATCAGGACCCGCGTGCACATGCACAGCGGCTTGGTCAGCGGGCCGGTTCGGATCGTGCACCCGGCCATCGTGCGGCTCGGCATCCCCTGGATGTACGACCACGGACGGCACGCCTACTTGGTGCCGCGCCAGCACCTCGGCAACATTCAGGCCGCACTTGAGGCCGATGGTTACCGGGTCGAGATGACCCTGGGCAGCTCGCCATGAACCGCGCCCAGTGGCGACGCGAGGTCAAGCGCGGCGAGTTCCCGGCAGGGCTGCGGATCGCACGGGCCACCCTGCTGCTGCTGCCGATGACCGCCGAGGGCATCATCACGGCCACCAACGAGGAGATGGCCGAGCAGACCGGGCTGCCCGTGCGGACACTCTCGCGCCACCTGGCGAAAGCGGTCGACGCCGGCTGGCTGGAACGAATCACCCGCGGCGGTATCGGTGCCCGGTCCAGGTACCGGGCAGCGGTACCGGGAGTGCGCCACGACTGGCCTACCCCACAGAGTGAGAGTGCGCCAGATGTGACCTGCTCCGAAGCTGGGAAGTGCGCCACAACTGGCCGAACGAGTGCGCCAGAAAGTACGCACTCCCGGCCCGAACGAGTGCGCCACCTAATGGCCGAGTCAATAAAAGACAGCGCGAACGTCAGTGAGCACAGAGCCTTGGACCAAAGCCGCGACCGGCGACCGGACCACGACGGCAGCCGCGCCGACGTTCCAGCCGGCGAACCGAAAGACGGCAGCGACAGGCAAGCACCAGCAGACCCGGCCGCCGTTGCTGACTCACCAGCACACCCCGCGACGATCGCAACCAGACGGCGCGGCCTCGCGCTCGCCTTCGCCGCGCTCGGATGCACCAACTGCCAACGAGCGGTCGACATGGCCGTCGACCCGGCACCGTGCGCCGACCACCAGCAAGGAGCTAACTCATGCCGCTGACACCCTCGGCGCCGGCCGGGTGATTTCTGGACGGCCTGGCTACCAGACCCCGCAGTCTTGGCCGGCGTATTTACACGATTTTTTCCACACAGATTTGGCACCGATAGGCGGTTCCGATGGTCATGCAGCGGACCGAGGGGCGGCCTTGTCCTCGTCCGTCGAGTTCCGGACGGATGCGGTTTTGATATCCCCGTGAACCAGGAACGGTCACCGTCAGACGCTGAGCGGCTAGCCGGCCTTGAGAACAGCGAACTAGGCCCTTACATTATCGCTGAGTGGTGCTCGGGTGTCGTGCTCGGCCGTGGGATGTGGCTGGGAGTTACTTCGGTGATGGCTTACCGGTCAAGGAAATGCGTCTAGCAATCCAATCCCGAGCGATATGGCTCGCGTCTTCGGTCACGTCGAACCGCCGGAGGCGATCAAGCTCAGTCCCCTCGTAGCGGGCCGCGTCCGAGTCGATCGACGGCTGGCGATCGCCTAGGGCCGCGACCAAGTCAGGCAGGGTCCGTACCCATCGCGTGTGCGGCGCTCCGTTGCCCGCTCGCCCCGAAACCTGTCTGTCTGGTCGCCGTCCACTGGGAGTACGCGCCTCCATGACTGGCAGTGCTAACAAAAGTGCGGTGGATCGCCAAAGTCGGTCCGCGACGGCGTTGGGCTGCTTTTCGACGCGCATCATGACCACGGTCGCCATAGGATCCATTCGACGCGTAAAAGTGAACCAAGGGGTTTTAGACGACACAAGCGCGTCATGCACTCCCTGAATGACACTTCGGTCGATGAACTTACCCTTTGGGCTCGCCCACTGATCCCCCCCACGTATGATCTTCCAAGCCAGTGGTGGGTCAATGACGTCTCCGCCGTACTCACATTCGTACAGAGCCCCGATGCCGAACCTGTCTACTAGCTCTTGCACTGCTCTCTTCCCGTCCTCGACTAAGTACGCCATAACCCAGGAATAGTGCTGCGCACCTCGATTTACTGCGTCCTCCAGTTGATTGTTCAGCTCGATTTGATACCTATATTCGTCAGCCGTAGCGCGCCCGCCAGATGCACGAATTCTGGTGTCGGGACGAACGACTGACGTCCAGTAGAGGGCCAGTTCGAGCGTACGCTCACTCGGAACCGCGTCTCCGCACAGTGTCGTGAATGTCTCGGCGGCGTACTTTCGTATGAGAGGGACATTTTCAGGGCTTGCTAGTCCTAGTTCTATCACGGGTCGAGACGCGGAAAGCGAGCCTCTGATCGAACGGTCACTCTCCTTGGAAGGAGATCCGTTCACGTGATGCGTAATACAAGCTTCGACGATTGCCCTAAGCACCGGTGGCTTCGGAACTACAAATGCCAGTGCGCGGGCCGCAAAGGAAACCGCATTTCGTCTCTCCCCAGGCGTGTCCAACGATACTGCTTGGTCCACTACTAGTTGCAAGAAGTCGTCCGCTCCATCCTCGACCGCTTTGCCGAGCGTTTGCACCGCGAGTTGCGCAACGACATCCCACTCCGCTTGACAGATGCGCGGCCAGAGCTGAGAGAACAGCCGATCCGCCGACGTGTTCTCCCGAACAAGCTGCGAGGCGGCAAAGAATTCTAGAAACGTCTGATGAGTGAACCAATATTGCTCGGCGCCAACATCGGTAAGCACCCAAGCTCGGCCTCGACAAAAGTCGATAAACTCATTCGCCGCTTCTTCGGCCTCCGTCTCATCGTCAAATCGTTTGGCGCTCAAATATGATGTCATAAAGCGAACAAACTCAGAACGAGGAAGTCCTCTTCGTAGTTCTTGCTGAGGATATAACCACAGCGCGAGACTTCTCAATGATGACTGGACATGCGCATCGAACGGCAGCGGCGCGACAATCCCTCGTTGCTTGTCCCAGCGTTCGAATAGGAGGTTCGCACACTTCTCATAGACGTCTGGCCTGTTCTTTGGAATGTACCGTTCGCCCGAGTAAAGACCACACATAAGCGACAACATGAGCGGATTCGTCCGCAGATCACTGACATAGTCGCTGTCTGCCAGAAAGCTCTTTGCCAGCGCCCTCCGTTGTGGTTCTACGATCGATTCATCCAGGTCAAACCATCTTTTTGCGTAGTCTTGTACCTGCCGCTCCGCGAAGCCGTCTAGGTTTGCTAATAGAAAAGTATCGGAATCCAAGGGAGCTTCGTCGTATCCGACTTTTCTAGAAGTAACAAGCACGGCGGTCAGTGGGAAACGCGAAGCGAAGCCTTCGACAGCTTCCACAATATCAGTGCGTAAAGCCGTAGCAAGTAACTCGTCCAGTCCGTCGAAGACCACTATGGCTGAACCGTTCCGTAACAAGTACTCAATCGCGCCATCGGGCGGCGTGACGGCATACGGCGCTTGGCAAATCATCCCAAGAAAATCGACTATTGACGTCCTATGCGCCCTATATTCTTCCGCGTAGTCTTTTAGCACGACGAAGAAAGGCGTACGATAGGAGATGTCGCTCTCGCCAGAAGCGATATCATGCGTTAATTTGAGAGAAGCAGTGGACTTCCCGCCGCCTGGATCGCCCAAAAGAACGACTCGGAGCCCCAAGCGAAGCACGTCCATGAGGCTGTTATACGCAGCCGTCTCTGCGTCGCCCGAGCAGATGATCGAAGGTTGAACGAACAGCTTATCGTATGCAACTTGGCGTGATATGCCCGCGTGCGGTAGGCGCATAGATCGATGCACATTGGCAATCTGAACTCGCAAATCTGCTTCGAACGCGAGAATGTCGGCCGTTGTCTCCAACTGCGATAGTAGCTCAGAGTTTCGAGTTGCATTAGCGGCTAAGGCGGCGGCGTGTTTAACTAACATGGCACGTGTGTAGTTTGGCAGGGAACTGGAATCTGCGAGCATTCTTGCGCTCTCAGAGAGAACGTTCTTCTCTACCTCATCAAAGAGGGTGTCACGAATGGCGCTAACCACATGTGGGTCGGTGATCCTGGCCGCAAGCCTAATTAGCTGCGCAAGCTGTTGCTTTATGGTTTCTGGAGAATATGCTTGCGCAGAACACTTTCTCAGGTAGTGCGCTACTGCAATACTGAGAGCGATCTGCTCAAACTCGGCGGATTCGCATAGGTTACTAAGCGCTTGTGCCTGAGAAACCGTGAGATCGTCCAGCAACGTCGGCGTTAGGTCGGCGCTGGGTGATCCCTGCTCTAGGCGCCTACGAACCCGCCGATTCCGAAGCTGCTGGCGCGACGCGCCAACGGTCCAACCTGCCACCTTTGAAACGGCCGGAATAGCCGCCTTCGCAGCTAGCGGCTCGAGGCCAGTGATCATGGTGCCCCCACGACGATTCAGTGAGTATCGCGCAAATCTTCGCACATCAACGGGCGCGCTCGACTGTACCGGGACCGCGCTTGTACTCCTCGGTGCGGCCTCGTTGGGCTGAGGAAATGCGACAACGGGTTAGCAGCTTCGTCTATTGACGGGCGAGCCGTCGGAGTGTGCCCACAGATTATTGCCGCCACGTGGCCCATAACGAATAGCCGGCAGATGTGGGGGTAGGCGACGGGCTAAGCGAAGTGCCTATCGACGGCTGAGCCGCGGACGAGTTGCGCTGAACGCGCAGAGTCGGCGTCAAGTTTCGGAGCATGGACGCCAGTGACCAAGGGGTAGGGGGTCGATAGTTCTGGCAGGCCGACTCCATGACCCCGCAGTCGGAAAAAACTCTCCAGCACAAACAGGGGCCGAGGGATGCCCTCGACCGTGCCACATAGCAGAACGGCAGGCAGGGCGCATGTGCCCTACCTGCCGTTCTCGGCGTGCTCAGTGGCTAATCGGTCAACCCGTGCCGGATCGGGCGAGGTTCCCGCCAGCCCTCCCCCCACCTCGGCGGTCAGGTTCAGGTGCCGGGCTAGGTTGCGGATGGACTCGACCGGGATAGAGCACCGAAACGGCTCGGCCTGCCCCCTCCGACCTCGGCGCGAACTCGATAGCCAACCGGGTCTCATCCTCCTGCCGCCAGCGCCGCTGACCGAACCGATACGGCCGGACCAGGTAGGCCAACAGCAGACCCGGCGGCCCGTTCAACCCCGCGCGGGCATCCTCGAACCAGCCGTCGAACCAGCCACCGTAACTCTGGCACTCGCTGGGATGGTGGGTAATGCTCGGATACCCGCTCGGCTGGTACTGCGGGTGCCCGTAGCGGTCCTGACACCACGGCTGGCCGTAGTCGAACAGGTACATGATCTGGTCCGGGTGGACCGGCCGCCAGGGCTGGTCGATGCTGGGTGTCCAGCCGTCGTCCGGCTCCTCGCCAGCTCCGGACCCGCCACTGCCATTAGATTCAGTCATTGGGTCGTGCGTCCTATCTAGAGTAGGTGTGCGATCAAGGCCCGGTTGGGTGCTTCCAACACCCGGCCGGGCCGCCTTCTGCAAACGGATTGGTTAGCTCCGGGCGGTACAGGATGAAATAGCCGGTGGACCTCGGGCGCATCCAGCCCAGCAATTTCGGGGCTGAGCGCTACAGGGCAGCACTCGCTGAGACAGCCTTAGCGGGTGTTCGAGTCCCCCCGGCCCTACTCAAGCGCAGCCCGGATTTGCCGCGCTGCGTAAGACCATTCGCGGCCGGTGCTGGGACTCCACAGCCCGGAGGACGAGGCCGGCGACCTTGCCCCGGCATCGGAATGTGGCACGGCGGCTCATCCTCGACCTCGCAGGCCCGTACCGAACTCGGGGGGCCTCCGTCTTCCGTCCCGCTAGTGCGGACGCGCCCTGCCATTCGATGAGCCCGCTGCCATTCGATTAGACCCTTGCCTCGATTGGTACAGGCATCCCCATATCGGGGGCGAGGTGAGGTAGGCGGGTCGAAACTCTGACGAACCACGCTTTAGCACGCCCGTTCGGGGAAACTCCCCGGCTTGAAACCGGGGCACGAACGTCCCCGGCGGCCCCCTCCCGGCATGCAAGCGGATTGTTAACGACGGGGTAGCGAATGGCGGTCCGAGACGGGCGCCGCGAGCCCGCTACCCCAGCAAGTCCGGGCGTGCCGGTACCACTACTGCCGGTACCACGACCGCCGGTACCACGACTGCCGGTACCACGACTGCCGGTACCACGACCGCCGGTACCGGCCTAGCGGGTGCTCGAGTCCCCCGCCCTGCTTCATCGCGGCTGCGTGCTCGTACGACCGGCTGCCGCTACGGTGAATGCGTGATCGCGCGGCTGGACCTGAACGCCGACCTCGGCGAGGGCTTCGGGCACTGGCGGTTGGGCGACGACGAAGCCCTGCTGGACGTGGTGACCAGCGCCAACGTGGCCTGCGGGTTCCACGCCGGCGATCCGATGATCATGCAGCGGGTCTGCTCGCAGGCGGTCGAGCGTGCCGTGGCCATCGGCGCCCAGGTTAGCTACCGGGACCTGGCCGGGTTCGGCCGGCGCCGGATCGAGATGGAGCCGGCCGCGCTGACCGCCGACGTGCTCTACCAACTCGGCGCGCTGGACGGCTTCGCCCGGGTGGCCGGCGACCGGGTGCGCTATCTCAAGCCGCACGGCGCGCTCTACTCCGCCGCGGCCACCGACCCGGTGCAGGCGTCTGCGATCGTGGCCGCGGTGCGCGCCTGGCCGGCTCCCCTGCCGCTGCTCACGCTGCCCGGCGGTGAGCTGCACCGGCAAGCCACGGCGGCCGGTTTAGCTTGCTACGTCGAGGCATTCGCCGACCGGGCATACCTGCCCGAGGGCGGCCTGCAATCCCGCCGGGAAGCCGGCTCGGTGCTCACCGACCAGGCCGCGATCATCGAACGGGTGCAGCGGCTGGCCGAGTCCGGATCGCTGGTCGCGGTCGACGGCAGCGTGCTGACGCTGCGGCCGGATTCGCTGTGCGTGCACGGCGACACCCCGGGTGCGCTGGGAATCGCTCGGGCGGTGCGCGACGTGCTCGAACGGGCCGGCGTTGAGGTGACCCGGTTCGCGTGAACGTCCTGTCCTACGGCGAGCGGGCGGTGCTGGCCGAGCCGGCCGACCCGGCCTCGGTGTTGCCGTTGCGGAATTGGCTTGTCAACCAAGGGCATCCGGGCATCATCTCGGTGCTGCCGGCGGCCCGCACGGTGCTGGTGGAGTTCGACCCGTCCGTACTCTCGGTGGCCGCCCTGCGCGAGCTGCTGGCCGAGGCCGACACCGTGCCAGCGAGCGAGCAGGCCGATGCGACGGTGCTCGAGCTGCCGGTGCGCTACGACGGCGCCGACCTGGCCTCCGTCGCCAAGCAGGCCGGAATCAGCACCGACGAGCTGGTCCGGCTGCACAGCGATCGTGAATACACCGTGCGCTTCTGTGGATTCTCACCCGGTTTCGGCTACCTGAGCGGACTGGACGAACGGTTGCGGTTGCCTCGGCTGGCCACCCCGCGACCGGCGGTGCCGGCTGGCTCGGTGGCCGCCGCCGCATAGATCACCAGCGTCTATCCACGCTCCTCGCCGGGCGGCTGGCGGCTGCCCCGCAGCACCGAGGTGCCGCTGTTCGACCTGGCTCGCGATCCGCCGGCGGTGCTCGCGCCGGGCATCCGAGTGCGGTTCGTGCCGCGATGACTCGGCTAGCGCTCGACAGGCTCTCGCGATGACACGGGTCGCGCTCGACAGGCTCCCGCGATGATCGAGCTGATCGCGACCGGGCCGCTTGCCACCGTGCAGGATCTGGGCCGGCCCGGCTACCAGCACCTGGGCGTGGGACGGTCCGGCGCGGCGGACCAGCGCGCGCACCGGCTGGCCAACCGGCTGGTCGGCAACCCCGACACCGCCGCCACCGTCGAGTTCACCCTCGGCGGCCTGGTGGCACGGCTGCTGGCCCCGGCGACCATCGCGCTGACCGGTGCGGAGTGCGCCGGTGCGCCGGCCTGGAACGCCGCGCTCACCCTGCCGGCCGGCCGCCGGCTGGTGCTGGGGCCGGCCGGCAGTGGGTTGCGCAGCTATCTCGCGGTGCGGGGCGGGATCGCGGCCGAGCCGGTGCTCGGTTCGCGCGCCACCGACCTGCTCTCCGGACTCGGGCCGCCGGCGCTGGCGCCAGGCACCATGCTGGCAATCGGCAGCGAGACCGCCGGTGAGCCGTCCGGCGAACTGGTCCCGCAGCCGCCGGCGACCCGTGCCGCGATCCGGGTACTGCCGGGCCCGCGAGCGGACTGGTTCGCCGATCCGGAAAGCCTGTTCGCGCAGGCCTGGACGGTGCAGCCGGACAGCAACCGGATCGGCATCCGGCTGGCCAGTGAGCCGCTGCGCCGCAGTAGATCGGGTGAGATGCCGCCGGAGCCGATGCTGCCCGGGGCGATCCAGGTGCCACCGAGCGGGCTGCCGATCGTGCTGTTCCGGGACGCTCCGGTGACCGGCGGCTATCCGGTGATCGGCGTGGTGGCCGCTGCAGAGCTTGATCGGATCGGCCAGCTCCGCCCCGGCGACGCGCTGCGCTTCGCGGCCGGCTGACCCCTCACCGGGGCGTCCGCGAATGGTCAGTTACCAACGACCACTCGCGTTCGAAATGACCGAGCGGTCGAAGTGACCGAGCGGGTCAGCCGCCCGCACCCTGCCCGCTCGCTGGAGCGGCCTCGGCGACCTTGCCCTCAGTGCGGATCGGCCGGCCCACCGAGGTGATGCACTTGCCAGTGTCCAGGTTCCACTTCCAGCCGTGCATCTGGCAGGTCAGCACGCCGTCCTGCACCCGGCCGAACCGGGTCAGGTCCGCCTTCAGATGCGGGCAGCGCCGCTGGATGCCGTAGCCACCCAGCACGATCGTCTCGTAGTCGTTGGCCGCCTCGGCGAACCAGCCCTCGGCGTAGTTCAGCCGCTCCTCGGACAGGCACTTGAAGAACGTGTAGACGTACTCGTTGTAGGGGCCGATCCGGGTGGCGGTGAACCGGCAGGAGAGGAACAGCGAGTTCACCCAGTCGATCTCGTGCTCGTGGATGAGCTGCTCCAGGTAGGCACGCTTGGTCTGGAACCGGTAGCGCACCTTCTCCCCCGCGTACGGCCGGACCTGCCGGGTGACGAAGTCCAGGATGAAGTCGATGTCGCCCCGCTCGGCGTCGCTGGCGGTGAACCGGACGCCGCCGTTGATGCCGGCCGCCATCTGGTCGGCCTCCTCCAGCAGCGGGGTGAACCAGGCGGTGATCTCGGCCAGCACGTCGATCTCCGGATGCGCCCAGCTCGGCTTGACCGCCTCCACCGCGGGCTGCCGCCGGTCCCGCATGTCGGCCAGGTAGCCGGCCTTGTCGGCGAACAGCTTGTCCACCTCGGCATCCGAGATCGGGTGCCGGACCGGGCAGCCCGGCTCGGTCAGGTCGGCCACCGTGCCGGGCAGCAGCAGCCGGCCGTTGTGCCGGCCGTGCTCGGCCAGCCAGTCCAGGTACACGCTCTGGTCCGGGAAGATGTTGGACTCGTCGCCGAAGATGTCGTTGAAGCCCCACAGCTCGTCGTCGAGGAAGCACGGCGGCCCGGCAGTGGGAAACACGTACGCGGCGTGCAGGTCGTCGATGTAGCGCAGGCTGCGGTCGAACTGCCGCTCCCGCTTGGTGACACCGAGCGCCTGCTTGGCCCGCTTGGGCAGGTCGTAGACCATCGGGAACCAGATCGCGCCGGAGAACTGCAGCAGGTGGGCGTGCACCGGGCCCAGCTCGGCGAACCGGGTCAGCTCGGCCGGCCGGGCGTCGTTCTGGTTGAGCACCGTGCTGGTCCCGTCGGACAGCCAGAGCGAGGAGTCGCCGATCGGCCCGTCGGTGGGCGAGGTCAGCGAGTGGATCATCAGCTGCAGCCCGTCCACCTCCGTCAGCTCGCCGCTGGCCGGCTTGACGAAACGGGTGAAGCCCACGTCGCGCAGCGCGTCC
>Ga0157370_10004137_pt1 | contig 16811 bp, 14 predicted proteins | sample C35metaG_FD_113463 | JGI IMG/M metagenome (GOLD analysis project Ga0157370, IMG submission 113463) | Corn rhizosphere microbial communities from Kellogg Biological Station, Michigan, USA - C3-5 metaG | ecosystem: Host-associated > Plants > Roots > Rhizosphere > Soil | place: USA: Michigan...
CTCGGGCGCCATGCCGCTCCAGAGCTGGCGCGAGCGCGCGGTGAGCGCGAGCTGCGCCTCGCTGTCATCCATCACCACGATGTGTCCCATTGCCGCCGACGTGCTGCCCGCGCCCGCGAAATGAGAATCGAGGACGAGCACGCGCAACCGCTCACGAGCGAGCGCGAGCGCGCACGCTGCTCCCACGATGCCGGCGCCAACGATCACGACATCGGGGTGCGGCTCAACCATCAACTCTCGGCGAACCCGAAGCGGAACGGATCTTCGGCATCGAAGTAGAGTGTCGCCCGAGCGGTAATGAACGCGCGCCCCTGAATGAACGGCACGACGGCGCCGTCCAGGCCGTCCTCGACCCAGCCCGTGAACCGGCCGCCGGTGATGCTCTCCTGGCGCCACCGCTGGCCCGGCGCCAGCTCGCCACGCGCGTGCAGCACCGCCATCTTCGCGCTCGTGCCCGTGCCGCACGGGGACCGATCGTAGGCGGCGCCAGGACAGAGCACGAAGTTCCGACTGTCCGCATCGTGCTGTACGGGCGGGCCGGAGAGTTCGATGTGGTCGATATCAGCCGCGTTGGCGCCCGTCGTGCCCTGCGCCCGCAGTGCATCGCGAATGGCCGCGGTCGTCGCCATCAGCGCGGGCAGGTTGGCGAGCGCGAGGGACGGCTGCGCCAGCTCGGTAAGGAAGAACCAGTTGCCGCCGTACGCGACGTCGCCCTGCACCTGGCCTACACCCGGCACGCTCACTCGCACGCCGGCGCGATATCGATAGCTGGGTACGTTGCGAATGCTGACCGCGCCGTGCGCGCCCAGTTCCGCCTGTACGGTTCCCGCCGGCGTGTCAATGCGCATGATTCCGGGGTGTGCGCGGCCCAGGTGCTCGAGGGTGCGGGCGACGCCGATCAGCCCGTGACCGCACATGCCGAGGTACCCCACGTCGTTGAAGAACACGACACCGGCCAGCGATCCCTCGTGTACGGGCGGCGTGAGCAGCGCGCCAACGATGGCATCGTGGCCACGCGGTTCACACACGACGGCGCGGCGCAGCGCATCCTGCTCACGGCGCAGCGATTCCCGCATCTCGAGCATCGTCCGGCCGGCAGGCACGGGCCAGCCCGAAATGACAACCCGGGTTGGCTCACCCTCCGTATGGGAGTCAATGACCTCAATGGGAGTGGACACGGCGAGATGCGACGGAGAATGGAGGACGGCCCGGGAAGAGCAAGGGCCGGAAATGCTCAGCGTGCCGGCTACGTCGCATGATCTGCCGACGAGAGCCGATGCCGGATGAGCGCCAGGGCGTCGTCGCGCTCCGCGCCGGCAAGGACGAGGCGCGGCGGCCGGACGCGTTCGCAGCCGCGGCCGACTTCCTGTTGCACGAGCTTGATGAGCTGCACGAACTTGGGCACGGTGTCCAGCCGCAGCAGCGGGAGAAACCAGTCATACAGTGCGCGCGTCTCCGGCACATTCCCGTTCGTGGCCAGGGCAAAGAGCCTGACCGATTCGTTGGGGAGTGCGTTCACCAGCCCCGCGACCCAGCCAACCGCGCCCGCGTGCACGCCTTCCACGACCAGATCATCGAGTCCCACGAAGATTGCCAACCGGTCACCCAGGCGCTCGCGAATGGCGGTGATGCGGCGCACGTCGCCACTCGACTCCTTCACCGCGTGCAGATTGGCGTGTCGCGCCAGCTCATCAATGTGCGGCGCCAGGAAGTCGGTGCCGTAGGCAATCGGGTTGTTGTAGAGCATGCAGGAGAGCGGCGTCGCATCGATGACCGCGTCGACGTGGGCTCGGGTTTCGCGCCAGTCGCCATGATGCACATATGGGGGCAGCACCATGAGGCCGTCGCACCCCGCGGTCTGTGCGCCCCGTGCGAGGGCCACGGCATCCGCCGTACTGAGCGCGGAGATGCCCGCGATGACCGGCGCGCGGCCGGCCGCGGCGGCGCCGCAGGTTTCGAGCACCTGGACCTTTTCGGCGGCCGCCAGCGTGGCCGCTTCACCGAGCGAGCCCAGCGCGATGATGCCACGCGCGCCCTGATCCACGAGCCAGGACACGTGCGTGTGCAGCGCCGCGTGATCCACCGACAGATCCTCCCGGAAGGGAGTGGTGATGGCGGGAAACACCCCGCGCCAGTCGTGCGATTCCATGTCGCGTACGGTCAAGGGTTGATCTGGATGGTTTTCGTTTCGGTGTAGAACTCGCGCGCGGCCGGTCCCTGTTCGCGGCTGCCGGAGCTCGAGCCCTTCACGCCGCCGAAGGGCGCGTGGGGGTCCACGCCGGTCGTATCGCCGTTCACGCGCACGAGGCCGGCCTGAATACGATGGACGTAGCGCAACGCGCTGGGCAGGTCACGCGTGAACAGCGACGCGCTGAGCCCGTACGGTGTCTGGTTGGCGAGGTCGATGGCATGGTCGAGATCGTCGGCGGTGATGACACCCAGAACTGGAGCGAAGAGTTCGCGCTGGGCGAGTGGCTCGCCGGCGTCGCGATAGCGAATCACGGTGGGCGCCATGAAGAATCCGTGAGCGAGCCGGTCGTCCGCCGGCATGTCTCCACCGAACAGTCGCTCGGGCGCGGCGTCCGCCATGGTGTTCTTCACCCGTTCGCGTGCCGCATCGCTGATGAGCGGGCCAACGGCGGAAGCGGGATCATCGACCGGGCCGAGCGGCAGCGCATCCACCTGTGCACGGAGCTTTGAGAGAAAGTCGTGCTCGATCTCTCTGGCCATCACGACGCGACTGGTGGCGGTGCACTTCTGCCCGGCGTAGCGCATGGCGCCACTCGCCGTGAGCGCCGCGGCGGCATCGAGATCCGCATCGCGGGCGACAATGACGACGTTCTTTCCGCCCATCTCCGTCTGGTAGCGCACATTGCGCTGGGCGGCAATGCCCGCGACGCGCGCGCCGACGGTAGAGGAACCGGTGAAGCTGATGCCGCGCACCGCATCGTCGCGGAGCAGCGGCTCGCCCACCGCCGGTCCTGTACCAAGCAGGACGTTGAAGACTCCCGCGGGTAATCCGGCTTCGTGAGCGGTGGCCGCGAGCAGCGTGGCGAGCTGCGAGGACATTTCGGATGGCTTGAGCACGACCGTGTTCCCGAACGCGAGTGCGGGCGCTGCTTTCCAGAGCGGAATGGCCAGCGGAAAGTTCCACGGCGTGATCAGTGCGACGACACCCAGCGGATCGCGCAGCGTGAACTGCAACGCGGCCGCGCTGTGGGCGGGAATGACGTCACCGACCTGACGCACCGCCTCGCCCGCGTAGTACCGCAGAATCACGACGCAGCGCGCGACTTCGCCGCGTGCCTCGCCGATCGGCTTGCCCACTTCGCGGCTCATCGCGCGAGCCAGGGTATCGGCCTGTGCGGCGATGATGCCGGCCCATGCGTTGAGCAGCGTCGCGCGCTCGGGGCCCGAGCGGGCACGCCAGTCCGGGAATGCCTCGGCGGCGGCAGCGACCGCGGCGTGGGCGTCGTCGCTGGTCCCTTCGGGGACCAGTGCCACGACGTCTCGCGCGTCCGACGGATTCACGTGAGTGAGGGTTCGATCCGCGGTCGAGGTCGCGAGCGAACCATTGATGAAGCTTTGGAGGCGAGACGGAGCGGGCATGGCGCGGGCGAGGAGGGTTCTGCACTGAACTATACCGCATCGGGACAACCCCTGTGGCGCGTTCCACGCGCCACAGGGGTTGCGGGAAGCGTCGGCCTTCGGCCGACTGCGGGAAGCGGCGCCCGAGCCTGACGGCTCAGCGCCTGCGGGAAGCGGGCGACTCCCTTCGGGAGCGCCCTGCGGGAAGCGCCCTGCCACCCCGCCGCGACCCCGCCCTTGGGAATCGGCAATCGGGAATGGGGAATCTTCCACGCCCCACCGCCCCACCCTTGGGAATCGGCAATCGGGAATGGGGAATCGGGGAGGAAGACCTCCCCACACCGCACCCCACCGCCTTTTTTTTACCGCCGCCGCCGCCTCCCCGCTCCATCATTTCCCATTCCCACGATTGCCCATTCCCGATTGCCGATTCCCAAGGGCGGGGTGACGGGGGCGGCCGATTCCCTGGGGCGGCGGGGCGACGAGAGTCCCCCCATCCATTCCCCAGGTCGCTACCTTTGTGATTCCCCTTGCCTCTGTCCTGATGCCCTCCGCTCTCGCCCTGCGCTCGCTCCGCAAGTCGTACGCGAATGTCATCGCGGTGGATTCGATCGACCTCGACGTGCAGTCGGGCGAGTGCTTTGGTCTGCTCGGCCCCAACGGCGCCGGCAAGACGACCACGATCGAGATTTGTGAGGGGCTTACCGTGGCGGACAGCGGCGACGTGGAGGTCCTCGGCCTCCGCTGGAAGACCGACGCGCAGCGACTGCGCGAGCGACTCGGTATTCAACTGCAGGAAACGCAGCTCGCCGAAAAGCTCACGGTACTGGAGACGGTGCGCCTGTTTCGATCCTTCTATCGCGCGGGGCCGGCGGCGGATGACGTCATCGCGCTCGTGCAGCTCCAGGAGAAGGCGACCGCGCGCGTCGGCGGCCTCTCCGGTGGACAGAAGCAGCGACTGGCTCTGGCGTGTGCGCTGGTGGGCGATCCCGACCTGCTCTTCCTGGACGAGCCCACGACGGGGCTCGATCCGCAGGCACGACGCCAGCTCTGGGCGCTCATTGAACAGTTTCGGGCGACGGGACGCACCACGCTGCTGACGACGCACTACATGGACGAAGCCGAATATCTGTGCGATCGCGTTGCGATCATGGATCACGGCAAGGTCATCGCGCTCGGCACGCCGCGCGAGTTGATCGCTCGTCTGGGAGCCGAGCACGTGGTGGAGTTCTCAGCGGGCGGCCAGCGTGATGGCGTGAACGAAGCGATGCTGCGGGGCATCGAGGGCGTGCGCACCGTGCGTTCCAGCGGCGATGGCTACCGCATGGACGTGACGGAGCTGCACCGCACGGTACCCGCGCTGCTCGCCACGCTCGCGCGGGCCGGCGTCGAGATGAGCGAGCTGCGCACGCGGTCCGCAACACTGGAGGATGTCTTCATGGCTCTCACGGGACGGCACCTGCGCGATGACTGAGACGACGCTCTCCCCGACGCGTTCCGCCAGCGGTCATGCGCCGCAGCGCGAGGTCCGCTCATGGCGCGAGCATTCGCTCGTGCAGCTCACGCTCGTCCGCTATCGCGAGTTCATCCGCGAGCCGGAAGCGGTGTTCTGGGTGTTCGTGTTCCCCATTCTGCTGGCGGCGGGGCTGGGACTGGCGTTCCGCGACCGCCCCGCGCAGCGGGAGCGCGTAGCCGTGCTCGCGGGCGCGCCCGCTGCTGCGCATCTCGCGCAGTCACTTGGCGCGGACTCGTCGCTCAGCGTGCAACTGCTGAACGACAGTGCGGCCCGGCGCGCGCTCGCCACCGGTGCGATCGCGCTGCTCGTGGTGCCGCAGACGGCGAATGGCGTGACCTATCGCTACGACGACACACGCCCCGAAGCGCGGAACGCCCGGCTCATCACGGACGCGGCGGTGCAACGCGCCGCGGGACGAACGGACCCGGTTGCCGTGGCGGATAACCAGGTGCGCGAACGCGGGTCGCGCTACATCGACTTCGTGATCCCCGGGCTGCTGGGGATGAATCTCATGGGCAGCGGGATCTGGGGACTCGGCTTCGCCATTGTGGACTCGCGCAAGCGCAAACTGCTCAAGCGACTCGTCGCGACACCCATGTCACGCGCGGAATACCTGCTGTCGTTCCTGCTGTCGCGTTTGACGATGCTGCTCTTCGAGGTCGTCACGTTACTTGGGTTTGGCGCGCTCGTGTTCGGCGTGCCGCTCCGTGGTTCGCTTTGGCAACTGGGGCTGCTCTGCGTGGTCGCCGCGTTGTGCTTTGGCGCGCTGGGATTGCTCATTGCCTCGCGGGCGCGGACCACGGAAGGCGTGTCGGGACTCATGAACCTGATCATGCTGCCCATGTGGGTATTTTCCGGCGTCTTCTTCTCGTCGGCGAACTTCCCTGCCAGCATGCAGCCGTTCATTCAGGCTCTGCCGCTCACCGCGGTGAACAATGCGCTGCGCGCCAACATGCTGCAGGGAGCGAGCCTCGTTTCAATGCCGGGCGAACTGGCCATCGTGCTCGGCTGGCTCGTGGTGAGCTTTCTGCTGGCGCTGTGGCTCTTTCGGTGGAAGTGAGCGATGCGGCGGCTGCGCCGGCGCGCGGCCGACCGGCGCAGCCATCGCGTGCGCTGGTCGTTGCCGCCTTTGCCGCGGTCTATCTCATCTGGGGCTCGACGTATCTCGGAATTCGCATTGCGATCGAGACGATCCCGCCCTTCTTCATGGCGAGCGCCCGCTTTCTGATGGCGGGCGCGCTGCTGTACGGGTGGGCCGTGACGCACGGCCCCGAACGTCCGACCCGCGCGCACTGGCGCGCCGCCGCGATCGTCGGCGCGCTGCTGCTCGTGGGTGGCAACGGATCCGTGGTGTGGGCGGAGCAGCGCGTGCCCAGCGGCATCGCTGCGCTGCTGGCGGCCACGGTACCGCTCTGGATGGTGCTGCTCGACTGGTGGCGCCCAGGCGGCACACGCCCGCACTGGATGGTGTTCGTGGGCATCGCCTTCGGGCTGGGCGGGCTCGCGCTGCTCGTCGAGCCGTCGTCCTTCGTATCAGGGCACGCCACCGACCCGCTCGGCGCGGCGGTGCTGCTCATTGGTTCGCTGCTCTGGGCAATGGGTTCCATCTACTCGCGTCATGCGGCACTGCCGTCATCGCCCATTCTCATGACGGGCATCGAGATGCTCGCGGGCGGGGTACTGCTGGCCGGGACGGGGTTGCTCTTCGGCGAGAGCCATCGATTTGTGCTGCACGCCGTGTCGCTGCGCTCCGAGATCGCGCTGCTCTACCTCATCGTCTTTGGCGCCCTGATCGGTTTCACGGCGTACCTCTGGCTGCTGCGCGTCGCCAGCCCCGCGCACGTGTCCACGTACGCGTACGTGAATCCCGTCGTGGCGGTGATTCTCGGCTGGGCGCTGGCCGGTGAACCGCTCTCCGCGCGCACCCTCCTCGCCGCTGGCGTGATCGTGGCGGCGGTAATGGTGGTGGGGTTGAAGCGGTAGCTGGTAGCTGGTAGCTGGTAGCTGGAGGGGAGTGGGGAGTCCAGAAACCAGCTACCAGCTACCGCCTCTCAATCATCCCCCTCCACCGGCACCGGGTACTCCCCGGTCCCCCGCCGCCGGAAGAAGCGCTCGACCAGCCGCGCCTTCCACCCTTCGAGAATCTCGTACACGGTGGGAATCACCAGCAGCGTGAGCAGCGTGGAGGTGAGGACGCCGCCAATGACGGCGCGACCGAGCGGTGCGCGGAAATCGGCGCCCTCGCCGCGGCCGAGCGCCACCGGCAGCATGCCGGCTATGAGCGCGAGCGTCGTCATGATGATCGGGCGCAGCCGGATGCGTCCCGCCTCCACCAGCGCATCGCGCATCGACATGCCGCGTTCGCGCGCCCACTTCGCGAAGTCAATGAGCAGGATGGCGTTCTTGGCGACGATGCCCATGAGGAGAATCACGCCAATGAGACTCATGATGTTGAGCGTGCTTCCCGTGACCCAGAGCGCGAGCATCACACCGATCAGCGACAGCGGCAGCGACACGAGAATGGAGATCGGATCGAGGAACGAACCGAACTGCACGACGAGAATCAGATACATGAGCAGGACGGCGACGCCGAGCGCGATGAAGATGCGCGAGAACACCTCCTGCTGATCGCGCGCCTGCGAGCCCTGCGTGATCTCCACGCCGGCGGGCGCGTGCAGGGTGGCAATGCGCGCGTTGATGTCGTTCAGCACTTCGCTGACCGCGCGTCCCTGCACGTTCGCCTCGACGCTCACGACCTTCTCGCGGTTGAGATGATCGATCTGCGCGGGACCGACTCCCTCCCGGACCGTCGCGATCTGTCCCAGCGGGAGCGTGACCGGCGCACCACCATTTGTGCCCGGGACGACGAGCGGCAGCCGCTGCAGGTCAGTGAGATTGCTCCGCGCCTCGGGCGCGAGGCGCACGGTGACATCGCGCGTCTCGCCCGACGGGTCCACCCAGTCCGCCGCCTTGAGCCCGGCGAACGCGGGCCGCAACGACTGCGCGACCTGGCCCACGGTAATCCCGAGCGATCCCGCCAGCGGCCGGTTGAGCTGGACTTCGAGCTCCGGCATCTGACCGCGCGTGGAGAGTCCCACATCCACCGCGCCGGGAACCTTCTCCGCTTCTCTGGCCACCTGCTCGGCGAAGGTCGTCAGCGCGCTCGCGTCCGGACCGCGGAACTGGACCTGGATCTGCTTCATGGCGCCGCCAAAGCCGCTCGTGAACACCGAGACCTTGGCACCGCCAATGCGCAGCAGCTCGCTGCGGAGCATGTTGCCAATCTGATCCTGGCTCAGCGTGCGGTCGGCCTTGGGAATGAGCCTGACGTAGATCAATGCGTGATCCACACCGGGCGCCTTGCCGATGAGCGGCGTGCCCACGGTGGTATAGGTGTAGCGCACTTCCTTGTGCGAGCGCGCGATCCGCGCCGCCTCCTCCGCCTTGAGGCGCGTGTATTCCAGATTCGAGCCCGGTGGCGTCTCCACGATGAAATCCACTTCGCTCCGATCGCTCACGGGTACGAACTCGCTCCCCACCAGGCCCTTCGCCGGCAGCGCCAGCGCCGCCGCGAAGGTGAGCAGGGCAATCCCCAGCACGGCCATGCGGTGATCGAGCGCCCAGCCGATCACTTTGGTGTACTGCTCCGTCACGCGCGCAAACCAGCGATTGAATCGCTCGAGCACGCGCGAGATGACGTTGCGGCGCTCGTGCGCTTCCGTCTGCGGATCGGCCCAGTAGGCCGAGAGCATCGGGTCGAGCGAGAACGACACGAAGAGCGAAACAAGCACGGCACAGGCGATCGTGAGCGCGAACGGCTTGAACCACTGTCCGGCGACGCCGTACATGAACGCCACCGGTACGAACACCGCCACGATCGAGAATGTGGTGGCGGCGACGGCGAAGCCGATCTCGTCGGTCCCTTCGTGCGATGCCTCGACGTGGTTCTTTCCCATCTCGATGTGGCGCACGATGTTCTCGCGCACCACGATGGCATCGTCAATGAGAATGCCGATCGCCAGGGAGAGGCCGAGCAGTGACATGGTGTTGAGCGTGAAGCCGAACACCCAGACGGCGATGAAGGACGCGAGCACACTGACGGGCAGCGCGAGTCCCGTGATCACGGTGGAGCGCCAGGAATTGAGGAACATGAAGACGACGAGCACCGTGAGCAGCGCGCCCTCGATGAGTGCCTCCTCGACGTTCGTCACGGCGTGCGACACGCGCTCGCCCGCATTCTGCACCACCTCCAGCTTCACGCCGGCGGGCAGCGTCTTCTCGATTTCGGCAACGCGCTCGAGGATGTCCGCGCTCACGCGCGTGGTGCTGTAGCCCTTGGACTTCTTGATGTCGATGCCGACGGCATCCTTGCCGTTGAAGATCGCGCTGGTGCGCGCCTCCTCGGTGCCGTCGAAGACGTCGGCCACCTGGCCGAGTCGGATCACCTGTCCGTTGCGCTGAGCCAGGACGAGATTCGCGAAGTCCTGCGCGTCGTCCAGTCGTCCCTTGAGGCGAATGGCCTGCTCTTCCAGCGGGCCGTTGAGCCGCCCCACTGGCGCCGCCAGGTTCTGCTGACCCACCGCCTGCACCACCTCCGCCACGCTCACACCGTTCGCCTGCAGATCGGCCGGCCGCACCTGCACCGTCATCTCGCGCTTGATGCCGCCCACCACGCTCACATCGCCCACTCCGGGCACGGATCGCAGGTCGCGGACGATGCCGGGATCGGCAATGCGCGTCAGCGTGGCGGGTGACACCGTGGTGGACGTCAGCGTGAGCGACAGCACCGGCAGCTCGCCCGGATCGAGCCGACTCAGCACCGGCTCCTTCATCTCCTCCGGCAGATCCTCGCGCTTGGTGGAAATCGCATCGCGAATGTCCTGCGACGCCTGCTGGATGTCCTTCTCGAAATCGAAGGTCACGATGAATTGCGCCAGACCATCCGTGGATGTCGACGTGGTCTTTCCCCAATCGATGCCGCTGATGGTGGAGAACGAATCCTCGATCGGGTCCACGATCTCGCGCTCGACCACGTCCGGCGATGCGCCAGGATACGCGATCGTGACGGCGACCACCGGCTGCTGGACGTCGGGGAATTCGTCCGTCTGCAGCCGGAGGAGCGCCGCAATGCCAAATGCCACGAGCGCCACCATGACGGTGATCGTGACGACGGGGCGCTTGATGGCGAAGTCGCTGATGAACACGGATTAGAGACGGTGGCTGGTGGCTGGTGGCTGGTTCAGGGCGGGAGTGCGAGCATTCGCGTCACTCGACCGTCGAGCGGGCCACACGCACCGGGGTGCCGGGGGTGATGGCCTGAGCGGCGCCCAGAAGGACGGTGTCGCCGGCCGCGAGACCCGCGAGAATTTCGATGTTGCCGGACGCCGCATCGCGGAGACCGAGGCGGACCACGGCACTCTCGGTCTTGCCGAGGTGCAGGCGCAGGACCATCGGACTCACGCCACGTTGATCCACGGCCGACATGGGCACCTGCAGAGTTTGGCGCGTGTCGCTCGCGATGCTCCCCTGCGCGAACAGCCCGGCCACGAGCGCGCTCCGGTCGTTCGGGATGGATACCGAGACGCGCACCTGGCGAGTTGCCGGATCGGCGGCCGGATTGACGCGGTCCACATGGCCGTCGAAGACGCGATCGGGATAGCCGTTCACCGAAAAGCGCACGGGCGCGCCCACGCGCACAGACGCGATCTGCTCGGCGGGCACCGATGCGTCGAGCCGCATGCTCGCCGGGTCCACCACCGTGACGAGGGCAGCGCCCGGCTGCACGACGTCACCGGCATTCACCGGCCGCTCGCTGACCACGCCGGTGAACGGCGCGCGAATCTGCGTCTTGTCCACCTGTTCGCGCGCCGCGGTGAGACGGGCCTGTGCATCCGCGCTCTGTGCCTGCGCGGACGCGAGCGCTCGCTGGGCGGCTTCGAGGTCGCGTTGCGCGATCGCGCCGGCCTTCTCGAGCGTGGTGGCGCGCTCGAGGTCACGGCGCGCGTTGTCCAGCGCGAGCTGCGCGGACCGGCTGGCCGACTGCGCGGAGAGGAGATTCTCGCGCAACGATGTGTCGTCGATTCGCGCGAGCAACTGGCCGCGCTTCACCGGCTGGCCGCGCTCCACCGGCGTCTCCACCACGGGGCCGGACACTTCGGCGCGCAACGTCGCGGTGTGCCTGGCCTCGAGCGTGCCCGAGATCGCGGGCCCCACTCGCATTGTGGTCACGGATGCCACGGCGATGTTCTCACGACCAACGTCCACCGTGACCGGGGTACGCGGATCGGCGCTGGCAGACTGCTTCGTGCATGCCGCAGTCGCCCCTGCCATGGCGACGGCAAGCATCAGGATCGCGCCGCGCCACCGGGGCGTGCGCGCTCGCGTGCGCGCTCGTGTGCGCGCTGATGTCCGACTCATGGTGTGACTCCTGTCTGACTGGCGTTCACGACGCCACCGGTCTGCGTCTGGGGCTGTGGCGCTGGCGTGGCCGGCGCCGGCTGCACAGCGGACTGCGAGGCGACAGCCGATGGCATCTGGGTGGAACTCGCCAGCGGCAGGTCGCGGAGCAGTGCCACGCGCACGCGCGCCACCTGCAGATCGCGCGAAGCCTGGGCCCGATTCGCCTGCGCCTGCTGCAGGAGGATGCGAGAATCGCTCAACTCGGTCTGCGTGGAGATGCCCTCGTGATAGCGAACCTCGGCAATGGAGTACGCCTTCACCGCCTGTTCAACGGTCCCCGTGCTGGCCGCAAACTGCGCACGCGCGGAGTTCAGTCGGGCATAGGCGTCTCGCGATTCAATACCGGCCATGTCGCGTGTCTGTTTCAGTCGCGCTTCCGCTTCGCGCGCGTTGCCCTCGGCAACCAGTTCATCGCCGCGAATGGAACCACCGGTGAACAGGGGAACCTGAATGGCGCCGGTAATGGTCCAGTTGGTGCGGAACTGCGCCCAGTCCGGCACGCCATTCGGTGGAAAGGCCACGCGTCCGTACGCGGAGGAGAGCGTGAGCGTCGGGATGCGCTGCGCGCGGGCGACGGTCACGGCGTTCTGCTGCGCGATGAGATTCTGTGCCGCCTGCCGGACGGGCGCGCGATCTGCGGTCACCGTGTCCGGCGCGGACGTGAAGAGCGACGCGAGCCGCGCCGAAGGGGCGCTCGTGGTATCGTCCAGACTCGTGGTGAGATCCAGCCGCACGTCGAGCGGCATGTTGAGCCGCTGCTTGAGTCGCAGATACGCCAGGTCGCGATCCGCGCGACGCTGGATGACGACGGGCACCTGGTTGTCGCGTGTCACCTGTGCCCGCAGGAGATCGAACTCCGGCTGATTGCCAACCTGTCGCGCAAGCCGGGTCTGAGCCAGCGTCGTGTCCGCCTGCGAGAGCGTGGCCTCGGCGATCGTGACGAGGCGATCGCTCAGGATGGCATCGTAGTATGCCTGGGTCACATCGAGCAGGAGCTGGGCGTGCGCCGCCGTGAGACCGATATCGGCGCTCGCGCGGCCGGCTGCCGCCTGACGATTCTGCGCGCGAATGCGGCCACCTGCGAACAGATTCTCGGTGAGCGAGAGCCCGAGATTGTACTGATTCGCGGCACCGAACCCCACCTGGCTGAAATCTCCGAAAATGTTCTGGCCGCCCGAACAGCCGAGTGCCTGCTCGAGCAGCCGGACCCGGTCCGCGATGGGAAGCGTGGTGTCGGGCACGAAGCTGCTGCACTGCGCCGGACCCGATGTGGTATCCGACTTGCCAAGCCCCTGGAATTGCGACCGGAGCGTGCGCGTATAGGACGCGCTGCCGTAGAGCTGCGGGAAGTACTGGCTGCGCGCCTTCTTCTGCTGGCCCTGAGCCCGAGTGATGCCGGCGCTGGCGATGGCGATGTCCGGGCTGGACGCCTCGGCCAGGCGAAAGGCGTCGTCGAGCGTAATGGTTTGAACGGAGTCGCCGGCCGCGGCGACCTGGGCGCGGGCGACTACGGGGAGCGTACCCAGCGTGAGCAGCGCCGCGAGGGCCGGAACGGCGCCGCAGCGCCGCGTGGAACCGAAGACGAAGTCGTGATCAGGCATCGTGGCGCTCCGAAGGACCGTGGCGGCGCTGGCGCGATTTCGTGGCGACCGGCGCGGCGGCCCGCCGTGCGGACGAGGTGGCGGAGGGCGCCGCGCCGATTGCCTGCAGCATCAACTTCACGTAGTCGCCAATGGTGCTGTCGGCATCCTTGTGATGCAGTTCGGGCATCAGGTCACGCACCATGGCTTCGGCGAAGAGCGCGCCCAGGAGCATCGCGGCCGCCGAAGCGGCGTGGAACGGTGCACGGGCCATGCCGTGCTGGCGCAGCCGCAGGAGATAGGCGTGGAGCTCCTGCAGACTGGTGCTGGGGCAGCTGCGCGCGACGAACGAGGCGCCCTCCGGGTGCTCGGCGATGTCGCCCAGGACCGTCCGAATGATGGCGCGGTGCTGATAGAGGTGATCGAACTGGAGGCGACACCAGGCGCGGAGCTCGCGATCGGGGTGGCGCGGCGCCTCGGGGAGGCTGCCGAGACTGGGCGGGCCGCCGCAGTCGAGGGCGGCCTGTATGAGGGCGTGCTTGGAGCCGAAGTGCCGGAAGAGGGTGATTTCGTTGACGCCGGCCTGTTGCGCGATGCGGCGGGTGGTGGCGCCGCGGTAGCCGGTTTCGGCGTAGACCTGCGCGGCGGCATCGAGGAGTTTCTCGCGGATGTCCATGGGGAGGAGAAGGTAGCGGCCACCGGGTGGAAAGCAAGTGCCTACTTGCTACCTCGCGCCGTGCTGGCGCGCTGCCCCGGACACAAAAGGGTCGGACACCGCCGGTGTCCGACCCCACGTGCTGCCCGTCGTCCGTGCGCCTGCGCTAGCGCCCCTTCCCCACCGGTCCCGGTCCCGGCCGCCGCTCGATCTCGCCTTCCTGGCTGTCCTTCAGGTCGTTGAAATACCCCCACGTCCAGCCGATGACCGGAATCGTGAGATAGAACCACCACGTCATTGCGCCGTACAGCGGCATGCCGGGAAAGTTCATCTGATACGACAGCTTCGTATTGTCGTACGTGACAAACAGAAACACGAAGAGCAGGGCGGAGAGCACCCAGCAAATGGCCAGCAGTATGCCGTGCCTGCGGCGTTTCGTCATGAACATCCCTCGACCGTGAGATATCGCGGGCCCTGTGCCCAACCCGCGCATTATAACTCCGACGGCCGCCCGGCAGCCAGAGGTGTGCGGTCACGCGTCGCGCGGCACGCGCAGCGCGCCGTCGCCCGCGATGCGTCCGATTGCATTGTAGCGCGGGCGTGGCGGATGCATATTCGTATCGTCGCCGCGTCCGCATCCCGGTCTTTCGCGAACCATACAATTCCATGGCAACCAATTCGACTCGTCCCAGGGAGTCCGTTCGCGGGACCACCACACCGCCGGACGATGTCACGACCGCGCTCGATGCGATTCGCCGCATCGTGCAGGCGCTGCGTGTCTCGGCGCGATCGGCCGAACGCCGGCTCGGCGTGAGCGGGGCGCAGCTCTTCGTGCTGCATGCGCTCGCCGATGAGCCGGCCAACTCGCTCAATGATCTCGCGGCACGCACGTACACGCATCAGAGCTCCGTCTCCGTCGTGGTGGACCGGCTGGCCAAGCGGCGCCTCATCTCGCGCAGCCGCTCGCCCCAGGACGGCCGCCGCATCGTGCTCGAGCTCACGCCGTCGGGACGATCGCTGCTCCGCGCTTCGCCGGAGGTGGCGCAGATCCGCCTCATTCACGCACTGCGCGACCTGTCGCGCAAGGACGCGCATGCGCTGGCGCGCGCGATGTCGCACGTCGTGGAGCGCATGGGCATTGGCGAAGCGCCCGAGCTGTTCTTCGAGGATGGATCCGCCGCGGCGCGCCGCCGCAATCGGTCGAAGCGCGCCCGGCGCGTGTCGCGCGCGCGCTGATCACGCCCGTCAGGCGGCAGCAGCGTCAGGCACCAGGGGCAGCGCAGGCAGGAGCACCCATGCACCGACTTGGTCTCGCCATCATCACGCTGGGTCTTCTCGGTGCGGCACCCGTGGCACGCGCCCAGATCGTCCGCTATGGCGTGCTCGACGACCCGGCGCGCAGTCAGTTGCGCGCCGCGTGGAGCGATGACTCCACGCAGTCGGAGCGGGGCTACTGCGTGCGACGCGCCCGCATTGTCGTGCATCCCATCTCGCCTACCGCGGTGGACAGCGTCTTCCGCGTGCTCGAGGTCGTGCCGGCAAGGTCCACCGAGGCAGATCCCAACCACGTGGAGTTCACCTGCGCCGCCGGAACGCCCGAGCTGCACACGCACACGCCCGCGACGTGCGTTGGCAGCAGCACGACGTACTGCAGCGCGGACGGTCCGGGCGCCTATAGCTGTCAGCCGAGTCGCCAGGATTACGAGAAACTCATCAGACGGGGCGATCCCTTTGGCGTCATCCAGTGCGATCGGCGCGCGTTTCGCTTCTACTATCCAAGCGATTTCCTCGCGCATGGTGATCGGGCTCACACTTCCACGGGCTCCGATTCGATTCGCTAGCGCATGTCGGAAACAGCTTACGACATTTGCATCATCGGGTGCGAACCTTGCGAAGGAGGCCGACACATCTCGTTGTCTCTCACGGCGAGCACAGTGACTCACCGAATGAGATTTGTCTCACATCGCAGGAGGTTGCACATGTTCCGGACCCTGGCCATTCTGGGCGCGATCGCGATCGTTCCGTCGGTCGCCCTGGCGCAGCAACCACCCAACAATCCAACACCCCCAGACACCGGTACGCAGACTACCACGAGCAACGGACAGTTGGCTGCCCCATCTGCGCAGAACATGGGACTCACGTCCGATCAGGTGAAGCAGCTGCAGTCGGCCATCAGCAGCGCCGGTTGCACGTCCGTGCAGGTAACGGGCACCATTGATCAGCAGACCAAGGATGGAGTGGCCTGCGTGCGTCAGAAGAAGAATCTGCAGGGCAAGAGTTTCAATGACGTACTGGCCGCGCTGAATCTGCCGTTCACCTCGCCTGACAGCTCGGCAAGCAAGGCCGACTCTTCACAGATGCAGCAGCAACCGCCGCACGACACCAGTATGGCGAAGCCTGACACATCGAAGACCGGGCATTTCCGGAAATAGGTAGCTGACCCCTCAGGTCCGGATAACGCCTCCACTGGCCTCGCGCGCCGGTGGAGGCGTTGTCGCATCCGGGCACGCGCCATCGACAAGCGCGTCCTGCCGTGGCACCTTGGGTCCATGACAGATGCCTACACGCCCAAGCCTGAGCACCACTTCACGTTCGGGCTCTGGACCGTTGGCAACGTGGGCCGCGATCCGTTTGGTGAACCGGTGCGCCAGCCGATTTCGCCGACGCGCATGGTCCGGAAGCTGGCCGAACTGGGCGCCTACGGAGTGAATCTCCACGACAACGATCTCGTACCCGCGGGCACAGCGGCGAACGAGCGCGATCGGATCGTGCGCGAGTTCATGACGGCACTGCGCGAGAGTGGACTGCGTGTGCCCATGGCGACGACGAATCTCTTTTCCGATCCCGCGTTCCGCGACGGCGCATTCACGAGCAACGACGCACGCGTGCGCGCCTACGCGCTGCAGAAGACCATGGCCGCAATGGACCTGGGTGTGGAGCTGGGCGCGGAGACCTACGTGTTCTGGGGCGGCCGCGAAGGCGTGGAGACCAACGCGGGAAAGGACCCGCGTAC
>Ga0157370_10004138_pt1 | contig 16810 bp, 18 predicted proteins | sample C35metaG_FD_113463 | JGI IMG/M metagenome (GOLD analysis project Ga0157370, IMG submission 113463) | Corn rhizosphere microbial communities from Kellogg Biological Station, Michigan, USA - C3-5 metaG | ecosystem: Host-associated > Plants > Roots > Rhizosphere > Soil | place: USA: Michigan...
ATCTTTGCTCAGTACTTGGTACAAGGGATGGGATATTTTTTGGTTTAGCGACTCTAATTTCCTAATCCCTTTTTTTATTTCAAATAAAAAATATATTTTTTTCAAAAGTCAAGATGACTTCTACAAATTGTGGCTGATGCCAAAACTTAAGAATCAATATAGGATTGGGGAAAAGAGGGGAGAATAGATAGATTTTTTTTTCATAGACAAAAATGTTTTTAGGTTACTTACAAAGGCTTACAATAAAGGGGATTTGGGAAGACTAAATTACCACCTATCTCAATCAAATGGCAAGAAAATAGACAAACAGCAGAAATAATCGACCAATAGCATTTTGTGAATTATTGTTGAGTGTTAGTTGAGGTTTTTAAGGATTGAAAAAAGAAAGATTATCCTTATAAGTTCGGCCTATAGGAAGTTTGATATGATGAGCCAGTTCTATTTCATGGCAGTTTTTTCCGCGGATGAGATGACGTGGTACAGCATAGCTTCTGTGTATTCTTACGAACGATTCGAAAAAGTTCTTTTGCAGGAGATTCCCCAGAGAATTTAAAATACAGTGATTTTTTTCAAGAGTGATGATTCTTGTATAATCTTTCAGAGCTTCCAGATACAGAATATCTTTCATTTTGATTTGAAAAATGTTAGTGCCTTCTTTTATTTTGATGCAGTTTTCTCCTACCATGGCATCATAGCATTCACATTTCTCTTTTACTTCAAAAAAATTGAACAGCCTCTCCATCGAATGATGAAAACGTTCTGCAGTAAGAGGTTTGGTGATGAAGTCTAATGTGTTGATATCGAAAACTTTGGCGGCTATCTCGGGATATGAGCTTACGAAAATACATGCAGGTATTTTATGAGCAAGTTTGCGGAACTCAAGACCGCTCATTCCATGCAGGTTGGTTTCTGTGATGAGAAGATCAATGGGGAGATCTAGATAGGGAATAGCCTTTTCTGCAGAATCAAAAGAGGCAACAATTTCAATATTCTGATATTGCTTGATATAATGCTGAAGAACCAGCCTGTCCAGTTCATCATTATCAATAATCATACATCTAATATGGGTAATCATGATATTCCGGAGATTAAATTTTAGGTTAAATATTTAAAAATCAGAAATTTATTACCTAAAGTTATTGATTTTTTTACAAATTTTTTAATGTCAAACTTAAATTTATCTTAAAATATGTTATTAAATAAAAATTGATTTTGTTTTTTTTCTGAAAAATATTAACTTGTAAAAATCATAAACATAGACAGAACTTAATGTTAGAAAAGAAAGAACATAACTATGAGAAGGCAGTCTTAGTGGGTGTTATTACCCAAAATCAGGACGAAGAAAAACTGACGGAGTATTTAGATGAACTTGAGTTTTTAGCTTTCACAGCCGGAGCTACCGTACAAAAGCGTTTTACCCAAAAACTGACTCAGCTGGATTCCAAAACCTTTATCGGAAGCGGAAAAGCAATTGAGATAAAAGAATACGTAAAAGAAAACGAGATCGGAACTGTAATTTTCGATGATGAACTCTCTCCTTCACAGCTTAAAAACCTGGAAAGAGATATGGAAGTGAAGATTTTGGACCGAACCAATCTTATTCTTGATATTTTTGCCCAAAGAGCACAGACTTCTTATGCAAGAACTCAGGTAGAATTGGCTCAATATCAATATCTTTTGCCGCGATTAACAAGAATGTGGACTCACCTTGAGCGTCAGAAAGGGGGTATTGGGATGAGAGGTCCCGGTGAAACGGAAATTGAAACTGACCGTCGTATTATCCGTGACAGGATTACCTTGCTGAAGGAGAAATTAAAGACGATTGACAAGCAGATGGCTACTCAGCGTAACAACCGTGGAAAAGTAGTTCGTGCTGCTTTGGTAGGGTATACCAACGTAGGAAAATCTACTTTGATGAATTCCATTTCAAAATCTGAAGTTTTTGCTGAAAATAAATTATTTGCAACACTGGATACTACCGTAAGAAAAGTAGTAATTGGAAATTTACCTTTCCTGCTTACAGATACCGTAGGATTTATCAGAAAATTACCAACTCAGCTGGTAGAATCATTCAAATCTACTTTGGATGAGGTACGTGAAGCTGATCTTTTGATTCATGTGGTGGATATTTCTCACGAAAGCTTTGAGGATCACATAGAATCTGTAAATCATATCCTGATGGAAATCAATGCTCATCAGAAACCAATGATTATGATTTTCAATAAGATTGACGACTTCAGTTATGAGAAAAAAGATGAGGATGATCTTACGCCTACAACCCGTAAAAATATTTCTCTGGAAGAATGGAAAAAAACCTGGATGGCGAAATCAAAATATCCAACGGTTTTCATTTCTGCATTAACGAAGGAGAACTTCCCGGAAATGAAGAAAATGATCTATGATGAAGTCATGAAGATTCATATTTCAAGATTTCCATACAATGATTTCCTTTTCGAATATTTCGACAACGACGAAGAAGAAAGCAACAATTAATGAAGTATCACTTTTTCCTTTTATTCATCATGTTTTCGGTTTTTGGGTTCAGCCAGAAATCGAAAATAGATTTAAAAGCTATTGAGAAGAGTCTCAAAAGTTCTGATTCTCCTTACAACTACGAGAAACTTATTTTTAAATTTAAAGGGTATCCAAAGTCTCTGGACAGTATAGAAGCACAATATCTCTATTACGGAAGAAACTTTAGAAATGATAAAATAAACACATCGGAAGACAGCTTTAAAAGTCTTGTGGATGCTTTTAAGCAGAACAATTTTGCAGATTGCATCAAACAGGGAAGGGCTTTATATGATAAAGATCCTACGAATCTTGATATTTTGCTGATCCTTCTCAGAGCATATGATTCTCTGAAGGATGGAAATAACTTTATGCATCACCTGAACCAGTTCCGTGCACTTACTGATGGGATAAAAAGCTCAGGAGACGGTACATCTGAAAAAACAGCCTATGTCGTCAATTCTGTAGGAGACGAATACATTCTGCTGAACATTCTGAATGTTGGGCAGGATTATACAAGAAGTTCAAAAGCTTCTCAGGATGCCATGTATGATGTGTGGGAAAAAGGCGGCAGTAAGATTTATATCAAAATACTCTATTTGGAACTAACCAATTAATCTTAAAATAAAAAACACTTAGTGGAATTATATTATTCATTTTCAGCATTAATCGTATTAGCATCAATATTTGCCTATCTCAATTACAGGTTTTTAAAACTTCCGAGTACCATCGGAATTATGGTGATCGCCATTGTGGTTTCTATTTTTCTGGTAATGTTTGGAGAAACAGTGCTTCCGAGAACGTTCGGGCATCTTCACAAGCTTATGAACGGTATCGACTTTACAGAGGTTTTGATGGGAGCGATGCTTAATTTTCTACTCTTTGCAGGAGGAATTCATATTAATATTAATGACCTGAAAGAACAGTTCAGACCTGTAGTAATATTTTCCACAGTAGGGGTTGTGATTTCTACTTTTGTGGTAGGATTTGGAATGTTTTATCTGCTTCCTTATGTGGGAGTTAAGCTTCCATTTATCTACTGTCTTGTTTTTGGAGCTTTGATTTCTCCTACCGATCCAGTAGCGGTTCTGAGTGTACTGAAACAAGCTAATGTTTCCAAATCACTGGAAACAAAAGTAGCAGGAGAATCTCTATTTAACGACGGTATGGCGGTTGTGGTTTTTACAGTAATCTTACAGCTGGCGGTCGGGAAAGAAGTAGATCTGAGTGTTGAAACCATCGGATTGCTTTTGCTTAAAGAAGCCGGAGGAGGTCTTTTACTCGGAGTACTGCTGGGCTGGGTTACATCTAGGCTGATGCGTGAAGTGGATGATTATATTATTTCTGTATTGGTAACGCTTTCTGTGGTAATGGGAGGATATCTTATTGCCCGTCAAATGCATATTTCAGGGCCTTTGACAATGGTGGCGGCAGGATTGTTTATGGGGAATTTCAACAGAAGCTTCAAAATGAAATCAGTTACTCAGGATTATCTGATTAAATTCTGGGAATTGATTGATGAAATTCTGAATGCTGTATTATTCCTTTTCATCGGATTTGAACTTTTGATGATTAAAGATCTCAGACATTTCATGATTCCGGGATTAGCAGCCATTGTGGTCGTGCTGTTTGCAAGATTCATTTCCATCTGGGGACCTACAAAATTTACTTCTCTGAGAAAAAGTTTCAGTCCGCAGACGGTAAAAGTGCTGGTTTGGGGAGGAATCCGTGGGGGAGTTTCCATTGCTCTGGCAATGTCTATTCCCAAAAGTGAATACAGTGAAATTATTTTAAGTATTACCTATTGTGTTGTTGTATTCTCAATCATTGTTCAGGGGCTTACCATTGCCAAAGTAGCCAATCCTAACAAGATTGCAAAAGAAGAGGAAGAGCAGGAAAATATAGCTGTAGAAGAGAACGCTTAAATTGTCATATGAGCATTGTTAAAGAAATACAGGAATCGCTTGCTGTTCTATCCATTCCTGAAAAGGCAGAATTCTTTCCTAGATTTTTCAAAACAGGAAAAGGAGAATATGGCGAAGGCGATTTGTTTCTGGGCGTAAAAGTTCCGGATCAGCGCTCTGTTGCGAAAGAGTATTATTCAAAAATCAATTTGGAAGAACTTGGTGTATTGCTTTCTTCAAAATACCATGAACACAGACTGACAGCTCTTTTCATGCTGATTTCAAAGTTTGAAAAAACAAAAGATAAAGCCGTAAAAGAAGAAGTGGTAGCTTTTTATCTGAATCATCTTCCTTATGTCAACAACTGGGATCTGGTAGACTCCACTTGTTATAAGATTTTAGGGCGGTATACTTTTGAAAACCAGAAAGAAAACCTTCTAAGAGAACTTTCAGGATCTGAAGAAATGTGGCATAAGAGAATAGCTGTTGTGGGGACCATGCATTACATCAAAAAAGGATCATTTGATCTTACCAAAGAATTTGTAACCAAAAACTTGAAGCATCCTCATGATCTGATGCATAAAGCCAATGGCTGGCTATTAAGGGAAATGGGAAATAAAAATGAAGGCGAACTCATCAGCTATCTGAACAAGTATTACAAAGAAATGCCCAGAACCTGCCTTCGGTACGCTATTGAAAAGCTGGATGAAGATCTTCGTCAGGATTACCTGAAAGGACGTATTTAAAAAATAGTATACGGAATCATACCGTATTTTCCCCTAAAAAAGTACCGGGAAACAGCTATTTATGCCCAAAAAATCAGAGATTATAAGGATTTAAGGCCAAAATTGAGTAATTTTGTGGCTTTAAAACCAATCATGAAAAATTTTCTCAGATTATTTCTTCTATTTTTTCCTTTACTATTCCTTACAAGCTGTTTCGATATCCTTGATAAAGTGAATGTAAAGGCTGACGGAACAGGAGAATATACCATTATTCTTAACGCCAGTAAAAGCAAAACGAGGCTGGCATCCATCTCAAAAATGGAAACTATCAACGGGAAAAAAGTTCCAAAAAAGGCCGAAATTGAAAATAAAATCAATGAAGCTGCAAAAATTTTCAAAGCAACTCCCGGAATAAGCAATGTGAAAACATCCATGGATTTTGATAATTACATCATTAAGCTAAGCTGTAATTTTAAAAAGATTGAAAACATCAATGCTGGTCTGGACAAACTGAAGGCTCAGAATATATTGGGTAAAATGGTTCCTACTCAGGTTTACAGCCAGAATCTTGAAAAAAAGATATTGACAAGGAATAAAGTCAACACCTTCAAAGTAGATTACGACAAGATGAGCAAGGCAGACAAGGAAGTTTTTAATGATGCAAAATATACTTCCATAATGCAGTTCGAAAGCACCGTGAAATCACAAACGAATAATACCTACGTGCTTTCTCCCAATAAAAAAGCACTTAAACTGGAGGCTGATATTCTGGATCTTATCCTTCAGAAAAAACAAATACAAAACACTATTCTTTTTCAATAAATTTCTAAACTATAGTCATGAAATCTATCTTATTAAAAACACAAAAAATTATTTTTGTACTCTTTGGTTTTACACTGGGTTTTGCCCAAAATAGTATGAAAATACCGTCTGATGCCGTATTTTATATGGAAGTGAACGGAAAGCAGCTTAATAATAAAATCAACTGGAATAAATTGAACCCGTTGCTTCATGAGCTAAGCAAAAAAAGCAAAGAAGCACCTTCATGGACAGATTATTCCAAAACTGGGATCAAATATGATGCTGTTCAGTATCATTACGCAAGCTTTAATGATTCTATTAAGACATACAACACTCATTTTATCATTGATAATAAGGAAAAGTTCCAGGAGTTCATTAATTCTGTGAAGAAAAAAGGACAGGAAGTTTCCAGCAGAAAAAACTACTCTTACGTAGATATTAATGATGATGTTTTTGTGGCGTGGAACGGAAGCCGTGCAGTTCTTAGCATGATAAGCTATACCAAGCCTTATAAAGATCTTTGGACAACAGAAGCTGTTGCAGATAGTACCGCCGTTGCTGTAGATTCCGTTTACGCAGAAGCAGGAGACAGTGCTTATACCGATGAGCCGGAAAAACCTTTTAACTATAAAGACGAAATCAAAAGCCTTAAAGATGACATTAAATATCTGAAAGAGAGCATTAAAGATAACAATAACGAGATTGCAAGAATTCAAAAAGATATCAAATACCTTCAGAAACATCATAAATATCCTGAAGAGAAGGAAAGTGCTGAGAATTCTGAAAACGGAGAAGAAATGCCTAATGATGGTTACGCCTATGACGAGGAAGAAGATAAAGCTTACAAAAAAGAACAGGATTCTATCAGCAGAGAAAACTTCAAGGTTGTGAAAAAGAACGCTGAAGATCGTTTCGACCTGTATTTTAGTTCAAATTTAGAAATTGAAGTTCCTAAAGAAATGCTGAAATTCAGAGATGCCAGTTCCGATGTTTTTGTCTACACAGATTATGGAAGAATCGTAAATGATGGAATCTATGGCAAAATGACGAAGTTCTACAGCTATGGACAGTTTTTTAAAAACATGTACGATTCCAACTATTCGTACAATCTGTATTTTGATAAAGATAAAGTAAGATTGGTGAATAATTATCAGCACAAAAATGAAGACATTCAAAAGAATATTTCAGCTATTTACAAAGGGAAGAAGAACAAAAAGCTGCTGGAGCTGATCAATGAAAAAAGCGTTGGTTACTATGCTATGAACGTGAACGGAGCCAAATGTTTCGACATGATGTACAGCCTTCTTCAGAATTCCGGAGAAAATGAGTACAAAAAAGAAATGGAACTCATCATGGAAACTATGAAAATTGTTCTTGACGAGGAAGCGATTACCAAAATTGCACCCGGAAACGGAATCTTTGTTTTGAACGAATTGAAATCCAAAACAGTAGAATACACCGATTACGAATACGATGCTGATTTTAATGAAAAAGAAGTAAAAAAGACCAAAGAAATCGCTGTTCCCAACTTCACTTTCGCTTTTGCAACAGAAAATGAAGGCTATTGGAACCGTATTTTTGATTTGTTGACTACCAATAAAAAACTGTCTAAAAGATTCTCTAAAAAAGGAAACTTTTACACTTTTAAAGAAGAGAAAAATGGAGGGTATATTGATCAGCTGTTCTTTACCGTAAAAGATGGAGTGGTATATCTGATGAGCTCTGCCGACAATATTTTATCGGTAAACCAATCTGATATTTCAAGAAAATGGGCAAAAGATTCAGCGAAATATCCGTTATCCGGAAGATTGGATATTCAGAAGCTTTTAACAGGTCTGGATAAAGAGTTTAAAACTCCAAAAGAAAGAAAAACACTGGATGCCATCAGAAAAAATGTAGGAGAAATGTATTATAAAACAGAAGTGAAAGGAGAAAGCATCCAGACTGAAATGAATTATAATATTAAAGACTCTTCGGAAAACAGCTTAATGTATTTCTTTGATATATTCGATCAGGTTTTTAAAACAAAAGAAAAAGAAGAGAAACCACAAATTTTATAAATGAACAAAAAGAAGATTATTGTCCCGTTAATTGTATTGCTCGCTATTGCAGTATATTTTGTGGCCTTTTATAAGAATAAGAACCTCAAATATATTCCTGGAAATGCAGATGCAGTAGTTTTAATTGATGTAAAGAAACTAACGGGACAATACGTCTTCAAGCTGATAACACATCCTTCACATTGGTCCGGAAGCAAAGCCAAAGGCAAGAGTTCAGGTTCATTGAAAGAGGCAGGAATCAGAATCCCGGATTTTTTGCAGATCTTCCATCTTAAAGACACAAAATTTTCTGAATGGTATAGTGTTTTAGAATTGAAAGATTCAGGAAGATTCATCACTTTTTTGAAGAAGCAAAACTTTGTTGATAAAGGAAATAACCGTTTTCAGAAGGATCAGTTTTTTGTTGTAATCGATGGTAATCACTGTATTGCGGGCACTTCAGACATGGCCTTTGAAACCCTTCAGAAACAGCTTCTTCAGACTTCTTCAAATTCTGTTTTAGATGCGGATCAGTTTATTCATCATACAGCGGGAAGCCTTTCCCTTATTTCAGGAAAGAAGATTCAAAACTTTTCTATTGAACTAAATGATGATGAAATTGAAATCAAAAACAATTCAAATCCCGAAATTTTTAATTCCATCGCCTCCAAAATTCAGACAGGAAACCACTTTCTGGATCTCGAATTAGACAAAGAAAATATCCGAAATTTCAGCTGTTTTTTCAGTAAAAGTATAGCCGATTCTTCACAAATAAATTATTTTAAGGCAACAGCAGATCTTGAACAGGTTAACGATACCATCATCAGCTATGAATATGATGATAATTTCAATGAAGTGGAAAAAAAGACCTTTCAAAAAATTACCCAACCTAATTATTTCATCGATATTAAAAGTAGTGATCCCGAAAAAACCTGGGCATATTTCCAGTCTAAAAAGTGGATCAACAACGAAAATCAATTTACGGCAATTCCTTTTCAGCCGAATCAAATCAGCCGGAATAATGAAGGTATTGCCATCAAATCAACCCGAAAATCAACAGCATTATCTCCTCAACTAAAAGAAAATTATATTCTGATCAGAAACAATGCTTTGCTCTATTCTTCCTTAAAAACGCTGGGTATCAATGAAAAAAGAATCATTTCCGACATAGATTATGTGCTTTACGGGAACAAATCACAGGATTATTGGATAAAAATAAAAGCAAAAAACGGAGAATTACCCTTAATTTTACGCTGGTAAGCATAGAAACCGAATAAAATTATCTATTAATGGCTCCATCAGACATTGCATTGCTCAAAACCTTTACCCATTATTTTTTGCATCTCGTTTTTCCGGTCTTTATTGCATTGATTTTTTACCGTAAAAATTGGAAGAAAGCGTATTTCATTCTCCTGGCTACTATGCTCGTAGATCTGGACCACCTTTTTGCCAATCCGATTTTTGATCCGTCACGAGGAAGTATAGGATTTCATTTTTTACATTCCTATTATGCCATTGCGGTGTATTTTTTGCTGCTGTTTTTTAAAGGAAATATCAGAATTATTGGAATTGGGCTTCTGTTTCATATGTTTACAGATTATCAGGACTTTAACTTCTGGCCTCATTAAAATATTATTAATATTTTCTTTTGATATTTAAAATTTCATAGATTTTTTGTATTTTGTAGTCACTTATGAAACCTAAAGAATTCTTACATTATACTTATATTTTTCCTCTCCTTGCGGTAGGGTACTACTTTTCCGGACTGATGGGATCGGGAGTTCTTTATGATATTCTTGCCGGGATCTTACTGATCGGGAGTGTTTTATCAGCAGTGCACCATGCCGAAGTAGTCGCTCATAAAGTAGGAGAGCCTTTCGGAACTATTATCCTGGCCCTTTGTATCACTATTATTGAAGTCGCGTTGATCATCTCGCTGATGGTTGCCGGCGGAGATCAGGCGATCACGCTGGCCAGAGATACAGTTTTTGCCGCTGTCATGCTTATTCTTAACGGAATTCTGGGAATATGTATTCTTGTAGGCGGTGTTAAATATCATGAGCAGTTCTTCGCAAGAACCTCAGCAACTACTTATCTGGTAAGTATTGTTTCCATTCTCGTACTTACCCTTGTTCTTCCTAATTTTACTTCAAGTGTCAACGGACCTTTCTATAATGAAGCACAGCTTATTTTTATATCCATTGCATGTCTTGTCATTTACGGAATTTTCCTGATGGTACAGACTGTGCGCCACAGAAGCTATTTTATTGTTCCTGATGAACATCCGGAAGAACATTACATTCCTTCACTCACAAAAACGCTTATCAGTTTTGCTTTTTTGGTAGTGTGCCTTGTTATTGTTGTGCTTATGGCAAAAGGATTATCTGATACTATAGAAGGGATGGTACAAAGTGTTGGAGCTCCTAAGTCCCTTGTTGGGGTTATTATTGCCGCAGTGGTTCTCCTCCCTGAAGGAGTGGCTGCCATCCGTGCAGCGAGAGCCAATCAGATACAATCCAGCTTAAATCTAGCATTGGGTTCGGCACTGGCAAGTATCGGGCTGACAATTCCGGCAGTTTCAGCGGTATGTATCATGTACGATATTCCATTAGTGTTGGGTCTGGATAAAAAGGACATTATCCTGCTTTCTTTATCCGTCTTTATCGTTATGCTTTCCTTAAGCCGTGGAAAAACAAATATCCTGTATGTAACTGTTCTACTGGTAAATCTTGCAGCTTATATCTTTACGGTAATCGTTCCTTAAAAGATCAAATTTACTGTTTGAAATAAATCCCGGGTTTTATACGCTACATTATGGAATACGCATCCCGAACCTCATCATAATCTCCTTGCTAAATCCATCTTGAAAGCCATTAGCTTTGCGATGTTTTCGGATTTATAGATCGCCATATCCGCGTTTTCTCCTACGAAGTTTTCTTCAATAGTCGTACGCCAAAGCTCAAGCCATTTGTCAAAATGTTTCTGCTCCATAGCCTGTATCTCATTGATCGGGAAGTGTACACCCATTGGGTTTCCTTTATAGGTCATCTGTCCGAAAAGGATAGACTCCCAAAAAGAGTACATTTTAGGAAGATGTTTGTCCCAATCTACTTTAGCGATATCATTAAAGAAAAAACCTATGGTTTCATCTTTAACGACTTTGTTGTAAAATGCATTGACTAGGTCTTCAATATCTTCTCGTGATTCAAGCTTTTTCATAGTTCAAAGTTAGTGTAAATCATATAAAAAATTCCAGTCTCTAAATTGATAAATTTCATATAAACAGCATTTTATAACAAAATACAGGATAATCAGATAGGAAATTGGGAAAAATTAAAATTTGATTAATTCGCAAAAAAACAGCTTAAAAGAGCTGGTTTTTTGTAAATTTAGTTATTAAACACTAAAAAATTATTAAAATGATTAAAAAAATCAATTCTTTTTGGTTTCTCTTATTGATGTTTTCAGTGTCATGTTCAAGAGATGAAGTGAGTACAATGAATGATGATTCAGCAAAGGTAAATGCTGCTGATGTAAAGAAAGTACAGCTGACAGAGGCTGAGATGCTGCAGAAAGGCTGGAAAATTGTAGATGAGTTTAAATTACCGGATAATAATAGTCTGGGAGTAAACAGTTTGACTAATGAGGAGCGTGAAATTCCTTTCAAGCCCAACCATTTGAAAGATATGGGATATGATATCAGTTATTCCGGAGAAAGAACAAGGTTGAAAAATGTTTTTGCATACAATGGCCAGATCCCGGATGGAATTATCTTTAATCCTGATCTTTCTGTAGATGGAGATGCCCGAAATACAGCTCCTAATCCCAATGTTTCCATTGTTTTAGGAACTCCTGAGGTAACGATAAAAACCGACGGAATAGATTTGCCGGATAATGCTTATACTACGGAAGCTATTAATAATGGAGATAGGGAAAGTGAAATTACGGTATCCTATTCTTACAAAAAGGGATATTCTACCTCGTGGAAACGTACTGTTTCAGGATCATTTGAAGTAGCAGCATCAGTATCCGTTGATATTCCGTTAGTGGCAAAAGCATCGGCAAGCACTAAGGTTGTTGTTGGAGGAGATACAACGGAGGGGACAGAAAATTCCGAGGAAATTACAGAAACCAGTACTTATAAAACTATTGTTCCGGCGCACTCTAAAAAGACCATTTCTATTCTGACGAAATTAAAAGGATCTTCTGTGGAATACTTTGTTCCTATGAAATTGAATGGAAGGTTGCAAGCCAACTTTCCTTCTCCGGTCAATGGCCATTATTATTGGGCTTTTCCTATTGAAGACTTCCCTAATTTTCTTTCTGATATACATGGAGAATCAGGGACTGTGAAATCTGTCAGCAATGTAAGTGTTACTGTGATGGAATCACCTGCGCAAAGTATATAAATTACTTTGACAAATAAGATATAAACAGCAGAAAACTTTGAATTTCTGCTGTTTTTTGTATGTATTGTTTTAAATAAAATCTTAATAAAGATCTACGAGGAAACAATCTTTTATCGGAATGACGAATGTGTAAGAAATGATGACTAAAAAACATAACTTTGCTTTTTTAAATATTTATAAAACAGAAGGGAAGAGCTGATGATCAATCGGCTTATTGGCAGAGGGAAATCATTATATAATACAATCAAAATGATTAAAAAATGACAGGAGGATTCAGAAAAAAGATCCGTCAGAAAAATGCGGAGAACAGTGGTTTTGGAACCAATGCATCCGGAAGATTTATCAACAAAGACGGCCTCCCGAATGTTCAAAGGAGAGGTGTGAATGTCTTCAACAGGCTAAGCTGGTATCATACCATGCTGAATCTTTCATCATTCCGCTTTATTTCTTATTTGGTGATTGCTTATATTCTTATCAATCTTCTTTTTGCAATGATCTATTACCTGATTGGGGTGGAACATCTCACAGGAATTGATAAAAGTGATCCGCTCAATGAATTTATCGATGTTTTTTTCTTCAGCTCTCAAACGTTTACAACCGTGGGATATGGAAGAATAGCTCCGGTGGGTTTTTTGGCGAGTCTTGTAGCTACTTTTGAAGCTTTTCTGGGATTGCTTACCTTTGCCATTGCAACGGGACTTTTTTATGGGAGATTTTCAAGGCCACGAGCATATCTTAGATTCTCGGATATATCTGTTATTGCTCCCTTTCAGGAATCTTCGGCACTGATGTTCAGGCTTGCACCTTATAAAAATAATGCACTGACAGATGCTGATGTGATTCTTTCGGCAGCTATTGAAGTCATAGAAAATGGTGTTGCTAAAAGTAATTTTTACAGACTTGATACCCATCTAAATAAGATCAATACTTTAGCACTCAACTGGACTGTTGTACATAAAATTGATGAAAACTCTCCGTTTTACGGCTTTTCTGAAGATGATTTTAAAAATACTGATATTGAGCTCATCGTACAGGTGCGTGCGTTTGATGAAGTATTTTCAAACACTGTAGTACAAAGATCTTCATATACTACCGGAGAAATTGTTTATGGGGCTAAATTTGTCCCGATGTATTATCCAAGCAAAGAAAATATTACTACTATTCTGGATCTGGATAAAATCAATGAATACAAGAAAGAAGAACTTCCGGAGTTTGTGAGAAATAATGAATAAATGAATTTAGATTTTTATAAAAAACAAGCGATACAAAAGCAGAAAGAGCATAAGAAATTTCTGGACGGATTAAAGAAAAAACCGCCCAAGAATCTTGATTATATTGTTCAGGAAACCCACGAGGAAGTTTTTGATGAAATAGACTGTTTACAGTGCGCCAATTGCTGCAAAACAACCGGTCCTTTGTACACCGAAAAGGATATAGAACGTATTTCCAAGCATCTTCGTATGAAGTCTGCCGATTTTGAAGCTAAATTCTTAAGAGTAGATGAAGATAATGATAAGGTATTGCAGAATCTTCCATGCTTTTTTCTGAATAATGATAATACTTGTTCTATTTATGAAGTAAGACCTAAAGCATGTCGTGAATATCCACATACAGACCGTAAGAAGATCTACCAGATTAATAACTTAATGCTGAAAAATACAGTAATCTGCCCGGCTGCTTTTGAATTCGTGGAAAAAATGATGAAGAATATTGCGAAGTAAGTCTAAGGCGGGAAGCGGGATGATGGAGGCGGGAAGTTCTTATAGTATAACAGTTGAATTAAGGTTTTTTACTGAAATAAACTTCCAGCTTCCAGCCTCAATCTTCCAGCCCAATTAACCTAACTTATTTTTGCAAAATCCTCTTAAATAATTATAAAGTACGTTAAATAAGCTCTTTACATATAATTTTATAAATGATGTGTCGTTTAAGTTAAACAATCATTTAAATATTACATTATGAAAAAGTTATTTTTAACGGCAGCGTTTACCTTAGTCGGAGTAATCGCAGTATCGGCGCAATCAACAACACAAAAGCCAGCTGATACCTCCACTCATAAAACAACGACAACTCAAACTCAACCGAATACACAGACTACAAGTCCTTCGGATCCCAAAACACAGGAAAAAACACCTGCCACAACAATGGAGAATTCACCGGCAACTGATCCAACAGTAAGTACAATACCTACTGATACCACTAAGCCTGCAGATACTCCTAAAGAAGAGAAGAAAGAAAAAAAGAAGAAAAAGTAAGCACTTTAGCAAACACTAGTCGGAATCCTGGAATCTTGTATTTCAGGATTTTTTTTGCTCAATCTCTTCCATTTTAAACCTTACCATTTTATGAATTAAATCCAATGGAAGATCTTCGTTGATCGGAAATTGTACGGCTCCTTTAGAAAACTTATATTTTCTTTCTTTAAAATCTGTCTCAAAATTTCGGATACCTTCAGCTCCCGGATAAAATCCAATATGTTTTTTGTACCCGGCAAAATAGATCAGAGGCTTTTTTTTATATCTGAAAGCCGGCATTTGGTACCCAATATATTCTTCTAGTTCAGATGTCTGAGAATGAATTGCTTTTCTCAGTGCAAGCAGTTTTTCCTGCACTTCTGCCGGAAACAGAAGAATATATTCATCAATGTTTTTAAAGGTGCTTTCCATGACATAAAAATAAAAAAAGCGCTGCATATAGCAGCGCTTTCTCCTTTCACTTTTTACTTTTTTCCCATTATCCCGGGAACAGGCTATATCAAAAAAGGTCGGGAGCTTCTCCCAACCTTTGTTTTTTTATGTTACACAACTCCTTGAGCCAACATTGCTTCTGCTACTTTTACGAAGCCGGCAATATTTGCACCTTTTACGTAGTTTACATAACCGTCTTCGTCTTTTCCGTAGTCTCTACAAGCTTTATGGATACCGATCATGATTTCCTTTAATCTTGCGTCTACTTCTTCAGAAGTCCAGTTAAGACGGATAGAGTTCTGAGTCATTTCTAATCCTGATGTAGCAACACCTCCAGCGTTGGAAGCCTTCCCAGGAGAGAATAATACTTTATTATCTAAGAAATAGTTGATAGCATCTAATGTTGAAGGCATGTTAGCCGCTTCAGTTACACAGATACATCCGTTTTCAACTAATTTTCTTGCATCATCTAAATCTAATTCGTTTTGAGTTGCAGATGGGAATGCTACGTCACACTTCACATCCCAAGGACGTTTTCCAGCGTGGAACTCAGCAGATGGATATTTCTTAGCATAATCTTCAGCTCTGTTGTTTCCTGAAGATCTCAATTCTAATAAATAATCAATCTTATCTCCGCTGATACCATCTTTATCGTAGATATATCCGTCTGGACCAGAGATTGTTACTACTTTAGCACCAAGCTCAGTAGCCTTTTTGATAACTCCCCAAGCTACGTTTCCGAAACCTGATACTGTTACAATTTTACCCTGGAAATTCTGTCCGATACTCTTAAGCATTTGCTCTGCAAAGTATACAACACCATATCCTGTAGCTTCAGGACGGATCAATGATCCACCGTAAGCAAGACCTTTTCCTGTAAGAACTCCGGTAAACTCGTTTCTGATTTTCTTGTACTGCCCGAATAAATATCCGATTTCTCTTGCTCCAACACCGATGTCTCCTGCAGGTACGTCTGTTTCAGGGCCAATGTGCTTGCACAATTCTGTCATGAAAGCCTGGCAGAAACGCATTACTTCCATATCAGATTTTCCTTGTGGATCAAAATCTGAACCTCCTTTACCACCTCCCATTGGAAGAGTTGTTAAAGAGTTTTTGAATACTTGTTCGAAAGCTAAAAACTTAAGAACTGATAAGTTTACAGTAGGATGGAAACGGATTCCTCCTTTGTATGGCCCAATAGCAGAGTTCATCTGAATTCTGAAACCTCTGTTAACCTGAATTTCTCCTTTGTCATCAACCCATGGAACTCTGAAAATAATAATTCTTTCAGCTTCAGCCATTCTTTCAAGCAGCTTCATTCCGGTGTATTCTTTTTTAGTAGCAATGAATGGAATTACAGTTACGGCAACTTCTTTTACAGCCTGTAAGAACTCCGGTTCGTTAGGATTTTTTGCTTCAATTTTTGCAATAAACTCTTGGATTTTCTGGTCAATATTATATTGTTCCATATATTAAGGTTGAATATTATTGTCAACAAATTTAATTTTTTTTTCAAGATTCACAACACTGTATTTCAACATTGTTAAAAATTAAATAATAATGTTTCGTAATATTATTAAATTGATAATTTGTATTCAAATTTTATTAAAAATGAAATGTTATGTGTGAAATAATGCAATATTAAGAAATCATTAAATCTCAAATTGCGATGAATTGCCTCCCGGAAAATGATTTTACTTTCCCTAAAAGTTCCAATTCCAAAATTATTGGTAA
>Ga0157370_10004139_pt1 | contig 16807 bp, 20 predicted proteins | sample C35metaG_FD_113463 | JGI IMG/M metagenome (GOLD analysis project Ga0157370, IMG submission 113463) | Corn rhizosphere microbial communities from Kellogg Biological Station, Michigan, USA - C3-5 metaG | ecosystem: Host-associated > Plants > Roots > Rhizosphere > Soil | place: USA: Michigan...
CGATCCAGGATATCGAAGCCGTAGAATTGCCTTTGAATTTTGGAGGGCCAACGGCACAGGCATGAACCTTTTATAATTTCATAATTATCAAAAAAATGAAAGAAAAGGAATACAAGTTAGATAAAACAGTATTGCAATCATTGACATTTGAAGACGCGGATAATCATGTCACCTATTGGAAGAATAAAAGAGAGACAGAAAGATTAAACGCTGCATGCTTTCTTATAAATTTTTAACACAAGTCCCGATGATAAAATTGATTTAAGATTTACTGATAAACGTAAACATACATAGTTTATAGTTAGGTACTGAGACATGATAGGCTATGTTTTTGAATAATAACAACTTTTGAGCAGTTATATAGAAGTTCTTAATTTTGCTTTTTTGATCGCGGGCTTTAATTTTATTCCTCTCACAAATCGCTTCCTCCAAGATATTCGCAATTTCATCTGCAATACCACCTAATTCTTTCCTCCTTTCACTCGTAATATAACTTTTGTCCTCGGCCTGTATATAATTGAGATTTACATTCACAAAGAGAACCGCTTGAATATGCAAGAAAGTTAATAAATTCTGTATTCCCTTTTCTTCCAAATCCCAAGCAATATTATCCATGATAGATGTAGATTCAGAAGATCGATTTATATGAAATTCGGCACCTTTATCGCTGACAGGCTGCTCTCCAGCAGAGCCTGTTTCCTTTTCAAGGTGCTGATATAAATTTAAAAAATAAAAAACAGATTGAACAACATTAAAAACAAGTTAAACAACTATTAAAAACGGTCAACCTTATTCAGGCATTGACAACATGTTAACTACAAACTACAAACTATAAACTACATCATTCCATCATCGGCAAAACTGTAATAACCTTCATCACTTACAATGAGGTGATCTATAACTTTAATATCCAGAAGTTGGCCGGCACTTTTTAGTTTGGCAGTTAGTTCTTCATCCGCTCTGCTGGGACGGAGGCTTCCGGATGGATGATTATGGCAAAGCACCAATGATGTTGCCTGCACTTCCAGGGCTTTTAAAAATACAATTCTTGGATCTACAATAGTATTTGTCAGGCCACCTTTACTCATCACTTCAAAATGTTTGACTTTATTAGAGCGGTTTAAAAAAACAACTGCAAACACTTCATAAGGATGATCTTTTAAAGATGCTTTTAAAAATGCAGCCAGTTCGCCGCTGGAGTTAACGCGTTTTTTATCAAGTATAAAAGTTCCCTGGCGCCGGCGTCCCAATTCTAAAGCTGCAACCAAAGTAACTGCTCTTGCCTCGCCGATTCCTTTTATTGATTGCAATTCTTTGATGGAAAGTTTGCCCAATTCATCCAGGTTGTTATCGCCTAAACGCAGGATCTTTTTTGCTACATCAAGCGCGCTTTCTTTTCCACTGCCACTATTGATCAAAATGGCGAGTAGCTCAGAATCACTCAGGCTTTCTTTTCCTTTTGTCAAAAGTTTTTCCCTCGGACGGTCGTCAGGAGCCCAGTTTTTAATTGAAGTGGAAGACTTGTTCAAACTTTCCATGACTTTGAGTTTATTTCCAAAAATATTAATTATAATTTCGCCAAACTAAATATTTCTTATCACAACCATCTTTATATGCATCCTAATGTAAAAATCTTTTCGGGAACGGGTTCACAATATCTTGCGAAACAGATCGCATTGAGATTTGGAGAACCTTTGGGAAAAATCAATATTCAGAAATTTAGTGATGGAGAGATTGGGGTAGAATATCTTGAAAGTATCCGTGGACAATTTGTTTTTTTGATCCAAAGTACGTTTGCGCCAACTGATAATTTAATGGAATTGCTATTGATGATCGATGCCGCAAAACGTGCATCTGCCTATAAAGTAATCGCTGTAATTCCTTACTATGGCTATGCCCGGCAGGACCGAAAAGATAAGCCGCGTGTGGCGATCGGTTCGAAACTGGTAGCCAATATGCTTGTTGCTGCCGGTGCAGACAGAATCATTACGATGGATCTTCATGCGCCGCAAATTCAGGGATACTTTGATATTCCGGTGGATCATCTGGATTCTTCGGCAATTTATATTCCTTACATCGAAGAGCTGAACCTAGAAAATCTGACTTTTGCTGCTCCGGATGTTGGAAGCGCCAACAGGATAAGAGAAATTGCCAGTTATTTTGAAGTGGATATGGTCATTTGTGATAAACACAGAAGACGCGCAAATGAGATTGCCAGTATGGTTGTGATTGGTGACGTGACCAATAGGGATATTGTCTTGATAGATGATATTTGTGATACCGGCGGCACACTTTGTAAAAGTGCTGCTTTGCTATTGGAAAAAGGTGCCCGAAGCGTCCGCGCATTTTGTACGCATCCGGTATTGAGCAATAATGCTTATGAAAATTTTCAAAATAGTGTGTTGGAAGAGTTAGTTGTTTGTGATACCATTCCGCTGAAAAAGAAAATTGATAAATTGAAAGTAGTTTCTGTTGCTGATCTTTTTGCGATTGCAATTAGAAATGCGTATGAAAATAAAAGCATTAACAGCCTTTTTATCAGGAGTAAGATTCATAAGAAGAATTTGGCTAATTAGCTGGTGCGATGATGTGCTAATTAGCTGATGTAACAACAAACCAATTACCGTAAGACGATAAATAAGTTGAATTCTTAATGGCTAATTAATCGAATTAGCATATCGGCGGATTATTGAATTATCGAATTAAATTTCCTTACCTTTGCGCCTCAAAAAAATAAAAATTTAATAATGAAAACAATTACAATCGAAGGACAAATCAGGACCGAATTTGGCAAATCAGCCACCCGCCAGCTTCGCTCTGAGGAAAAAGTGCCAGCTGTAATTTACGGAGGTGCAAAAGAGATTAATTTTTCTGCTCCGGCCTCAGCTTTTAAAAACATCATTTATACGCCGGAATTTATGTTGGCAGAAATTAAGATTGATGGAAATTCGTACAAATGTGTATTGAAAGACCTTCAATTTGGAAAAGTAACTGACCAATTAATTCATGTGGATTTCCTGGAGCTGGTTTCTGACAAAAAAGTTTCAGTTAATATCCCATTGAAATTTTCAGGCATTCCTGCAGGTGTAAAAGAAGGCGGAAAGTTAGTGGTAAAAATCAAATCATTAAAAGTAAAAACACTTCCAGAGCATTTGAAAGAACATATTGACCTGGATATTACTGACTTAAAGCTAAATGAAAATATCCGCGTTCAGGATGTGAAAGCAGACAACATGGAAATAATGAATTCACCCCGTATTCCGGTGGCTTCCGTTACAATGACCCGTCAGTTGAAACAGGAAGAAGCCAAAGGTGGTGCTCCCGCTGAAGCAAAAGCTGCTCCTGCCGCTGAAGCGAAAGCTGCTCCTGCAAAAAAATAAATTAACCTTTTATACTGAAATGCCTCCTTTACCGGGGGTATTTTTATTTTGACGGCAATCCATTTTGTCCTTCTTAACTACAAGTTTTGCGTACATTTGCACACTAATTTTTAAATATGGGAATGGACAGGAATACGGTTATTGGTTTTGTATTATTGGCCCTTTTATTTTTTGGATATTTTTTTTATTCAAAGCAAGGCCAAATAGCTGCTGAAAAACAAAAGCAGCACATCCAGGATTCTCTCAACAGATTGAAACCAAAAGTGGATACAACCGTTAAATTGCAAACTGCTGATTCTTTAACCGCTAAAAAAGATTCTTCTTTTGCTGGTTTAAAGCAAGATACAACAGGAAAAGAGGAACTGATCACTATCGAAAGCAAATTACTCAAAATCACTTTTTCCAATAAGGGTGGACAACCAAAAATAATTCAGCTTAAGAACTTTAAAACCTTTGATGGGAAACCGTTGATTTTGCAGGATGGAAGCTTCAACAATATCTCTTATGCGATCAACACAGGCAACAATCGCACTGCACAAACTTCTGATCTTCTTTTTACTCCATCGGCAATTCAAACTACAGCAGACGGAAGCCAGATCCTCAGTTTTAGTTTGCAAACCAGTAATGGCGAATCTGTTCAGCATGAATACGTAGTAAAGCCAGATGATTACATGATCAATTTTAATATTAAATTGACTGGTGCAAATCAGCTAGTAACTCAAAATGCGATCAACCTTCTTTGGCAGGCAAAAGCAACGAAGCTTGAAAAAGATATTGAATGGGAAACACAGCAATCACATATCTCATTTGTTGAGAACGGCGAATATGATTTTGAGCATGTGGTAAAAGGAAAGGATGATGATAAAAAGTTTCAGAAGCCTGTAGAATGGCTGGCAGTAAATCAACAATTTTTTGCTGCAGCTATTGTTTCAAAAGATAAATTTACTTCGGGTGAAGTAACCTGGAACAGTCCGAATGACACCAGTTTGCATATTATTGCAAAAGCGACTGCCAATTTTAAATTACCTGTTCCCCAGGGAAATGATGCTGTTGTTCCGTTACAACTTTTCTATGGACCAAGTGATTATAAAATACTGAAGTCTTACGGAAATCAAATGTACAATATGGTACCTCTTGGCAGCGGTATTCTTGCATTTGTGAAATATATCAACCGGGGCTTTATCATGCCGGTATTTAACTTTCTTTCCAGCAATATTGCCAGCTATGGTTTAGTGATTGCGTTACTTACTATTATTATCCGTTTGCTTATTTCGCCTCTTACTTATCAAAGTTACCTGAGTGGCGCAAAAATGAAACTATTAAAGCCGGAAATCGAAGTGTTGAAAACGAAGTACAAAGATGACAAGCAGGCTTTTGGAATGGAGCAAATGAAATTATTTAAAAGTGCCGGCGTCAATCCTTTGGGTGGCTGTATTCCGGCCTTATTCCAGGTTCCTATCTTTTTTGCTTTGTATGATTTCTTTAATTCAAACATCGCATTACGGCAGGAAAGTTTTTGGTGGGCAAAAGATTTATCTACTTATGATTCGGTCTATCATCTTCCATTCAATATTCCTTTTTATGGCGACCACGTAAGTTTATTTACAATTACTGCAGCCATTACAAGTATGCTGATCTCCGTTTATGGAATGAGCAATATGCAGGACAACAGTAATCCGGTGATGAAATATCTTCCGTATATTTTCCCTGTTGTTTTGATTGGTGTGTTTAACCGGATGCCTGCTGCACTTACCTGGTACTATACCGTTTCAAATACGATCACACTTCTGATCCAGTTTGTAATCCAGAAATACATCATTGATCACGATAAGATAATGGCCAAGCTGCAGGAAAATAAAAAGAAACCTGTTGCTCAAAACAAATGGCAGGAACGAGTCGCCGCTATGCAGGAATCAAACGCCAAACTGAAGTCGATGAAGGATAAAAGCGATGCTTTAAAAAAGAAAAGATAACAGGAACGGTTTGCAACTATTAAAGGCATAATGTTGTCTATATCATTGAATTATCTTTAAATAATAAGCATATTATGAAAACCTGTTCAATTGTATTCCTTTTCTCTTTTTTAGTCTTTTCATTTGCAGTAAACGCGCAAAAAACACTTACCGACGGAACTCTTGTTTATAACATGTCTGTAGAAACAGGAAGCGGTGAGCCGAAAATGGCCGATATGCTTGACGGAGCTACAACAACCATTTACCTGAAAGATAATAAAAGCAGGTCTGAACTGGTGAGTAGCCTTGGCCGCGAAGCGACTATTTATGATGCAACCAGCGGCAAGGGAGTTATCTTAAAAGATTACAGTGGTCAAAAACTGATGATTACCCTTACATCTCAAAACTGGCAGGAAAATAATAGAAAATACGAAGGAATTACTTTTACGAATACCGGTGAAACCGCTACCATTGCTGGTTTTAGTTGTAAAAAAGCGATTGCAAAATTAAAGAATGGAACAAGCTTTACTGTTTATTATACTCCGGATGTATCAATAATCAACAAATCTTATGATGGGCAGTTTAAAACTTTGAATGGCCTTCCCGTTCAATATGAAATGGAATCAGGGAAGATGAAATTCAAATTTACACTCGCTTCTATTAACTATAATTCTGTTCCCCTATCCAAGTTTGAAATTCCAACCTCAGGGTATAGGGTACTTACTTACGAAGAAACAAAAGCGAAATAAATCATAAAAAATATTGCATTAAATGAGAAAATAAAAAAACCTGCAGATGCAGGTTTTTTTATTAATAGAGCTTGTTTGAAATTATTTTCTTCCTCTGATGATCAACTTATAACCATCTTGCTGGCTATATTCAGGAATTAATATTTTTTGTTTGTAAGGTAAAATGTAAACGGTATTTCCTTTTTTATAAGAAATATATGCGTCACTCACGATGCTGTTTCCGATCTGTTGTTTGTTTATAAAAAAACTTCCTCTGTAAGTCAGCCCTGATTTTAAATTAAACGGAATGGAATTTTTGAGATTACCATTTGTTTTAATATTAAGATGGGGCTTGGTTTTTTTAATAAAACCTCCCCTGTCTGCGAATGCAAAAAGACATACTCCGCAAACAAGCACTATTACCGCTAATATTTTGGAATACTTTGTCATTTCTAAATACTTAATTAATATTTAACAAAATTACGAAATAATTATGAGAAATAATAGCCATTCATCATTTTTTTTGTCTGGGAATTGAAATAATTTTCGAAAATTGGTTTTCAATAAAAATATCTGTACTTTGTAGCTATAAGTTTAATGCGTATGAAAGATAATCATTACAGGCAGGAAAGAGAGGAAATGAATGAACTTTTAAAACAGTATAATAATTTTAAAGCGGGCAGAAAGTTCAATTTCATTGAAGAAGAATCGTTTCACAGGTTGATCGATCATTTTGACGAAAGCGACAACCTTGCACTGGCTTTAGAAGCTGCTAATTTTGCCATTGAACAATTTCCTTATTCATCCTCCTTATTTATAAGAAAAGCGGATATTTTGATTGCTACTCAAAATTATCAGGACGGGCTTGCTATTCTTGAAAAAGCTGAAATATTAGACAGCAGTGATATCAATTTGTACATTTTAAAAACAGATGCTTACCTGGCACTTGATTACCAGGAGAGGGCGGCAGCTTTGCTGGAAGAGGGAATCAGTGTTTTTGATGGTGAAGAAAAAATAGAATTGCTTTTTGAACTTGCCGATGTATATGATGATTATGAGGATTTTGAAAAAGTGTTTAATTGCCTCAAGCTGATCCTTGAACAGGATCCTGAAAATGAAGAAGCACTTTATAAGATTTGCTTTTGGGCAGACTATACCGGCAAAAATGAAGAAAGTATTGAGATCCATCAGCAGATTATTGAGGAACATCCCTATTCTCAACTTGCCTGGTTCAACCTCGGCACTGCTTACCAGGGAATAAAATTGTATGAAAAAGCGGTTGATGCATATCAGTATGCCATAGCAATTGACGAAAAGTTTGATTACGCTTACAGGAATCTGGGCGATGCCTATTTAAGAATGAGGCGCTACCGCGACGCGATTGAAGCGTTACAAAAGGTTTTAGAGCTTTCAATGCCAGAAGAAGTGATTTATGAAGCAATTGGTTATTGTTTTGAAAAATTAAAAAATTGCGCACAGGCAAGGTTTCATTATAGAAAAGCAGTTCATTTGAATTCCACTGAAAGCCGGTTGTATTATAAAATTGCCAACACCTATATGCAGGAAGGCTATTGGGATAGCGCGATTAAAAACCTTGAAAATGCATTAAGTATTAATCGTTCCCAACCTGACTTTCATTTTTCAATTGCCTTATGTTTTATTCAAACGGGGCGGATAAAAGATGCCGTAGTTCATTTCACACATTTTATAAAAGCACGTCCCAAAAACGTAAAGGGATGGAAAGAACTGATCAAATGCCTATATGAAGCAGAATATTTTCAAGAAGCATTGGAACAGGTTCATAACGCAGAAAGAAATACCGATCATAAACCTATATTTACGTATTATAAATCGGCTATCCTTTTTGAATTAGGTAAATCAAAAGAGGCGCTATTGCAACTTGAGCTGGCAGTTGAAAACGCGCCAACATTAATTAAACAGTTCATCGATTTAAATCCTTCTCTGCTACATCATCCTGCAGTTGCAGAAATTATTGGTAAAAATAAAAACCTATTAAAACGAAGAAAGAGATAGCATCTTATTTGCCTAATTCTTATATGGATCGCTTCTGTTCATCTGCATTTAATTTACTCACACACTGTTTAAAGTTTTTTGGGCAACTTTAAATCAGCCAAACTATATTTGCGCATCTCAATAATTATATATGAATTTTAATCTTAGCCAAATTCCTGACAGGGTAAAAAAACCAAGGAATCATGGTATCACAATGATCATGGACAAAGGTCTTAGCCTTGAGGAAGCAAGAAATCTGATCAATGCCGCCGGACCACATATTGATATTATCAAACTCGGTTTTGGAACTGCTTATGTAACACCAAATCTTCGTGAAAAAATTGATCTCTACCAGTCTTTTGGAATTCCGGTTTATTTTGGAGGTACTTTATTTGAGGCTTTTTTGGTCAGGAATCAGTTTAATGATTACATAGAACTTTGCAAAGATTTCCAGGTAAATTATATGGAGGTCAGCGATGGTTCTATTACAATCCCGCATACTGAAAAATGCGGGTATATTGAAAAGTTAACCAAACATGGAACTGTTTTAAGTGAAGTGGGAAGTAAAGATGCCACCAACATTATGCCTCCTTATAAATGGATCGAACAAATGCATGCCGAACTGCAAGCTGGTGCTTCTTATGTGATAGCCGAAGCAAGAGAAGCGGGGAATGTAGGCTTATACCGGGATAGCGGAGAAGTGCGCCAGGGACTGGTAAATGAAATTTTGACCCGTATTCCGGCAGAAAAAATTCTTTGGGAAGCTCCTCAAAAAGGGCAGCAGTTGTATTTTCTGGAGTTAGTCGGTTGCAATGCAAACCTTGGCAATATTGCGCCTTCAGAGATCATTCCTTTGGAAGCAATGCGCATCGGGCTTCGTGGTGATACTTTTCATCTCTATCTTGATAAAACCGCCTAATGAAAATTTACGGATTGGTTGGCCGTTCTTTAAGCCATTCATTTTCTGAAAAATATTTTTCTGAAAAATTTCAAAGGGAAAATATTACAGATTGCCAATACCGGAATTTTGAATTGAAAGACCTGGAAAAAGAGATACGCCGGTTAAAAAATGACCGGGATTTAAAAGGATTGAATGTTACCATTCCTTATAAAACGACGATCATTCCTTTTCTTGATAAAATGTCTGAAGAATGCAGACAGATCAATGCGGTTAACTGTATCAAAATTGCCGATGGAAAATGGATTGGGTTTAATACAGATGTGATTGGTTTTGAGAAAACATTTGTTCCTTATTTGAAACCATTTCATCAGAAAGCGCTGATTCTGGGAACAGGCGGTGCTTCCAACGCGGTGGCTTTTGTTTTGAAAAAATTAAATATTGATTTTTTAAAAGTAAGCCGCAACAAAATCAATTCGTCTTCTGTCATTTCTTATGATGAACTTCCGGCAATATTCCGTCAATTTCAGATAGTAATCAATACTACGCCACTCGGGACTTTTCCGAATGTAAATGAATGCCCACCTTTGCCTTATGAACTGATCACTGATCAATTTTATTTCTTTGACCTCATTTATAATCCTGCAAAAACGCTGTTTCTTTCCCTTGCTGAAAAGGACGGGGCAACAATTGAAAACGGAGAAAAAATGCTGACAATCCAGGCAGAAGAAAGCTGGAAAATATGGAATTAAAGGTCTTTATTCTGAAAGAACCTTTCTTAATTCTTCCGGCACCGCTCTTACTTTTTTGATCGAATAATCAAAACACACCATTCCTGTTTTTGCAATAGCAATGGTAATAGTTTGATTTCTTTTTACGGAGATTTCATAGAAAAGCTCAAAGCTTACACGTGATATTTCGCCACAAAATATTTTGATTTGCAAAACATCATTATAGAAAGATTCATTTTTAAATTCTACCAAAAGCTCACTCATGATAAGCGCGGCTCCGGCAACATTCAATTCGGTAAATCCGTGTTTTTGTAACAACTGAGCTCTGGCTTCATGAATAATTTCAACGATAGAATTGTTGCCTAAATGATTGCCATAATTGATATCGGTAATGCGAACAGGAATGGAAACAGAGGTTAGTAGTTTTCCTGGTAGTTCTAATTTCAATCTGCTCATTTGGGCACAAGTTTATTCCAGGTCATCACTTTTTGCAGCAAGTTTTACAAGGTCGATCAGGTTGGCAGATGCCGTGCTGCTCAACATTATTTTTTGCCATTTACTGATCTTATTGCTCCACACTGGTTTTGGTGGAAATTCATGGTCAGCAGAGATAATTAAAGTGGCAACTTTTGGTGAGATCTTTACTGGCTGGCCTTCAGGACCAGCTACGGTAAGGTATTTTTTATTGCTTTCGTTTTTAAATGCCTTTTCAGCAACTTCCTTTTTTTGAGGATTATGAATAATTGATTCTAACATTTTTTGATTTAAAGTGATAGAATCTTTTATTTTTTGAGCTAAAAGGTGATCTGTTTTTGTCTGGATTTTGGCGGTAGGAATCAGATCTTTATTTTTATTAAAGAAAAGGGAGCCAAGAAAAATAATAATAACAGAAGCAGCAGCTGTAGCACCATAGAAAAGGAACTTTGATTTTCTATGTCCGTGCATTTGGATCACTTTTTCATTTTGAAGTTCTTCGGCGATTTTATCCCATATGGCCTCCGGGGGAGGAGTTTCAAAATGATAAACTTTATTTTTAAAATTTTGCATTACTAATATCTTATAACAATAACTGATTATTTTCCCACTCTTGTTTCAATGATCTTCTTCAAAACACCTTTGGCTCTTGCCAATTGAGATTTACTGGTTCCTTCTGTTATTCCTATTAAATCAGCTATTTCTTTATGAGAATATCCTTCGATTACGTGCATATTAAAAACCTGTTTATAGCCCGGCGATAATTCATTGATGATATTGATGATATCCTTTGCCGCTAACGAATCCAATGCACTAAGATCGGTGTCTTCAACGGTATTTTCCTGCACTTCAGAAACATTATACAACTTCACTTTTTTGCGGTAATGTTCAATTGAAGTGTTGATAAAAATACGCCTTACCCAACCTTCAAAAGATCCTTCGCCCCTAAACTTAACCAGGTTTTTATACACTTTAATAAATCCCTCCTGCAACACATCGTTCGCGTCTTCCGTATTGTCTGAATAGCGAAGGCAAACACCATACATCATTGAAGAAAATCTTTGATAAAGCAATCGCTGCATTTGCGGATCACCTTCAATACATCCCTTTATTAAGTCGCTTTCCGAAGGAATATGGTTGCTTTGCGCAGTCAAATTATTTTGATGTGTTTTTCTAAAATTATATTGGTTAATTATTTTTCGCTATTTAAGTAGCTAATTAGTTTTCCAATTGCCTTTTTTCTGTGGCTGAAAATATTTTTTTGTTCCACAGACATTTCAGCAAAAGTTTTGTCTGAGCCTTCAGGCACAAAAACCGGGTCATATCCAAACCCTGAAATCCCTCTTCTTTCTGCAATAATAATGCCTTTGCAAGTTCCTTCAAAAAGTTTCTGCTGTCCATTTTCAATAAAACAAACAACCGTTCTGAATTGAGCTTTACGATTTTCTTTATTTTGTAAATTACGTAAAAGTTTGTCAATATTCTTTTCGAAAGACCTTTCTTCGCCGGCATAACGGGCACTTTTTACACCCGGTTGGCCATTTAAACTTTCAACCTCCAGCCCGGTATCTTCTGCAAAACAATTTTGATGTACAAGTTGGTTTATCACTCTTGCTTTTTCAAACGCATTTTCTTCTAAAGTATCAAATGGTTCAGGAATATCAATATCAATTCCGGCTTCTTTAAGAGAAAGTATCTTAAATTTTTCTTTCAGAATAGATCTTACTTCCAGTACTTTATTTTCATTATTCGTAGCAAATATGATCGTATTCATTTTTTAACAGCAAATAATTTTTGAAGGCTTGACCAGAGTTGCTTTTTCAGTTCGGTATTATTTAAGAAATCTTTTAACAGCGGAGCAGTCATATAAAGTTGCTTTTGAAAAGATTGTATCTGGAAAAAAGGAATTTCAAAAGGTAAATCCAGTTCCTGGGTATTTACACCAAAAAGCAAAATCTTTTGTGGATGGAACTGTTCGGCAAATTGGTGATAACTATATTGATTTGAAGAATAATTTACCAGAGAAATATCGGCCATCGAAAGTTTGCAGGCAGCAATCAAATTGGATAGGAGTGTCATTTCATCATCTGCCAAAAACTTATGATCAGCATCTTTTACAATGAAAAGAATGTTTTGCTGATTCTCTCCCAAACTATTTATTGTGATTTTCTTTTCAATTTCTTCTTCCCTCGCAGAACCAGCATTTACCAGGGATCTACTATAAAAATGGATACAAGTTTCTTTGGTAAGTTGAATATTATCCAGGCTCATTTGTTATTTCACCTCCTTTTTTTTCGTTTCTTTGTGGCAAATTTAATGATATGATTGCTACAGAAGATTTTAAAGTGACAAAGACTAAAAATAGTAAGCTGGCGACACTGGATCTCAATAATGTTCCATTTGGCAAATATTTTACTGATCACATGTTGGAAGTAAATTATGAAAATGGCGAATGGGGAGCAGTTGAAATAAAGCCATATCAGGCCATCACCATTGATCCGGCCTGCGCTGCCTTGCATTACGGGCAGGCAATTTTTGAAGGAATCAAAGCTTATAAAAACCAGGATGGTGAAGCCTTCATTTTCCGCCCTGAAGATAATTTTCATCGGTTCAATATTTCAGCAGAAAGAATGGAAATGCCGAAAGTGCCGGAAGAAATTTTTATGGAAGGAATGAAACAACTGGTGAAACTTGATGAAGATTGGATTCCTGCAAAACCAGATCATTCTTTATATATTAGGCCGTTTATGTTCAGCACTGACGAAGTGATCGGCGTTAAGCCAAGTTCAAAATATAAATTTATGATCATTCTTAGTCCGACGGGTCCATATTATAGCGCGCCAATGAGAATTTATGCGGAGGAAAAATTTGTAAGAGCCGTGGAAGGGGGAGTTGGATTTGCGAAAAATGCTGGCAATTATGGTGCGGCTATGCATCCTACCGCTGAAGCAAAAAGAAAAGGCTATGACCAGGTTTTATGGATGGATGCTTTCGAACATAAATATGTACAGGAATGCGGAACAATGAACGTATTTTTTATTATTGGAAATAGGGCGATCACACCTGCTATCAGTGAAGGAACTATTTTGGCCGGTGTAACAAGAGATAGTGTTATTCAGTTATTGAAAGACATGGGTTTAAAGGTGGAGGAAAGACGTTTGAGTATTATTGAGATCGAAGAAGCATATAAAAAGGGGGAATTGAGTGAAATATTTGGAACCGGCACAGCAGCTACCATTTCTTTAATAAAAGAATTGCGTTATAAAGATTTTGTAATGGAATTTGATACTGATAAATGGAAAATCGCTCCTGCAATAAAAACTGAAATGAAAAATATCAGGGAAGGAAGAGTGGAGGATAAATATGGCTGGCTTGTAAAAGTTTAAAGATAATTGTGGCAATCGCAAATGGAGAAAGCACTTTTTTCTTATTACCAAATAATTTTGGTTTTTCGCAAACCTACACTTACCTTTGCCGTCCAAAAAAATAAGGGTAAAAAACAATGCCTACAATACAACAATTAGTAAGAAAGGGAAGAACAATTATTCGTGCAAAAAGTAAATCAAGAGCTCTTGATAGCTGTCCACAGCGCCGTGGTGTTTGTACCAGGGTTTATACTACAACTCCTAAAAAACCAAACTCAGCATTGCGTAAAGTGGCCAAGGTAAGGCTTACTAATAAAATTGAGGTGATTGCTTATATTCCAGGTGAAGGTCATAATTTGCAGGAGCATTCAATCGTGTTGCTTCGTGGTGGAAGGGTAAAAGATCTGCCGGGAGTACGTTATCATATTGTACGTGGAAGCCTTGATACTGCCGGTGTAAAAGACCGTAAACAAAGCCGTTCCAAATACGGTACCAAGAAAGAAAAAGCTAAAAAATAAACTGACGGGCTGTTCGCCTGGTCATAAATAAAAGTTAAACAAACCCGTCCTTCGGACGGGAAAAAATAAAACCGAACATGCGTAAAGCACAAGCAAAAAAACTTCCGTTGGCTCCTGATCCTAAATTTCAGGATAAACTGGTTACACGTTTTGTAAATAATTTAATGTGGGAAGGCAAAAAAAGTGGTGCATACACTATTTTTTACGATGCGTTAGATAAAGTTTCTAAAATATCAGGTGAAGACGGATATGAAATTTGGAAAAAAGCATTGGCAAATGTAACTCCCGGTGTGGAAGTTAAAAGCCGCAGAATTGGTGGTGCTACTTTTCAGATTCCCTCTGAAGTTCGTGCGGACAGAAAAATTTCGTTAAGTATTAAATGGCTTATTAAATACAGTCGCGACAGAAATGGCCGCAGCATGTCAGAAAAATTAGCCAATGAAATAGTTGCTGCCAGCAAAGGTGAAGGTGCTGCTTACAAAAAGAAAGAAGATACTCACCGTATGGCTGATGCGAATAAAGCATTTGCTCATTTCAGGATCTAATAAAATCTTTTAAAATAAATAAAAAAACCCTTTCTGGTTCAGGAAGGGTTTTTTGTGTTTTAAAAGAATTAAAGCGGCCTTACTTTCCGTGTTTAGGCTTGCGTCTTTTAACTCTGTCTTTTGTTTATCTAATGAAAGCAACCTTTAACCTTAGGTTTGATAAATCAACAATAGAAGCGGCAAAAGAATATGCACAGAAACAAGGTACCAGTGTTTCTGAAATTGTTGAATCGTATCTTAAAAAACTTTCCCGGCCGGTTAAAAAGAAAAGATTTGTTTCTGATGGTCTTATTGGGATTCTTAAAGAATATGAGGATTATAGTGACGAAGAACTTGAAGAGCTAAGGCAAGCATGATGCTTAAGATATATTTGGATACAAACAATAGAATAAATTTCAATTCAATATTCTTATTTGTTAAACCTCATCCTTTTTTTAAGAATTACTCTTCTTCAGACATTCATTTTTTACAGAATCTTCGTACCTTTGCGCCCTCTAAATAAAGTGCGTCGAAAATCGCGGGGAAATGAGGTGAAATTCTTGATGCGTTAACAATTTCCGCGATCAAAATCATTCATTCAGAGAAAAACAATTTAACAATAAAAAACAAAAACAAGCCAAATGGCCGATTTAAGATTTCAAAGAAACTTTGGTATTGCCGCTCATATTGATGCAGGCAAAACCACTACTACAGAGCGTATTCTGTATTATACAGGTGTGAACCATAAAATAGGTGAAGTGCATGATGGCGCTGCAACTATGGACTGGATGGCACAGGAGCAGGAAAGAGGTATTACCATTACTTCTGCTGCTACTACATGCTTCTGGAATTTTCCAATGGTTCAGGGTAAAAAAACACCTGATACTCATCAATACAAATTCAACATTATTGATACGCCGGGTCACGTGGATTTCACCGTGGAAGTGGAGCGTTCTCTTCGCGTTTTGGATGGTTTATTGTCTTTGTTTTGTGCAGTGAGCGGTGTAGAACCTCAAAGTGAAACCGTTTGGCGTCAGGCTAATAAGTATAAAGTTCCGCGAATCGGATTTGTAAATAAAATGGACCGTTCAGGTGCTGATTTTTTGAATGTCGTGAAACAAGTTAAAGAAATGCTTGGTGCTAAAGCTGTTCCTTTGCAATTACCGATTGGTGCTGAAGATAATTTTAAAGGCGTTGTGGATCTGATCACCATGAAAGCGATTGTTTGGGATGATGCCACACAGGGAATGACCTTCCAGGAAGTGCCTATTCCTGATGATATGAAAGATGACGTAGTTGAATGGAGACAACATCTTGTGGAAGCTGTTGCGGAATATGATGAAAAATTACTCGAAAAATTCTTTGATGATCCTAATACGATTACTGAAGATGAAATGCATGAAGCGATCCGCAAAGCGACAATTGATATCTCAATCATTCCAATGATGTGTGGTTCATCTTTTAAAAATAAAGGTGTACAGGCAGCACTTGATGCGATTGTTCGTTATTTACCTGGTCCGTTGGATATTCCTGCCGTTAAAGGAATCAATCCCGATAATGGTGAAGAAATTGAGCGTCATTGCGATCCAAAAGAACCGTTCAGCGGATTGGCATTTAAAATTATGACCGATCCTTTCGTTGGACGTTTGGCTTTCTTCCGCGCTTATAGTGGTCGTTTGGATTCGGGTTCTTATGTATTGAATACACGTACAGGGAAAAATGAAAGAATTTCAAGGATCATGCAAATGCACGCTAATAAACAAAATCCTGTAGATTTTATCCAGGCAGGTGATATTGGCGCAGCTGTTGGTTTTAAAGATATTAAAACCGGAGATACGCTTTGTGATGAAAACAATCCAATTGTTCTGGAAGCAATGACTTTTCCTGAACCTGTTATCGCTATTGCGATTGAGCCAAAAACTCAGGCTGACGTTGATAAAATGGGTATGGCAATTTCAAAATTAGTTGAGGAAGATCCTACACTTCGTGTAAATACAGACGAAGAGACAGGGCAAACTATTCTTCGTGGAATGGGTGAATTGCATCTTGAAATTATCATTGATCGGTTGAAACGTGAATTTAAAGTTGAGATCAACCAAGGCGCGCCACAGGTTGCTTATAAGGAAGCATTCAGAACTACGATTGAACATCGTGAAGTGTTGAAGAAACAAACGGGTGGTCGTGGTAAATTCGCTGATATTGTGTTTGAAATCGGCCCTGCTGA
>Ga0157370_10004140_pt1 | contig 16795 bp, 13 predicted proteins | sample C35metaG_FD_113463 | JGI IMG/M metagenome (GOLD analysis project Ga0157370, IMG submission 113463) | Corn rhizosphere microbial communities from Kellogg Biological Station, Michigan, USA - C3-5 metaG | ecosystem: Host-associated > Plants > Roots > Rhizosphere > Soil | place: USA: Michigan...
CTTCTGAGCAGTTGATTGCAGAACAAAATTATGTGCAGCTACCATCAGGATATGTAATCCGGAAATTTGCAGAAGATCCCACTGTTGGCAAAGGACATAAGCTCATTCTCACTTTTGATGATGGCCCAAGCGCAGAATGGACTCCAAAAATCCTCGACATTCTTGAAAGAGAAAAAGTGCCGGCAGCTTTTTTTGTAATTGGTATCAATGCAGAACAAAATATACCCATTTTAAGAAGAGAATATAAGGATGGGTTTGAAATAGGCAACCATACTTTCACGCATCACAATATCGCCGAAATGAGCCTGACGCGGGCTGCGCTTGAAATGAAACTTACGCGCCTGCTCATTGAAAGTGTTACAGGCCATTCCACTATTTTATTCAGAGCGCCGTACAATGCTGACTCCGAGCCTCAAACTTATGATGAACTGGCACCAATACAACGAAGCCGCCAGGAAAATTATCTGACTATTAATGAAAGTATCGATCCAAATGATTGGGCTCCGGGAGTTAGTGCAGACAGTATTTTCGCACGGGTAGTCAGACAGGAAGCTTCTACCAATGCAAGTATCATCTTATTGCATGATGCAGGCGGAGATACACGCCAGGCAACTGTTGATGCCCTTCCACGCATTATTGATTACTTTAAAAAACGCGGTTATGTTTTTACCTCAGTAGCCGATCTGATGGGGAAAACAAGAGATGAAGTGATGCCGAGAGTTGCAGATTCGCGCGACAGGTGGACAAGAAAATTCAATTTCTTTCTTGCCGAAACAGCTTACTGGAGCGGCCAGATTGTGTTCACTTTATTTATTATCGGCATTTTATTATCTGTCGGCCGGATGATTGCAATGGCAGTATTGGCAAGCATTCAAAAAAGAAAAGAACAAAGTTCTAATGACACCGCTTTTTCTCCATTTCTTTTAGGACCCAAAAATAAGCTACCGCTTGTAAGCATTATTGTGCCTGCATACAATGAAGAATTAAATTCTATCAGAACAATAAATAGTTTGCTGGCCCAGGATTACCCTGAATTAGAAATTATTTTTGTAGATGACGGAAGCCGCGATAAAACTTTTGAAAAAGTATATGATGCTTTTAAAGGCAATCGAAAAGTCTTTGTTTATACAAAAATAAATGGCGGGAAAGCCTCTGCATTAAACTTTGGAATTGAAAAATCGAATGCTGATTATGTAGTTTGCATAGATGCAGATACGCAATTAAAATCGGACGCGGTATCTTTATTAATGAAAAAATTTGATGAAGAAAATGTAGCTGCGGTGGCAGGAAATGTGAAAGTAGGAAATGAAGTAAATATGATCACAAGGTGGCAAAGTATTGAATACATTACCTCGCAAAACTTTGATCGCCGTGCATTTGATCTTTTAAATTGTATAACCGTAATACCGGGTGCAATCGGCGCTTTCAGGAAAGATGCAATATTGATCGCCGGTGGATTTACTACTGATACTCTGGCAGAAGATTGTGATCTTACCATGCGCCTTTTAAGAAATGGATACATTGTGAGAAATTGCACCGCAGCGATTTCTTATACAGAAGCGCCAGAAACTTTTAAACAGTTTTTGAAACAAAGATTCCGCTGGAGCTTTGGTGTGATGCAATGTTTCTGGAAACACCGGGATACCATTTTCAACAAAAAATATAAAAACTTTGGAATGGTGGCGATGCCTAACATTCTTATTTTTCAAATCATTTTACCAATCCTGGCTCCATTAGCAGATATTATTTTAGTGCTTAGTTTGCTCGCTGCTTCTTTCGGAATTGTGGTCGCCAGTATTCCGCATATTATTCTTTATTATTTCATTTTTACTTTGGTAGATATCGCCGGAGCGGCCCTTGCATTTGCTTATGAAAAAGAAAATCATTTAAAACTCATCTGGATGCTTCCACAAAGATTGGTTTACCGCCAGATGATGTATTACATTCTCATCAAATCATTTAATAAAGCCATCAAAGGCGAACTTCAGGGCTGGGGCGCATTGAAGAGAACAGGAAGGGTGAAGGAAGTTGCTCTGAATGTCGATGCTGAATAAAAAAAGAATAGAATATAGAATTAATATACAAACGCCGGATGAATGCTTTTCAAAAACTTGAAATTAATAGTATTGAAAAATACGTAGAATAGAAACGGAATTTCTACTATGGGTTATACAAAATGCTTTAAGGATGTTTACAAATATTAATGCAATTCATATATATTATCCTCAAAATTTATTACAGTCAATACAAATATTGTTGATTCTGTTTTGTATTCGTTTTAAAATCCGAAATGAAACCAGTTAGTTAATCACGGTTAAAGAATAAGGCGGCAAAGAAATGTTTTTTGCTCCGTTTATTTTCTTTATTACCGGTGGAAGATTCTTCGATGGATGACTATTAAAACCTTTATCAACCCAGTGATACTGCTGCTTTGAATATTGAATTAAATGTTCAAAATGTAAAGAGCTTATTTGCTTTGAAATGGTATTTTCTACATCAATATCAACACTCCATGTTCTATCCGGATCTTTATTGATAAGCATTAGAGACCACTTGCCATCAGGGCTTCTCAGCGGATACGCAGTAATAAGAGATTCTTTTTTTCTGTTGTGAATATTGGATGCAGAAGGATATATTTCCAAAATAGAATCAGAAGGTTGCGTCCAATGATGTGTAATCATTTTTGTTCCATAGTAAGCCGCTGTTTTATATTTTATTTTACCATCATCTCCCAAACCAAATAAAATATTGTTGCCATAATGATTGCATTTATGTGATTCCTGAAGATATGCCGGTTCATAACCATAGAGAAAACTTTTGCTTCCCCCCAATTCTAAAAATTTACCCAAAATATCTGCATACATCAATGCACCTTCTATCTGCACTTCATGCTTTCCTTCATAGGCCGAATAACCATATTCCGTAAGATATTTCGGCGTGTTTGGTGGTAAAATGTTATCAAAATTTTTTAATGCAATCGAAAACATTTCCGGAGCTTTTGCGAGTTGTGGCGCAGTTGGCGCACACAAATCATCAAATGGATACCATTCAAAAGTGAAGAAATTAAACAAATGAATCGCATCATGTTTTTTTAAGTAATCTAAAAAAAGCTGCGTCCAGTCTGATTCTGAAAATGTGGTGCTATCATCAGCGGAAAATGAAATCGCTGCAAAGCCGGGACCGCCCAGCCGAAGTGAAGAATCCATGTTTTTTATTTTCATTCCCAGATGATAATAAAGTGCCGCATAGTCTGTTGGGGAAACCAGTTGACCTTCAGGTTCCTCACCCATTTCCAATTCATTAACCGGATATTGTTTCGCCTTTAAATATTTTATCATTGCCAATACATTATCCGGTGTATCGTATAACAGTGCAGCCGGCATTAAAACGGGTTGATTTGCCGTAATACCACTGGTAAAAAAATGATCGATTCCTGCCTGTTCAATATTTGGATCCAGGTCTTTCGAGGTATGCCAGGGATCGGTAGAAGAAACATAAATAACACTTTGATCGTGATCAGGAGAATGATTAATAAAATCAGTAAATTTTCCGTTTTTATTTAAAAGACCGATGCTCATTTCCCTGATTGCAAAGCCAAGTTTGTCTCTTATGTCATTTGATTTCTCAGACGAAGTGTAGGAACTTTCCGACATCGAAATGCGAATAAAACGAACGCGCAATGCTTTGCCTGTTATCTTTATTATTTTATTTTCTCCTTTTAAATTTTGAAAAGAATCTTTTGAAAAAGGCAACCAGATATCCGGCTGAAGCGGATCAAAATAATCAGGATCCACATCATGGGCATAATCCACATTAAATGACAGTGCATAAGGATTTCCCCAGCTAATGCAAATCGCATTTACATCACATTTTTTACCCAGATCTACGATTACCCATTGAGGATGAAAACGAGTGGATTCGTTGGTATAATGTTGATCCAGATAAGGGTTACTTTTCCAAAAAGTTGTAGAGTCACCATCATCTATTCTTGAATAACCATTATTATTTGCCTGGTCAAATGTATTGCCTCTTCTTGGCAAATAGTAGCCATTGGAAACTTCAATGGGCGTTTTACTTACTGTATCTGAAATCCAATAACCCTGCTTTTTGTCTTTCTCACTCCATGCTCCTTCAGGATTCCAATGCCATACCTCACCTGCTAATTCTGTTCTAAGACGATAACTCACCGGTTTAAGCCCAACAGTCTGCATCACCTGAACAGTTCCAGAATTAAGGGTTATGCCAACACCTCCTTTTAATTGTCCGTCAAAATCTCCACCAATGGTTTTTAAAGGAATGAAAGTATTGGCAGGATGATTTGGTGTATAAAGAATATGAATTTTCCCTTTATGTATTTTTTGTGCAAATAGTTTAAAGCTAAAAAAAATCAGTACTATAAAAATTGAAAATAACTTTGTGAGATTTTTTGAGAGCAACACCAATTCATTTATTTAAGTTTTGAAAAAAATTACCAATCCATTTATTTAAATCTTTTTTCAGGAGATCCGAATTGCAATTTTCAAAACTATAACAACTAATCTTTCCGAGCTTTTTTTATTATCAAAATAAGAAAATTAAAGTATTTTGAATTCCAATTTCATTCTTAATTAATAAACAAAACAAGTGGAAGATACACAGGAGTATTTTATGAAACAAGCCCTGAAAGAGGCTTTCAAAGCATTGGACTCTGATGAAGTTCCGATCGGTGCAGTGATTGTTATGAACAACAAAATAATTGCCCGCGGATTTAATCAGGTAGAAACTTTGAATGATTCTACCGCACATGCAGAAATTATCGCACTTACATCAGCTTTTAATTTTTTAGGTTCAAAATATTTGCCCGACGCCTCCCTTTATGTAACTATCGAACCGTGTACGATGTGTTGCGGCGCTTTGTACTGGAGTAAAATTGGCAAATTGATTTATGGCGCTTCTGATCCAAAACACGGAGGACTTTCTTTAAATTCCGAAAAAAATAAAAACCTTTTGCATCCCAAAACCAAAATTGTAAAAGATATTCTGGCAGATGAAAGTGCGATGCTGATGAAAGACTTTTTCAGAAAAAGAAGATAATATGACTATTTGTTAATTTCTGATTTGAAAATCAAACTACCTCATTCTAATTACGGGGCATAAAATTTGTGCATGCATTTCGGAATTTTTGTTTTCGCAAAACGAAATAAAAAATTGTGTTCATGTTTTTGTAACAGATACTCAGTAAATTTGAAATTATCAATTAATTATTCACTTTTAAAAATTTAATATTATGCCATTTACACTTCCTCCTCTTCCTTATGATTACGATGCGTTGGAACCTCACATTGACAAATTAACCATGGAAATACATCATGATAAGCATCATCAGGCTTATGTAGATAATCTGAATAAGGCGATTGCCGGCACTGAAAATGAAAATAAATCGTTAGAAGAGTTGGTAAAAAATGCGGGGAAATATTCTGCTGCTGTGCGTAATAATGGCGGCGGCCATTGGAACCACAGTTTCTTTTGGGAAATCATGTCGGCTGATGGTGGAGGAAAACCTGAAGGAAAATTAGCACAAGCCATTGATGAAACTTTTGGTTCTTTTGATGCCATGAAAGAAAAATTTAATGCAGCGGGAGCAGGCAGATTTGGAAGCGGTTGGGCATGGCTTGGTGTTCTCGACGGGAAATTAACGATTTGTTCCACACCAAACCAGGACAATCCTTTAATGGATATTGCTGAATGCAAATGCACACCCGTATTGGGATGCGATGTTTGGGAACACGCTTATTATTTAAAATATCAAAATAAAAGAGGTGATTATTTAAAACAATTCTGGGATGTAGTGAATTGGAAAAAAGCTTCTGAAAATTTTGAAAACGCACAATAGGATTTTCCACTTTTTTTTTAGAAACCGTCATTTTGTGGCGGTTTTTTTTATTCTATTTCAGCAATCAAACCATTTTCCCCGTATTGTTTTTTTCTATTTTTTGAACGAATAATTCTTTCAAAATATTTTTCATAAAAAATACTTTGATTGTTTTTTATTGCAATCCGGTAAACAACCAAAATAGGGCAGATTAGGAATTTTCGATTTTTTCCTTCATACTATCAATCGCTATAAACTCAATTTTTCAAATAATTCAACCAGTCAATCATCCGGCTGGTAAAACCATATTCATTATCAAACCAAGCAACTACTCTTGCGTGATTTCCAATCACAGCAGTTTGAGTGCCATCAATAATGCATGAATGGCTGTTGCCTTTTATATCAAGGGAAACCAAAGGTTCTTCTGTATAATCCAGGATTCCTTTGTATTCATTTTGTGCGGCGGTTTTAAATAAATTATTTATTTCAGATGCAGTGATATTGCTTTTCAATTGGATAGTAAAAGAAGCCATAGCGCCATTTGCAACCGGCACTCTGGTCGAAAAAACACTTATTTTATCTTTTAAAGCAGGAAGCAAACGGTTCAATGATTTATTGAGATCAATAGCAACCGGAATGATTGATTCGGCAGCGGCACGTCCGCGGCGAAATTGCGAATGCGGCATATCAACCAGTGCTTGTCTGGATGTATATGAATGAAGAATATTGATATGAACTGAATTAATTCCTATCGAATTTAAAATATAAAGTACATGAACAGAACAATTGGTCATACAGCCGCCGGGTGATAAAATATTTTCCTTATCAATAGATCCATTTTGGTTAAATCCATAAACCAATAAAGGAATGTCCTCAGCTCCGGTAGTGGATAACAAAACTTTTTTAGCTCCTGCGGTTAAATGTTTTGAAGCGCCGGCATTATCTATAAAAGCGCCGGAGCATTCCAACACTACTTCTATATTCAGTTCTTTCCATGAAAGCTGTGCCGGATCAGCCTTTTTAAATACCTGAATTGTTGTTCCATTTATCAAAAGCGAATTATCTGATACATTTATTTGTTCTGCGTAAGTTCCATAAACAGAATCATATTTTATAAGATAGGCGAGATTTTCAACCGGCATAATATCATTCACAGCCACTATCTCAAACTGTTTATTCTCCATTAATCTTCTGAACAAAAGCCGGCCAATCCGGCCCATTCCATTTATAGCAATTCTCATCCTCTGAATAATTTTAATTGCTGCAAATATCCGTAAGAAAAAATTTATCGTTTAGAAAATATAAAGAATGTAAAGGGGATTATAACAGTAAATCAACTTTTAGCATGGAATTTTAATTTGCTTAAAAATGAAAATCCCCTGGTAAAAAAATGGCACAGAATTATACCTGTGCCAGTCAATAAATTGATAGTTGCAAATCTTTTACATTCCGGTTAAAAGAGCAATAGCTGCCATGATACCAAGAAATAATAAAATGATCCCAATAGCAACAAATGTGTCATGCAGTTCAACAGAGTTAATTTTCATAACCTAAATTTTAATATTAATAAAATAATTACAAAAAGCCTGTTTTGAAAGGAAATTGGAAAGATTTGATTATGACTAGTTTGTCAGGGGATGGGATTAGTACAAATCTAATAAAAAATATTTAAAACTGCAATTTTTTCCAAAAATAATGACGAAAATGTATAACTGTTGCAAAAAGTAATTGGCAAATAAATTACACCTGTTTGTAAGCATTTAACTCACTTCTCTTCCATCAGCATCAGCTTATCAAATAATTTTTCATATTCCGCATTATCATTCAACAATTGCTGCGTTTTTTGAGTGTATTTTTTTTCGGCTTCAATAAATTTTTGATTGTCGGAATAAATTTCCGGTAAAGCGAGATTCGCCTCTAATTGTTTTTTTTCTTCTGTAGCCCTCGCGATTTTTTCTTCTAATTGCTCGAACTGTTTTTTTAATTTTTGCAATTCTTTTTGCTGCTCACGGTTTTCAGGATGATGATTATTTGATTTCTTTTCCGCCGGTGCTGATTTTTTTTCAACTACTGGTTCTTTCTTTTTAGAAATAGTATTTTCAGCAACTTTTCTATCGCTTTTCCAACGTTCCCATTCATCATAAGTGCCTACAAATTCTTTGATTTTATAATCTTCAATTTCCCAGATTTTATTGGCTGTTTTATTTACAAAATACCTGTCATGGCTCACGAGAATATAACTTCCTTCGTATTTATTCAATGCTTCAATCAGCAAATCAACAGAATGCATATCCAGGTGATTGGTAGGTTCATCAAGCAATAAGAAATTGGCTTTACTTACAATGGTTTTTGCAAGAGCAACACGTGCCTTTTCGCCACCGCTTAAGACTTTAATTTTCTTTTCCACGTCGTCGCCGCTGAACAAAAAACATCCCAATAAAGTTCTTAATTCCAGTTCCGTTTTCCCACTTCCTGAATAATTCATTTCTTCTAAAACCGTAAGTTCCATATTCAATGCCTCCAATTGATGCTGAGCATAAAATGCATCTTTTACATTATGGCCTTCTATTCTTTCGCCTTCAAAAGGTTCTACGCCGGCCACCATTCTCAATAAAGTTGATTTTCCTTTTCCGTTAGCACCGATCAATCCAATTTTATCACCCCGATTAATTTCAGCGCCGGTATGTTCTACTATTTTTACATTTCCAAAGTTCTTGCCGGCATCTTTCAGCGTACAAAGAATTCTTCCGGGCTGATGTCCAATAGTAAAATTGATGCGCATGTTTGGCCTTTCCAAATCGGTGTTTTCAATGCGTTCGATTTTATCCAGCCGCTTCATGATACTCTGTGCCTGAGCAGCTTTTGAAGCTTTTGCTTTAAAACGTTCTACAAATTTTTCCTGCTGGCGTATGTAATCCTGCTGATTTTCATAAGCACGTTTTTGCAATTCAATGCGCTGTTCTTTTTCCTGCAAATAATAAGAATAATTACCGGTATAAAAATGCAATTCCTGCTGGTATAATTCAACAATTTTTGTAACCATTCTGTCCAAAAAATAACGGTCATGCGAAACAATTACAACCGAGCCGCGGTAATGTTGCAAATATTTTTCGAGCCATTCGATAGAAGGCAAATCAAGATGGTTTGTAGGTTCATCGAGCAACAAAACATCAGGATTCATTAAAATCATTTTTGCCAGCAAAACCCGCATTCTCCAGCCACCGCTGAATGTTTTATAAGGCCTTTGCAAATCTGCATTTGCGAAGCCAAGTCCCTGTAATATTTCTTCTGTTTTGTGATGAATATCGTAGCCGCCGAGAATCTCAAGTTCGTGAAGTTTATCCCCATAAATATGCGCCAAAGATTCATCAGACGTTTTCTCTAATTCAAGTCCAATTTGTTCTATTTCTTTTTCCAATGCACGTACTTTTTCAAAAGCACTTAATGCAACTTCCAAAATTGATTCTTCTGTATCGAAACTCAACAAATCCTGGTGAAGAAAACCTATAGTCGTTTCTTTCCCTTTTTCAACCGTTCCGGCAGAAGGAAGGTATTGATTGGTTAATACTTTTAATAAAGTAGATTTTCCGGTTCCGTTATAACCGATAAGCCCTATTCTTTCATTTGGCTGGATATGCCATGTAGCATCTTTTACAATCACCCTTGCGCCAAATTCAAACGTAACGTTTTGTAAACCTAATAACATGAAATAAGAAATAAGAAATTTTGAATAAAGAATAAAAGAGTAAGAAACTTACGTCTTTTTAAAGTGCGCGAAATTACGAAAATAAAAGGGTTTTTCAGTTGTAAACAGAGAGAAAAAGCGTTGGTATTGTGTTATTATTTTAAAGGTTCAATACTTTTTAAAGGAAGTGATTCTCTCATCAATTCCCAATTTTTCAAGCTCTACCTGATGAATAGAAGCTCATTCCATAAGAAGTCGAAAAGCCCGACCGAAAAAGCATAAAAAAATTTAAAGATTTGAAAGATGTCTTTTCATTGCCGTTTGATATTCCAAAGCGATTGCCCTGGCTTCTTCTGCGAAATTCTCTTTCTTTCCGGCATAAATAATAGCCCGGGAAACGTTTACCAAAATACCGCAATCCATATTTAATCCATATTTTGAAACTTCTGCAAGATTGCCACCCTGAAAACCAACTCCCGGAATTAATAAAAAATGATTGGGAATCATTTTTCTTATAGAATAAATATCATCTGCTTTAGTGGCGCCTACAACAAACATGAGATTATTTTCTGTTCCCCACTCAACGGCTTTTTTTATTACTTCTTCAAATAAATAATTTTCGTGCACAGGCAACTGTTCGAAATCATTACTGCCCTCATTGCTGGTCAATGCCAAAACGATTGTCCATTTATTTTTATAATTCAAAAAGGGTTTGACGCTGTCGCTTCCCATGTAAGGCGCCACGGTAATGGCATCGAAAGGAATTGTTTCAAAAAAAGCTTTTGCATATTGTGAAGAGGTATTACCGATATCACCTCGTTTGGCATCAGCTATTTTAAAATGAGTAGAAGGAATATATTGAACGGTTTTTTCCAATGCCACCCAGCCTTTTGTGCCAAGTGCTTCATAAAAAGCAGTATTGATTTTATAGGCAACACACAAATCTCTGGTAGCGTCAATGATCTGTTTATTGAATTCAAAAACCGCATCATCATTGAATTTCAGATGTTCAGGAATTTTTTCAATATCTGTATCCAATCCCACACACAAATACGATTTCTTTTCTTTTATCTGTTGTATTAAATATTCTCTGTCCATTTTTATTGCTAATACTTTTTAAAATACCGGAATAATTTTCGTTTTTTTCAAAACCAGATTCCTGATTATTTGTTCCCTGCCGGAATGGTACAGGCGGGGTTGAATGCAAAGGCAATATTACTATTTGCAAAAGGAAATTCTCCTTTATTATTTTAAATATTTTTCGCTCAGAAAAGTTTTTAATCTTTGCCGGAATTACAAAAGCGATTAAAGATAAGAAATCGAAAAGAATGCTGGCTGGTGAAAACACCAACCAGGTCTGAAAGCAATCAAGATTGGAAAACAGGAAATTTGAATGAAAGAAACAGATTATTATTTTACAATAGAAAGCAGTGCTGTTGCTGAGTTTAAAGACCGCGGAAGTAAATTTTTAGCATATTCATTTCCCTTAAAAAATACAACCGATTTTAAAAAGTATTTACAGGATTTAAAAAAAGAACACCCGAAAGCTGTTCATCATTGTTTCGCATACCGGATAGGAATTGATGGCAATAATTTCAGAATAAGCGATGACGGCGAGCCTTCAGGAACTGCGGGAAAGCAGATTTTAGGACAAATAGATTCAAAAAATCTTACCGGTATTTTAATTGTTGTTGTCCGTTATTTTGGTGGCACTTTACTGGGAGTTCCGGGATTAATAAATGCTTATAAAACCGCTTCATCATTGGTTTTACAATGCACACCAATTGTGCAAAAAGCAGTTGAAGTGATTTATGAATTACAATTTAATTATACCGAAATGAACGAAATAATGCGCATTATCAAACAATATAATTGTTCAGTTTTAAAAAATGAAATGCAATTGTTTTGCAGGATTGAAACCGGCATCCCCAAAAATAAAATCAATGAAGTTTTGGCTGCAGTAAAAGAAGTACGAAATTTAGAATTGACTGTTTTAAAATAAATTTTTTAAATTTATTTGTGGAAAAGAAATATAAGACCTTTTGGAGCTTTTATCCATACTACCTAACGGAGCACAAAAATCCTGTCAGCCGCGCTTTGCATTTTACCGGAACGCTCTTAATATTTGTTTGCATCATTCTTGGAATCATTACCGGCAAATGGTTTTGGTTTGTTATTATACCTCTTTGCGGATACGGCTTTGCCTGGTTTGGCCATTTCTTTTTTGAAAAAAATAAACCAGCCACATTTGTTTATCCACTCTATAGTTTGGGCAGTGATTTTGTAATGTTCTGGCATATTATTACAGGGCAAATAAATAAAAAACTGCGCAATGCAGAAAAGGTAATTTCCGGTTAGTTTTTAAAGAGGCTTTTTGAATTGTTTATTTAAACAGATAAAAAAAGTTTTGTAACTTTAAAACATGCCTGAAACCTTAATTCATCCGCCAAAAACAATATTGGAAGTTTGGGAAAGCCTTCCTGAAGGAACCTTATGCCAAATAATCAATAGCAAACTAATTATGAGTCCTGCTCCAATTGTCAAACATCAACAAATTTTGAATGAAATAAACATTGAAATTTCCATATTTTTAAAAAAGAATTCAATTGGGAAAATATTCATTTCACCAATTGATGTTCATTTTTCTGATGAGAATATTTTACAACCTGATATACTTTTTATTGAAAATAAAAACTTGAACATAGTTGAAAAAAAACGGGTAAATGGCGCACCCAATCTGATTATTGAAATACTTTCTCCTTCTACTTCCCAAGTTGATTATGAAGAAAAAAAATCGGTTTACGAAAGATTTGGAGTTCAGGAATATTTTATTGTAGATCCTAATACAAAATCTGTTGATTCATTTTTTTTAAAGGGCAATAAATTTGAACAGCAAAAAGATTCAATTGGCAAAATCGATTCAAAAATATTAGGAACTAATATTCTTTTTTAAAACATTAATCCAATAAATCCGGTCTTCTTTCTTTTGTTCTCTCAATAGATTTTTCATTACGCCATTCTTCAATTTTTGAATGATTTCCACTCATTAAAATTTCAGGAACTTTCCATCCGCGAAATTCTTCAGGGCGCGTATAAACAGGCGGCGCCAGCAAATTATCCTGGAAAGAATCAGTAAGGGCGGACGTTTCATCATTCAAAACCCCAGGAATTAATCTTCCAACCGCATCTGCTAAAACAGCAGCACCCAATTCGCCGCCACTCAAAACGTAATTACCAATAGAAATTTCTTTTGTAATAAAATGATCACGAACACGCTGATCAATTCCTTTATAATGCCCGCAAATAAGCAGTAAATTATTTTTTAAGGATAAGTTATTCGCAATCTTTTGATCAAACAATTCTCCATCAGGTGTTAAGAAAATAATTTCATCATAAGGCGTCTTTTTTTGCAGACTTTCGATTGCATTTACCAAAGGTTCTATCATCATCACCAGACCTGCGCCTCCTCCAAATTGATAATCATCCACCTGCGCATGTTTGTAATTGGTAAAATCTCTTAAATTAAAAATGTTTATTTCCAGCAAACCTTTTTCCCTGGCTCTTTTTAAAATAGAATGAGCAAAAAAACTTTCCATTAATTGAGGAACTACCGAGATGATGTCTATTTTCATATGGCAAAGGTAACGACGTTAGTAAGTAGTGCTAAAAGTTTATCAATGGCTTATAATCTTCATCAGTGCAATACCACTCCCCATCTAAAGGTTGTTGCCCTTTGAACCAAAAGCCCACAAAATAGATTTACAGGTATTGGTAAACAATTTCCAGTCTCGCCAATAGATGAGCTTTGGATAAAGCATAGATGGCCTATAGATAAAGCGTAGATAACCCGTACCAAAGACCAGTCAACTCCGGGCTAAGTCCGGTAAATGCCGGACTTAGCCCGGAGTTGATCCGGCAGAATCTATACTATGAGAAGAGGGAGATAGGGTTCAATCGAATAAGAGCCTTTAAAAATCATCCCTTTAAAGGATTTTAAATTGTTAGTGAGGCCGTAAGACTCAAAACGCGCATTTATCAAAAGAAGTGAAAAATATGGATAAAGTCCATTTCTCATTCTAAAAAGTCATCCAGCTTTCTCTTCTCTTTTTTGGTCGGCCTTCCCTGCTTGCTTTGTCTTTTTCCGGTGTTGAAAATAAAAGCACTTGCCTGCGTTTTGTCAACAATTTCTTTTGGTGATAAATCAATATAATGTTTAATCGCTTCTTCGTATTTCTGCCGGTTGTGCAACAAAGAAGCAACTTCAATTATCCACTTTTTATTTTCGGTTTTTATTTCATACTGATCGCCTAAAGCCACTGTTTTAGCCGGTTTCACATTAATTCCTTTACTTTTTACTTTTCCCGAATTGCATGCATCGGCAGCTAGACTTCTTGTTTTAAAAATCCTTATTGCCCATAAATATTTATCAATTCTCAGTCTTTCCTTTTCTACCATGCCACAAATATATTTTTAGTCACAAATTACGCTAATTAACATGAATCTTTTTTCAGGGGGACGTCCTTCTCCTTGTTAGAAGGGTTGCGATGAGGTTTTTTCCTTTATTTTTACCGGAAAAATTATTATTATATGACTTATAAACCAGTTCGATTTTTAATTCTGATTATTTTTTCTGTTTGTGCTTTTACCTCTTTTTCTCAATTCAGGGCTAAAGAGATAAACTGGACACCTGATGGTAATTCAATGATCGTTTTAAAAGATGGAAACATTATAAGAACAGATTTAAAAACCAACGCTGAAACTATTTTGGTAAATAGAGAACAATTAATTCCTGCAGGAGCAACTTTGCCGTTATCGTTTAGAATTTATAGTTTTTCTCCTGATTATAAAACGCTGCTCATTTTTACAAACACTGCAAAAGTGTGGCGCTATCATACACGGGGAGATTATTGGATTCTTGACTTGAACAAAAATCAATTAATGCAACTTGGAAAAACTCTTCCTTCGCAATCTTTAATGTTTGCAAAGATTTCTCCTGACGGAAGGCAAGCGGCTTATGTAAGCGGACATAATTTGTATGTGGAAGATCTTGCAACGAATAAAATAAAGCCACTAACTGAAACGGGTACACGAAAATTTATTAACGGAACTTTTGATTGGGTTTATGAAGAAGAATTTGGATGCAGAGATGGCTTTCGCTGGAGTCCTGACAGTAAAAAAATCGCTTTCTGGCAGGTAGATGCAACAAAGATCCGGGATTATTATATGTTGAATACAACTGATTCTGTTTATTCACAAATCATTCCTGTAGAGTATCCAAAAGTAGGCTGGCCGCCATCTCCGGTGCGAATTGGCGTGGTAACTGTTGACAACGATGATATAAAATGGATGAATGTTCCCGGCGATCCTCAGGAACATTATATTCCAAGAATGGAATGGGCGGATAATTCTTCGCAAGTGGTTTTACAACAATTAAACCGCAAGCAAAATGAGAGCAAGCTTTTTTATTGTGATGTAAATACCGGTGCAGCCAATAATTTTTATACAGAAGATGATAAAGCATTTATTGATATCAAATCAAGATGGAATAATGATGACCCGACTGGTTGGGATTGGTTAAACGGAGGCAAACAATTTTTATGGGTTACAGAAAAAGATGGCTGGCGTCATATTTATCTGATTGATCGTGATGGCAAAGAAAGCCTGGTAACAAAGGGCGATTATGATATTGAAAATATCAAATGCATTGATGATAAAAACGGCTATGTTTATTTTATGGCTTCACCCAATAATGCCACACAGCTTTATTTATTCCGAACAAAATTAAATGGCAAAGGAAAGCTGGAACCTCTTTCACCTTCAAATCTTACAGGAACGCATAATTACAACATTTCTCCTTATGCAAAATATGCAAAGCATTCTTTCTCCAATTATAAAACCTTTCCTGTTTCTGAATGGATCACCCTGCCCGACGGGAAACCATTGAATGAAGAAAAAAGTATTGCAAAAAATATGAGAGTAAACGAGAACAGTAATGTGGAATATTTTAAAGTAACGACCGATGATAATATTACTTTGGATGCCTGGATATCGAAGCCGGCCAATTTTGATTCAACAAAAAAATATCCGGTTGTTTTTTATGTGTATGGCGAACCTGCTGCTTCAACAGTTGGTGATGAATTTGGCGCGCAAAATAATTTTTTATTTAATGGTGATATGAGCCTGGAAGGATATTTTCAAATCTCAGTTGATAATCGTGGCACACCATCTTTGCGTGGACGTGAGTGGCGCAAATCCATTTACGGACAAATCGGAAGATTAAACATTCGCGATCAGGCAATGGCAGCAAAAAAGATATTGGAAAAACCTTATTTTGACAAAGATCGTGTAGCGGTTTGGGGCTGGAGCGGCGGCGGTTCTTCCACATTAAATCTAATGTTTCAATATCCGGAAATTTACAAAACCGGAATTTCGATTGCAGCCGTTACCAATATGTTATTCTATGATAATATATATGAAGAAAGATACATGGGATTGCCACAAGACGACATACAAAATTATGTTTTAGGTTCAGCAATTCATTATGCAAAAAACCTGAAAGGAAATTTATTATTCATCCACGGAACAGGCGATGATAATGTACAATATGATAATGCGGAAGCATTGCTGAACGAACTGATTAAATACAATAAAACTTTTCAGTTTATGCCATTTCCAAATCGGACACATTCATTATCTGAAGGCGAAGGAACGAGAAAATTTTTATCAACTTTATACACAGATTATTTGAGAAAATATTGTCCTCCGGGAGCGAGATGAGTTATTTAATAACATTAAAAGCTTTTGAATTTTACAAGTACAATAGAGAAAGTTATAATTTTTTTAAAAATTAACTCTGGTAGAAATTTTACTATCTTTTGGAACAGAAAAGCTCTTTGTTTATGAAGTCGCTGCATTTCATTGCAAAATAAAAAAGAATGGATGGAAGCATTATATCTCTGAAAAGAAAGGAAAGATATCCTGCTCCAGCTTATTGCTGCGGAACTGTAGTTTTTCGTTGTATTTTAAGCAGGTTAGCTGAAAAGAAAATAGAATTAAGCATTTCTTTATTGGTTTATTACAATTATTAAATTTCAGTAAAAATTAAAAACTACAGTTTAGAAATACGAATTTTTCGCATTGCTGTTTTTCTGCAAAGTATTATCTTCGCCGCCCAAAATGTCGGGGTAGCTCAGCTGGTTAGAGCATCGGATTCATAACCCGAAGGTCGGCAGTTCAAGTCTGCTCCCCGATACAGCAAA
>Ga0157370_10004144_pt1 | contig 16780 bp, 13 predicted proteins | sample C35metaG_FD_113463 | JGI IMG/M metagenome (GOLD analysis project Ga0157370, IMG submission 113463) | Corn rhizosphere microbial communities from Kellogg Biological Station, Michigan, USA - C3-5 metaG | ecosystem: Host-associated > Plants > Roots > Rhizosphere > Soil | place: USA: Michigan...
AGCTCTGGCGGAAGCCGGTGGCGCGCTCGCCCTCCTCAGGAAGACTCTCGCGGAAAACCAACTCCCGGTGGAACTCGTGAACCCTCATGAAAATCCTCCCATGGCCACGGATGCCGCCCACCCAATGATCCAGGCCCTTCTCGCCACAGACTCCGCCACCCATCTGGCGGGGGCACCGTGGTTCTCGGATGCGGCCCACCTTGCCAATGGCGGCATTCCCAGCATCTGCATCGGCCCGGGCTCCATTGATCAGGCGCACACCATCGATGAATTCATCGAGATCACGGCGCTCCAGGAAGGCGCGGAGTTTTTCAGGAAATTCATCGCCAGTCTGGCTTGAAGGGATTTTCAAAACATTGCCCTCAGCAGGAAGTCGTGAGACTTTCCCTGCATGACATCGCTGCAAGGGAAAACGCTGCTGGTCACCGGAGCCTCCAGCGGCATCGGCCAGGCATTGTGTGAAATGCTGCTGGAACGCGGGGCCAATGTCCTGGGTGTCACCCGCCGCCCCAGCGCCCTGCCGGAGGATGTATCCCCCATTGCGGCCGATCTTACCAGGCGAGAAGACATTTCCCGCATCTTCCACGGGCTGGGCCGCATCGATGCGCTGGTGAATTGCGCAGGCGTGGCCTATCAGTCCCGCATCATCGATGGAAATCCGGCCGATTGGGAGGAAATGTGGCGCGTGAATGTCATGGCCCTTTCCCTCTGCTGCCAGCTCTCACTCAAACATTTCCCACCCGCTGGCGGACGCATCGTGAATGTTTCCTCCATGAGCGGCCACCGCGTGCCGCCGACCGGAGGATTTTACGCTCCCACCAAGTTCGCCGTTAGAGCCATCAGCGATGCACTACGGATGGAGCTGCGTTCCGTGGGATCCCACATCCAGGTGGCGTGCGTTTCACCCGGATTTGTGGATACCCCGCTGCTGGATCAATACTTCCGGGGCAAGGAAAAGGCGCTGGCAGACACCCGCTCTGCCATGAAAATGCTGGAAGCCAGAGACGTGGCGTGGGCCATTCTCTCCATTCTGGAAGCCCCGGCGCATGTGGAAATCGGCGATATTCTGCTGAGAAGTGGCGAGCAACGCGCATGAAACGCCTCATTCTCCGATGGCTCGCCATTCTCATTGCCTGCCTCCTCACCTCTTGTCTCGATGGGCGGGAGGAATATTGGTTCGATGCCACCGGTGGTGGTCACGCGACGCTCACCTACTCCCTGCCAGTGGCCGCCGCAGACCTTAGCGGTGGAGAAACCGCCATCCGTGAAAAGATCGCAGCGTATCTCAAGGACAACGAGGCATTCACCAGTTCCTCCTACACCGTCAGTCAAGTAGATGGCCGTCTGGTGGCCACGGTGAATGTGGCATTCCGCTCCGTGAAGGACCTCAAGAAACTCGCGAACCGTGGCAAAGAAGGTGGTGCGCCGAGTTCCGCCCGCTACTTCATGGGCGATATCGATCTGGAAGTGAAAGGTCTCCTTGTGAATTTCACGCGGAAGATCTCACCCGCACGGGCCATCCCCGGCGCACTCTTCCTCCCGCGCAAGGAGCTGGAGGGCCACCGCCTCCTCTACATCGCCCATCTCCCGATCCAGCCGCTCGAGTCAAACGCCACCCGTACCGAGGATGAGGGCCGCACGCTCATTTGGGACATTCCCCTCTCCCAAGCTCTGCGCGAGCCCTTCATCACCCATTTCAAGGCGCGCATCCCTCTACCGCGCTGGCTGCTGCCAGGATTGGGCGGGCTGGTTTTGTTAGCCGGTCTGGGAATTTGGAAATGGCGGAAAAAAGCAGCCAACGCAGCGGCCTGAAAACGGGCTCCGGAATTCCACATTTTTTTAACTGGGATGGACATGGCGGATGGAATCCGCCGCCACGTTACTCCAGCGACCTTCCTTGCGGATATCCGGCAGACTGAGCAAAGAATTTCCAAACATTTCAAGGCCGCGTCATCCGCTCAGGTTCCAGCCAGCGGTCAAATTCCTCCGCAGTTAGATAGCCACTTTCCACAGCGGATTCTTTCAACGAGATGCCCTTCTTGTGGGCGTTCTTCGCAATGGCTGCGGATTTATCATAGCCGATGTGCGGATTCAGCCCCGTAACCAACATCAGGCTGTTAGCCACATAGTGGTTCACTTTTTCCCGATTCACTTGAAGGCCTTTGAGGCAGTGCTCCGCGAAGCTTTCCATCGAGTCGCTGAGCAACGTCACACTGTGGAGGAAATTGTGAATCATCAGTGGGTTGAAAACATTCAGCTCGAAATTCCCCTGACTGGCCGCGATGCCGATGGCGGTGTCATTTCCCATCACCTGCACGGCCACCATGGTCATCGCTTCACACTGGGTGGGATTCACCTTGCCCGGCATGATGGAAGATCCCGGTTCATTTTCCGGCAGACTCAACTCCCCCAATCCACACCGCGGGCCACTGGCCAGCCAACGAATGTCATTGGCGATCTTCATCAGGGAAGCAGCCAGCGTCTTGAGCGCGCCGGATGCAAAAACGAACTCATCATGCGCACTGAGCGCGGCGAACTTATTGGGGTGGCTGGTGAATGGCAGATCCGTTAGCTGCGCGATTTTTGCCGCCGCTTTCTCCGCGAAATCCGGATGCGAATTCAATCCTGTCCCTACGGCCGTGCCTCCGATGGCCAGATCACACAGTCCGGTCAGTGCCATCTCGATGCGATACATGTCCCGATCCATCAAGGAAACATACCCGGAAAACTCCTGGCCGAAGGTAATGGGCGTGGCGTCTTGAAGATGGGTGCGGCCGATTTTCACAATCCCATCAAACGCGACTCTTTTCTCCTCCAGCGCATCCCGGAATTTCGCGCAGGCGGGCAACAAACGATGCCGGACTTCTTCCACCGCAGCGATGTGCATGGCGGTGGGAAAGGTGTCATTGGATGACTGGGAACAATTGACATCATCATTCGGGTGGATGGGAGATTTGGATCCCATTACGCCTCCAGCCAGTTCGATCGCCCGATTGGAGATCACCTCGTTCGCATTCATATTCGTCTGGGTGCCGCTTCCGGTCTGCCAGACCCGCAGGGGAAACTCAGCGTCCAGCTTCCCGGAAATGACTTCATCCGCAGCCAGGCTGATGAGCTTGGATTTTTCCGGAGAGATTTTCCCCAGTTCCTCATTCACCAGAGCGCAGGCTTTTTTCAGAATGCCCAATGCCCGGATCATCGCCCGTGGCATTCCATCCTGGCCGATGGCGAAGTAGTGGAGAGACCTTTGCGTTTGTGCGCCCCAGTAATGCTCCCCGGGAACTTCAATTTCACCCATCGTATCGGATTCCGTGCGCATGATGAAAACATGCCGTGGATACCGCGTGGCTCAACTGTTTTAGTTCCAATCGGCTTGGGACAGGCATTCGACCTCAATCACGGAAAATGACTTCCCCTTGAATATTTGCCACTCCGCCACGTCTATTATAGTGATGAAAACACCAATTAAGAACGTTTTGCTTCGGACCGTGGCACTCGTTTCATTGCTCTCCTTTGCCGTAACAGGTGTAAGCTGCATGACCACGTATGATGCCTACGGTCGTCCCGTACAGAGTGTGGATCCCGGTGCCGCCGTGGCCGGTGCAGCAGCGGCTGGAGTGCTGGGCTATGCGCTCGGCAGGGATCGCGACAACTACAACAGCCACCATCATCATCACGGTTATTATCGCCGTCCTTATCGGGGGGGCTACTACTATTAACACAGGCGCCCTACCAACCACCAAACCCAATTCATAACTCAAAAAAATCCGCCACCCAGGGTGATTCCGGGCGGCGGATTTCATTTTAAAACCGATTGAAAATCAATGTTCGCGGCAGAATTGCTCGAAGCGGGTAAGGCCCTCATTGAGGACGTCCAGCGTCGTGCAGTAGCTGAGGCGGATGCCTTCATCGTAGCCGAAGGCGATACCAGGGACGGCGGCCACCTTGTAACGGGAAAGCAGCTTGTCACACAGATTGATCGACTTCAGACCCAGCTTGCTGGTATTCACGAAGAAGTAGAATGCGCCTTCCGGCTCCACCACCTCGATGTTCGGGATGGCCTTGAGGCGGGCAAACATGAACTGACGCTTGACATCGTATTCCCCGCGGAGGTCTTCGATGAAGGATTGGTCACCTTGCAGAGCGGCTACCGCACCCCATTGGGAGAAGGTGTTCGCATTGGAAATGGTGTGGTTCTGGATCTTGTCGATCGCTTCGGCCAGTGCCTTGGGAGCAGCCGTGTAGCCCAGACGCCAGCCAGTCATGGAGTAGGCCTTTGAAAAGCCATTCACCGTGATGGTCAGGTTGTAAAGCTCTTCGCTGAGGGAGGCAATGGAGACGTGCTTGGCACCACCGTAAACAAGCTTTTCGTAGATCTCATCGGAAAGAATGATGATGTCCTCACCCAGGGCGATTTCACCCAGCGCGAGAAGTTCTTCTGCTGTATAAACAGCGCCGGTCGGGTTGCCTGGGGAGTTGATGATGACCATCTTGGTGGCCGGAGTCATCGCTTCCTCGAATTGCTCCGGAGTCATCTTCCAGCCTGTGGACTCATTTGTCTCCACCAGCACCGGAACACCACCTGCCAGGCGCACCATTTCCGGGTAGGATACCCAGAAGGGAGTAGGAATGATGACCTCGTCACCCTCCTCCACCACTGCGAGGATGGCATTGAAACAAGCCATCTTCGCTCCACCAGTCACACAGATCTGGTTTGGAGCATACTTGAGATTGTTGTCCTTCAACAACTTGTCGCTCAGAGCTTGGCGAAGTTCTGGAATGCCACCGGCCGGAGTGTACTTCGTCTTACCTTCGTTCAGAGCCTCGATGGCTGCTTCCTTGATGAAGGCAGGAGTATCGACTTCTGGTTCGCCACCAGCAAGGGCGTAAACTTCTTCGCCTTTGGCGATCATGGCCTTTGCCTGTGCTGTGACGGCAAGAGTGAGTGAAGGGGAAACCTTTGCGATACGGGATGAGATGCTGTCCATTAGAGCGCTCGATTGAGGGTTGGTTCCGCCACTCCGGCGAAGCAACAGAATGTGCGCAGCCCCGGATGGGCGGGGGGCTTTTGTGCAGTTAAGCCCACCCGGACGCAAGAGAAATGCTGAAACGAAAACATCCGGTCCGCACATTTCGCGCAGGATAAGCTCCACCTCGATCAAGCGGAAAAATGCATTCCCAGTCAAAGGAAAAGCCTTAATCCTGTTCGGATTAAGGCTTTGAATGGTACCCCGACTTGGACTCGAACCAAGGACCAATTGATTAAGAGTCAACTGCTCTACCAACTGAGCTATCGAGGCATTTCACAGTGGCATTGTGAGTGGATCACCCGCAGCGCCGACGGCGTTTGTGTATCGGCCACTTCCGGACTGGGCAACTTAAAAAAGTATCTGAATAAAAAATTTGTTCGGAACGTCTGAATTTTCAGAGCGCGCTCATTTGAAATTACTTGAAATGGCGCTTTCCTCGCATACCCATTGTTAACTTCCTAAAAGTTCATGAAAACCACACTCCTTAGCCTCACCTGTGGCCTCGTGGCCCTCGCACTCACCAACTGCGCCGCTCCTGCCGGTCCAAACACCCAGCGCGGTGCCGCCACGGGTGCCTTGCTCGGCGCTGCAGCCGGTGGCATTATCGGTAACCAGTCAGGCCGCGCCCTTGAAGGTGCTGCCATTGGAGCCGCTGGTGGCGCTGCTGTAGGCGGTACTTATGGTAACGCCCGTGACCAGGAACAATACAACCGTTATTGATCCTCTCCGGATTCATTCCATTTTATCAGGCTCCCGATTTTTTCATCGGGAGCCTTTTTTTTGGAATGAAACATCGGCCCGGCACTCTATCGTATATTCCTTCGCGTAAGCCATGATTCGTCTCCTTTCCGTCTTTCTTTGCCTTTTCAGCTTTTTGCCTGTCGCACAGGCTCAATTCAGCTTCGGGGGCGCAGGAAAAACCGTCAGCAAGGCCACGCTGATCCCGGAGGTGGGTGCCGTTTCCGCGGGCAAGCCTTTCACCGTGGCACTGAAGTTGGAGCACCCCAGGGACTGGCACAGCTATTACCGGAATTCCGGCGGGCCGGAGCTGCCTCCCACCATCAAGTGGACACTGCCGGAGGGATTCACCGCCGGGCCGATCCAATGGCCTACCCCCGAGGTGAAGGAGGGCGAGTTTGGGAAAAGCTTCGTTTACATAGGCAGCCCCGCCTTTCTCGTGGAGATCACTCCCCCTGCCTCTCTGCCGGAAGGACAAACCGTCACTCTCACCGCCAATGCCGACTGGCAGATCTGCAACAAGAGCTGCATCGGTGAAAAAAAGACACTCACCCTCACTCTGCCTGTCGCCGCCGACACACAGATCGACCCGGCCCAGACGAATTTCTTTACGGAAGCCCGTGCGAAACTTCCCCATTCAAGGGATTGGAAGGTCATCGCAGAATCCCAAGGCATCGGAGATGTCATCCTGCGATTGAAGGTTCCAGTTCCTACAGAACTGGATGTCACGAAGATCGATTTTGTGCCAAATGAGCCATTCCTTTCCTCCATCAGCGCGGGCGGTTCCGCCAAGATGGAAGGCGATACCCTGGTGCTCTCTCTCAAGCGCCGCACTACCGATTTCCTCGACAAACCGATTCCACAGGGAAAATCCATTTCCGGCATTCTTCTCGCAGAACCAGCGGTTACGATTCCCGAAACTCCTGTTACGGAAAAAGCCGCACCTGCTCCGCCCCTGCAGTGGGGTGATGTCCTGAAGGTGCTCGCCTCGATGTTCGCAGGCGGCATCATTCTCAATCTCATGCCCTGCGTCTTCCCGGTTATCGGGCTTAAGATCATGGGCTTCGTCCAACAGTCCGGGCAGGATCGGAAAAAGATCGCCCTTCATGGCGTATTGTTCTCGGTGGGCGTGCTGGTCTCCTTCGCCGTGCTGAGTGGGATTCTGTTTGCAGCGCGGGCGGCAGTCGCTTCCGGTGGCCAGCAGATTGGCTGGGGCTATCAACTCCAAATCCCATGGGTGGTGCTTTCCCTCACTGTCCTGATGTTCCTTCTCGCGCTGAGCATGTACGGTGTCTTTGAGATCGGCACCTCCGCCACCTCCATCGGTGGTTCCCTGCAATCGAAGCAGGGGCTGAGTGGATCGTTCTTCTCCGGCATATTGGCAACCGTCATCGCCACGCCGTGTTCAGCGCCGCTGCTGGGCGCAGCCATCGGTGCTGCGGTTGCATTTCCTGCTCCGCTGTTTTTCCTGTCCTTCGCCATGATGGGGCTGGGGCTCTCGCTGCCCTATCTCATTCTATCCATCTTCCCCAGGCTGGTAGGCTATCTCCCCCGCCCCGGTGCCTGGATGGAGAGCTTCAAGCAGGGCCTTTCCTTTCTGCTCTTCGCCACCACAGCCGTCCTCTTCTTTGTCTATGCGAATCAGATCGGCACGGATCTATACAATGTCATCGGTCCCATCATGGGACTCACCGCCATCGGCATCGCCGCCTGGATCTATGGCAGGTGGAATGTGCCTTGCCGCTCTCTGAAAGTACGTCGGCTCTCTCTAGTGGTGGCCATTGCATTCGCCCTCGGCGGCATCTACCTCGCCAAGCCGCCACAACCTTCCACCCTCGCCTGGGACAAATGGTCCGAGGAACGGGTCGAGCAACTAACAGCCGAAGGAAAGCCCGTCTTCGTAGACTTCACCGCCCAGTGGTGCGCCACCTGTCTCTCCAACAAGAAGCTCGCCTACAGTCAGGAGGTCATCGATCTCATCCATGAAAAAGGCATCGTCCTTCTCAAGGGGGACAAAACCAGCCCCGACCCCCAGATCGAGGCCAAGCTTCAGGAACTCGGCCGCACCGCCATTCCGGTGAACCTACTCATCGTCCCCGGCAAGGAACCCATCGTCACACCGGAAGTGCTCACACCATCCTACCTGAAGGAACTGTTTGAGAAGGTGCCATGACGTGACAGTAACGTGGCGGCGGTTTTCAACCGCCCTGCCATTCATCTAGCAAATCTGGGCATGGCGGTTGAAAACCGCCGCCACGTCACGCAATTCCCTTCAATCGCCTTCTCACCGTCTCCAGCGCGCTTTGGCTAACAGCCAGCTTGAAATCCTTGCGGCTGCGAGGATGGAACATCTTCAAGGCGATGGTTTCTCCACCTTTTTCCGCGAGGCCGATCCATGCCGTTCCCACGGGCTTGTCCTCGGACCCACCTCCAGGGCCTGCAATGCCGGTGACGGCGACGGCGATGTCCGCGCCGCTTTCCCGCAACGCTCCCTCTGCCATCTGCCGCGCTACGGTTTCACTCACCGCGCCATGGGTGGCGATGTCTGTTTCAGAGACACCCAGCAATTTCACTTTGGCCAGATTTGAATAGGTAATGTAGCCAAAGGCATAGGCCTCGCTGGAGCCCGGGATATTGGTCAGACGGTTGGCGATGAGGCCACCGCTGCAGCTTTCCGCCGTGGCGAGAAATTTCCCCTGCTCTCTCAGAAGGCGGAGCACCGTCTTCTCGAGTGAGGCACCATCGTCACTGATAAGACCCACCGCAAATTGGTCGAGTGCGATTTTTCGGCCTGTCTCCACCGCCTCCTGGCTGCCGATCAGGCGCAGATCCACTTCCCCGATGTGGGCGCAGTAGCCGTATTCCAAGCCTGGCACGGTGGCGAGTTGGGCATCGATGGCTTCGTGAAAATCACTTTCCCCGACTCCTGTAAACTTCAGTTCCAACGCCGGGTAGGCGTTTTCAATGCCAGCCAGAGCCTTGAGGCGCGGTGCCACTTCCGCATGATACATGGGATAGAGCTCACGCGGTGGCCCCGGCAGCAGGAAGATGGCACAGTTTGCCCGGCCATTGAGCCGGGGTGGGATGTAGATCCCCGGCGCCGTGCCGTTGGGATTTGATAAAATATCCGCTCCCACAGGAGACAGCGCCTGCTTTAAGTTGGAGGGAGCCATGTGCTTGTTGCGGATGGCGAAAAATGCCTCCAGGGAGCGCAGCGCTGCCTCGTCCGTGATGAGATCGATCCCCAGCACCTCGGCGGTAATTTCCCGCGTCAGGTCATCGCTGGTAGGTCCCAGGCCGCCGGTGATGATCACCGCATCCGCACGGGTCACGGCTTCCGTGATTGCCTCACGGATCGCTTCACCATCCGGCACCGTCGTCTGGCGGGAAATACGCAGCCCCAGCTTGAAAAGCTCCCGGCCGAACCAGGCGGCGTGGGTATTCACAGTATTACCAAGCAGCAGCTCGGTACCGGTATTGATGATCTCGATGCGCACGCCGGAGCGTCCGGCAGGCATGTCCATCACTCAAGGGAAAAGGCAGGGCGGAGCGGCATGTCCGTGAACAAAAAAGCGGACCAGCCTGAGCCGATCCGCTTTTCTTAAAATAACTGATTCAGAAATTACTCCGCTTTTGGCGCGTCCTTCTTTTCCTCTGCTTTTGGTGTGTCCTTCTTCTCCGCTGCGTGGTCGTCTTCCTTCGCAGTGGTGGCAGCCTCCTTTTTCGCTTCCTGCAGCTCGGCCGTGAAACCATCCAGCTTTTTGCCGATCTCGGACTCCGGGGCCATCTTCTTGGCATCCGCCACCACCTTGATGGCTTCATCGAATTTGCCCTGATCGCCATAAATCATGGCCTTGGTCAGCAGAGTCTTCTGGGCATCTTCCGGCTCCAGGCCACCTGCCGCCAGCGTCTTGTCAACGAGAGCCAGTGCTCCATCGATGTCCTGCTTTTCGCCAAGGGCCTGCAGTTCCTCCTGGAATTTCGCGATGCGCTCCTGAGCCTGCTGTTTCTTGGCAAAGCCTGTGGTGTCCTGTGGATCTGCAGCTTTGATTTTCTCAATCACATCACCGTAAAATTTCGACTGCACGGGAGCGGATAGCTCCATGGCGGAAAGACCGGCCACCAGTGCCTTTGCCTTCTCCACGCCTTCTGCCTTTTCAGCAGCGGCGAAGGACTCATCACGGACCTTTTTCTTAGCCACCAATTCATTGAGGTGCTTCACATAAGACTCTGCGCCACCTTCCTGATAGCCGGTCACCGCATACGGGAGGCCTGCGGAATCCGTGAGGAAAAGCGTGGGGTAGCCTTCGATGGGGTATTTCTCCTGCAGTGCTTCGTTCTGCTTTTTCGTTTCAGCGGAAATCTTGCTCTCATCCTGGGGGAAATCCACTTCCACCAACACGAATTTATCCTTCACTGCGGTTTTGAAAACCTCCTTGGAGAACACTTCGTCGTTCAACTTGATGCAGTAGCCACACCAGTCTGACCCGGTGAAATCAAGGATCAGATCCTTCTTGCCTGCTTGGGCTTCCTTCTGGGCAGCAGCGAAATCCGAAGTCCAGCCTTCGCCCCCGGCGAAAACGCTTCCAGTGCAATAGAACAGCGCAGCCGCAGCCACCCCTAGTTTTTGGCTAAGTTTCATCGCCCGCAAAGTGGAGCCTCCTGCGTTGCCCGTCCAGTGGAAAAGGTGGCGGCGGATTTCATCCGCCATGCTCTGTCTAACTTTACTTTCCGGACATGGCGGATGGAATCCGCCGCCAGGGCCAGCCTTCATGCGTTGTATCCCAACCACGGACCCAGCCATTTTTCCGCCTCTTGAAGCGTAATCCCCTTGCGCCGGGCATAGTCCTCGACTTGGTCTTTCTGCAGCTCCGAGATCGCAAAGTAATGACTCTCCGGGTGGGAGAAATACAGTCCGCAGACGGCGGCTCCTGGATGCATGGCACAACTTTCCGTTAGGGTTACTCCGGTCGCGTCGGATGCTTGCAGCAGGTCGAAAAGGATCGGCTTTTCCGTGTGGTCCGGCTGGGCGGGATAGCCCGGTGCCGGGCGGATGCCCTGATAATTTTCGTGGATCAATTGATCGTGGGTAAGCTCCTCCTCTGTTTCATAGCCCCATTCCACGCGGGCCTTGTGGTGAAGGAATTCTGCAAAGGCCTCCGCAAAACGGTCCGCGATGGCCTTCACCATGATGGAACCATAAGGATCATGCGCCTTATCCAGTTCATCCGCATATTCATGTGCCCCGTGGATCCCCACGACGAAGCCGCCGATGTAATCCGTGGCGGCGGTTTCCAACCGCCATGCCCCGTCCTTCTCTTTTCCTTCTCCCACAAAAGCCCAGTCCACCAACTTAGCGGATTTGGGGTTTCTTAGAATATAGCTGCGTTGATTCCAGTAGTCATCAGAATCCCTCAAAATGTGATCGTAAGACTCCTTCTGCCAGAATTCGCCACTTCGACCCAATGCCTTGTTCGCTTCTGCTGCACTATGGCGTTTAATCGAATGAAGAATATCTGACAATTCATAACCATCCTTGGGTGATAGGAGAAGATGCACATGATTAGGCATGATACACCACGCACCCAGATCGTATTTTTCACCTGCAAAGTGGAGAATGCTGGTTTCAATGATTTTCGCAATCTCAGGGTCCTTCATCCAGGCTTCACCCAGCCCTTGGTCCAACACAGATTCAATGCGCTTTGAGTAGAGAAGTCCGACTTCAACGCGGAGTTGATCCGCCAGTTTTTTGTTCCCTTCCTTCTCTGCCACGAGCAGGCGCTCCTGTAGCGTTTCTTTCTCTTTGCGATAATCGTTGAGAACGGAAACAGGGAAAGAGTCAGCCAGGCGGAAAGTGATAGAATAAGTGGCATTTTTACGATACCAGTGTGGAAGAGCACCCCATTTGCTTTTATCGGTCCCACTATTCTCGTTTGAAAATGTAGGAATGAATTTTGACTGGGCATGGCGGTTGGAAACCGCCGCCACGGGCGACACCCAGTCTGATAGAGCGACGTTCGGTTTCCCGGAATCCTTCTTCAACTGCTGGCGCAACGCGTGGAAGCGCGTGCGCTCGGTGGTGCGGGATTCATCGGTCCAGACGATGATGTCGTCTCCATCCGAATTGGCTGGGAAGAAACCGAAGATTCCTTCGGCTTGGAAACGGTTTTCGGCAATGATGCGGTCCACCCATTCCATCGCTTCCTGGTAAAGTTTCGCGCCCTCTGCCGCTCCCTCTGCATTCTTGGTTTTCAATACCTTGTTCTGGCGATCCCATACGCCACGCAATTCCCATGCGTGGAAGAAGGGCGTCCAATCGATGTAGTAAACGAGATCCCGCAATGATGGATTCTGAATCGTGCGGGTGCCGGTGAAGGATGGCACAGGCGGCTGATAGCTGGCCCAATCATACTTCGGTCCCGCCGCACGTGCCTCAGCGAGGGAAAGCGTTTCCTTCTTCGGCCCTCCGTGGAAGTTTTCCCGGATCTTCTCCTGCTTGGCCACATTTTCCGCCACGAAACCATCCCGCTGGTCCTGCGAGAGCAGCGAGGTGGTGACCGGCACGGAGCGCGAGGCATCCAGCACATGCACCACTGGCCCGGAATAATGTTGGGCGATCTTGATGGCCGTGTGCGCGGCGGAAGTGGTGGCACCACCGACCAGCAATGGCTGCTTGAAGCCCAGACGCTCCATCTCCTTCGCCACATGCACCATTTCATCCAGCGATGGCGTGATCAGACCTGATAGACCGATCACATCTGCCCCGATTTCCACAGCCTTTGCCAGGATCTTCTCACAGGAAACCATCACGCCCATGTCCGTGACTTCGAAGCCATTGCACGCCAGCACCACGCCGACGATGTTCTTGCCGATGTCATGCACATCCCCCTTCACTGTGGCGATGAGGAAGCGGCCTGCGGAATTCGCACGCTCGGCCAGTTTCAATGCATCGTCATCGGAAAGAGAGGGATCCTTTGCCTTCAGTTCTGCTATATCGCCGGCCAGGTTTTCCGCCTTGTCCGCCTCCATGTAGGGCGTCAGCCAAGCGACTGCCTTCTTCATCACGCGGGCGGATTTCACCACCTGCGGCAGGAACATTTTCCCTGCTCCGAAAAGATCTCCCACCACGCTCATGCCGTCCATCAGCGGGCCCTCGATGACCTTCAGCGGGCGCACGTATTTCTGGCGGGCCTCCTCGGTGTCTTCATCGATGAATTTATCGATCCCCTTGAGCAACGCGTGCTCAAGGCGTTTCTCCACCGGCAGTTCACGCCATGTTAGATCCTCCTCGATCTTCTTACCGCCCACGCCCTTGAAGCGCTCCGCCAGATCCAGCAGCCGCTCCGTGGCATCGTCCCGGCGGTTCAGCAGTACATCTTCCACGTGATCGAGCAGTTCCTTGGGAATCTGGTCGTAAACTTCCAGCATGCCGGCATTCACGATGCCCATGTCCATCCCTGCCTGGCCGGCATGATAGAGAAAAGCGGAGTGCATCGCCTCCCGCACCACATTGTTTCCGCGGAAGGAAAACGAAATATTCGACACACCCCCGGAGACCTTTGCGCCCGGCAGGTTCTCCTTGATCCAGCGGGTGGCATTGATGAAATCGAGCGCATAGTTGTTATGCTCCTCGATCCCGGTGGCGACGGTTAGAATATTCGGATCGAAAATGATGTCATCCGCATTGAAGCCCACCTCATCCACCAGAATACGGTAGGCACGCCCGCAGATGCGGATCTTCTCCTCATACGTGGCAGCCTGCCCGTCTTCATCGAAGGCCATCACCACCACTGCCGCACCGTAGCGCATGATGTGGCGCGCACGTTCCTTGAAAAGCTCATCACCCTCCTTCAGGGAGATCGAGTTCACGATCCCCTTCCCCTGCAGATACTTCAGCCCCTCCTCCAGAATCTCCCACTTCGAGGAGTCCACCATGATCGGCACCCGGGCCACATCCGGCTCCCCCTGCAGCAGCCGGAGATAGCGGCTCATCATCTCCTTGCCATCGATCAGGCCATCATCGAAACAGATATCGATCACGTTCGCGCCGTTTTCCACCTGCTGACGCGCCACCTCCACCGCAGCCTCCAGATTGCCCGCACGCACCAGCTTTGCAAACTGTGGTGAGCCAGCCACATTCGTCCGCTCCCCGATCATCAGGAAACGTTTGTCAGCCGTGTGGTTGTAAGCCTCCGTACCGGAAAGACGAAGGGCGTGGGGAATGGTTCGCATAAGAAAATTACTGCTCAAAAAAAAATTTACCGCAAAGACGCTAAGTCCGCAAAGTAACGCAAAGTTTAGGAAGGAAATTGATGTACAATTCGCTTCATCCCATCCTTTAGCTGCATCGTGTGAAAATTGATAAGCAATCCTAGGTGATGACGTGACATTTTCAGATAGGTCAGGACTTGAGCGGAATGAATGGGCAGAAGTGATTCAGCTGCCTTCACCTCCACTACCACACAATTTTCCACCAATAAATCAATGCGGTAGGCGTCCGGTATCTCAAGCAGCTTATATTGGATAGGCAATCTCACTTGCCGTTGGGACGCATACCCACGCAACTCCAGCTCATGCTGAAGACTTAATTCATAGGAGGCCTCAAGCAAACCTGGTCCCAGTTCACGATGCACCTCAATGGCTGCACCGATGATCTCATTCGAAAGCTTGTTCAGGTAATCCTTCATCTTCCTTTGCGTTTCTTCGCAACCTTTGCGTCTTTGCGGTAAATCCATTATTTGATAACAGGCACCTGTCTCGGAGCATGATTGGCCACTGCCTTGGCAATGGCAGCGACGTGCTCCGGCGTGTTTCCACAGCAACCGCCTGCCAGGTTCAGCAGGCCTGCTTTGGCGAAGTCCGCCATGTAGTCATACATGTGCTGTGGCTCCAGATCGAAGCCGGTGGGAGCCAGTGGGTTCGGCAGGCCAGCATTCGGGTAGCAGGAAATGCAGGTGCAGGCACAGGCGGAGAGCTCCTCCAGGTGCGGGCGCATGAGGTCCGGGCCCAGCGAGCAATTCAGCCCGATGGCGAGCGGCTTGGTGTGGGCGAAGGCATTCCACAGCGCCTCCACCTTCTGCGCGGAGATCATCGTTTCACCACCCAGACCTACGGCTGCGGAAATGATTACAGGCAGATTCACCCTATCCTGCGCATACACTTCCTGGATCGCCACGGCAGCGGCCTTGGCATTGAGGGAATCGAAGATTGTTTCAACCATCAGGATATCGCACCCGCCTTCGATCAGACCACGCACCTGATGCTTGTAGGCCTCCAGCACCTGATCGAAAGTGACCACACGGAAGGCAGGGTCGTTCGCATCAGGCGAGTTCGTCAGGGAAACCGTTAAAGGACCGATCGCTCCCGCCACGTAACGCTTGATCCCCGTGTCGGTGCCGATGTTATCCGCCCACTTCCGGCATAGCTGGGAGGACTTCACGTTCATCTCCCAGGCCAGTTCATTGAGAAATGGATTCTCCAGTATTTTTTGGAAAAACTCCGGATCCTTTCGTCCGCCATGCTCACGGGGATCTTCCACGAAAAATTCACTCTGGGCAATACCTGTGGCGGAAAAGGTATTGGTCTCACAAATGTCCGAGCCCGCTTCATAGAAGCGCTTGTGAATATCCGCGATCACCTCCGGGCGTGTGATGGATAAAATATCGCCGTTGTTCAGCAGATCCTTGTCCGTATTGGCAAAGCGCTCTCCCCGTGCATCCTTTTCATCCAGTCCATAGGAACGGATCGTCGTACCCATCGCGCCATCCAGCACAAGAATACGTTCGGCGAGGGATTTTTGGAGTTCTTCGGTAGGATCAGCCTGCGGCATGCCTGGATCATAAACCCGCACCACCATCCCTCAAGCCACAAATCCACGCATCTGGATACGATGATGGATCAAGGATATCCCGAACTCTTTTTCTCCCTGGCAGGATTTGAAAAAGTGCAAAGAATTTTATTAAGAAACTTTAAATTTTACTTGAGCCTTACTAAAAAATTTATAAAAGATCTCCATCATGAAACCGACATTGCTGCTCGCCTCCCTGATCCTGGCTGCGGTTCATTCCGTGTCCCTCGCTGCTCCGGAACAGGAAACAGCGCGTCCCTCAGGGCAAACGCCTTCCTCCACTTACACGGTGAAGAAGGGCGACAGCATCGAACGCATTTCCCGCAAGACCGGCATGTCTGCCTCTTCACTGGCCGGCGCCAACGGTCTTAAAAAAGACGCCGTCATTCATCCCGGCCAAGTTCTAAAGGTTACCGGTGGCAAGTCCGCCGCTTCCTCCACCGCGGTGGCCAAGGCCACTTCCACCGCAGCGCCAGCGGCCAAGTCCAGCACACCAGCCACCAGCAGCGGCAGGACCTACACGGTCAACGAGGGTGAGACCTACTACAGCATCTCCAAAAAGCTGAATATTTCCACCAAGTCTCTGATGGCAGCCAATCCAAACGTAAAAGCTAACGCTCTCCGTCCCGGCCTGAAGTTGAACGTTCGTGGAAAAGCCGCCGCTGCTCCTGCGGTGGCTGCAGCCCCTGCCCGCCCGCAAACCACTCCAATCATCGCGGCAAAGGAACCACAGGAAAAAACCACGCCCAAGCCAGCCTCAAAGCCAGCTACCGAACAAGTCTCCGCCCCTGCTCCGAAGCAAAAGACCGTGGAATCCACTCCGGCGCCGAAGGCTCCCGCCCAGACGGCAGCCAAAACCCCTGCCCCAGCAGCAACGGCTTCATCAACTCCTGCTTCCTCCGCTCCGGCGACAGCCACTGCGCCCAAGTCCGAACCTGCTTCCCCTGCCCCAGTCGCACAACAAACGACTCCCCCTGCTAAAAAAGAAGTAGTCCGCCCCATCACCATCGATGGAGAAATGACCTACGGTCAATTCGCGCAAAAACACGGAACCAACCCTCAGCGACTGAATGAACTGAACGGTCTGGACCTCAGCGACGCGACACTCCTGGCCAAAGGTTCCGAGCTTTACATACCCGCCCAGCCATAAGCGTGTAAGCCCGGC
>Ga0157370_10004147_pt1 | contig 16776 bp, 7 predicted proteins | sample C35metaG_FD_113463 | JGI IMG/M metagenome (GOLD analysis project Ga0157370, IMG submission 113463) | Corn rhizosphere microbial communities from Kellogg Biological Station, Michigan, USA - C3-5 metaG | ecosystem: Host-associated > Plants > Roots > Rhizosphere > Soil | place: USA: Michigan...
GGACTATAATTACCATCGACCACACCAGGCATTGAACTTCAAATCTCCCATCGATTTATTGCAGGAAAGTTGAGGACAAAATTATACTTTTGAATGGTCTGAAAAACAGGGGAGCTTACATCCAGACTTGTGATGTTAAGTTTATCGCCTGTTTTTTTTGCGCGGGCATCCAACAGCTGGACATGGGCCTGGATTAATGTAATAGGGGTCCTAAGCTCATGACTGACCATGGCTATAAAATCGTTCTTGCGGATTTCATCCTGTTTGTGTACAGTGATATCGAGTAGGATTCCTGTAAAGTAGCTTGGCTTATTTTCCTGTCATATGAAATGTCTCCAACGCCTCTCACCCAATGAAGTTTGCCATCATGAATCCCCGTTATTGGGTATTCGACATCAAATTTAATACCGCCGGTAATATTGGATTCAACTGCATCGGTCACCACAGAACGGTAATCCTTATTGATCTGTCCAATAGCTGCCTCATAGCTCATCTTTTCTTCTGGATGAAAACCGAACATCTGCTTGAGCCGCTGGGAGGGAATAAATTCAAGGGTTTTGAGATCTATCGACCATGTTCCCATTTCTGCAGAATCGATAGCGATGCCAAGCATTTTATTGCTGATATTCAATTCCTCTTGTATTTTTTTTAATTCTGAGATATCATTAAAGGTAATAATGGCCCCTGTGTTTTTATGGTCTGACTGTTGCACGTACGGCATTGTCATTATCTGGTACCATTTACCGTTATTGGTTTCGATCTCTTTACTGATTACGCTCCCATCCTCCAGTACTTTTTTGACATCATCAATAATGGTTTCAAATTTGATATTGGTTGAAATGTTGCTAAGCGGCCTTCCAATATCTGTTTCTAGCAGATTGATCTGTTTAACCGTACCTGGTGAGAATTTCATTAACCTCAGTTCTTTGTCTATAAACAATTGTCCATTTATATTGCTCCTGAAATAGTTGTTCAGATCGTCATTGATTTCAAGCAGTTCTTTGTTCTTGAGCTGATAATCTGAATTTATGGTATGGAGCTCTTCGTTTACGGATTGCATCTCCTCATTGGTACTCTGCATTTCTTCATTGGCAGATATCAGCTCCTCATTAAACGATTGTATATTCTCGTTAGAGGCATCCAGCTTTTCATCAGCTGCATGGAGCCTATGTTTGAGCTCCTTCAGCTCCTCTTCCAGGTTAACTATGTATTGATCCAGATATTTTCTTTCATCGAATATGGCATCGCTATTTATCTGCCGACCAGACCTATCTTCACTAAAAGTGACCAATAGCAGCTTTTCTTTGCCTTTTAATATAATCGGGCTGATAGATAGGTTTACCTTGATTGCAGGTCCATTCTGTTTTATTTTTATGCCGTTCAGGTTAGCCTGTGCTTTTTCTTTGAGCACCTGTTTTCTCATTGTATTGAAAGCGACTGCGAGCGGCTTAGGCAGGAGCTCTGGAAGATTTGAACTGAAATGTTTATGAAGCAGGTATTTTTTCGTATCTCCATAGGATTTGATGACCTGATTATCGCCATCAATACAGACTGCAAGGTAATTCAGGCTAACTGCTATGCTTTCATGCATGGCCTCTGCAAACATTTGGTTTGCACTGGCAGTCGTATTTTCCTGTACAAAGCGGACAGGTTTGGACTTTTCATCCAAATGCCCGGGCATTGAAACGGCATCAAAGCTTATGGAACGTTTAGTTTCCAGGTTCTTATAGATCTTCCATTTTTTATGTATGACCTCCAGATTGTTGATGATTGGTGTTGGGCTTTCGCTGGAGCCTAAAAATAGATATCCATGTTTTTTGAGGCCGAAGAGCATCATGGAGAATATTTTCTTCTGAAGGACAGCGGACATATAGATCAATAGGTTCCGGCAGCTGATCAGGTGCATATTGCAGTAAGGCGGATTTGCTACCAGATCATGTTGCGCAAAGATCAGCATTTTGCGGATCACCGGTTTCACCCTGTAATTCTGTCCTTCTTTTAAGAAATACTTTTCGAGCAGTCCCGCAGGTACATCTTTAGAGATACCCTCAGGATACACTGCTTTTCCTGCATGGACCAGCGCAGCGGCATCAATATCGGTCGCAAAGATCTTCACTATCGTATCTGCCAGATCCCCCTTTAACTGCTCCGTTACTGATATGGCTAGAGAATATGCTTCTTCACCTGTGGCACATCCAGCTACCCAGATTTTTAATTCCTCACCTTGGGTTAAATTTTCCAGGATGCGTGGCAGTATGCTGTTTTTTATGACCTCAAAGGCTTCTTTGTCCCTGAAGAAGGAAGTAACGCTGATCAGGAATTCTTTGGTTAGGGCATTGACCTCTGTTGGGCTGGTCTTTAAAAATAAAAGGTAATCCCCCAGCGATGTAAAGTTGACATAAGTGGCCCTTCTTTTTGTTCTCCTTAATATTGTAGGCATTTTATAGTCGGTAAAATCAAGTGCTGAGCTTTGTTTGATCAGTTCCATTATAGCCACAAGGTTCTTTTCATCATCCGCCTGACTGAGGATTAAATCTGCTTCGTTTTTTACATACTCTTCTATCGTATCGGGCATTGCCTTTGGTTCCATCACAAAATCCACCAGTCCGGTAGCGATGGCGTGCGAAGGCATGCTGCCAAACTCTGAGGTTTTGGGATCACGGACAATCACCATGCCGCCCGCATTTTTAATAGCTATGATGCCTTCTGTACCATCCGAACCTAAGCCGGACAGCACAACACCGATTGCCTTTTTGCCGTAATCTTGTGCGAGGGAATTGAAGAAAGTATTGATTGTCAAATGGGGGGCTCTTACTTTTTCCTTAGCCTTTAGGTATAATTTATTGTCCTGTATGGTCATAAATTTATCGCTTGGGATAAGATACACCTGGTTACATTTAACATCCATGGCATCTTCGGCCTGTTCAACAACGAGTTTACTATGTCTAGCCAGCAATTCAACCATCCTACTTTTAAAATCAGGGGAAAGGTGCTGGATGATCACATAGGAAACGCCATCTAACGGTGTATGGTCAAAAAAAGAATTGATCTCTTCCATGCCACCTGAAGAGGCACCGATTGCAATAATGTGATGTGGTCTAATAATCGACATTGGCTTATAGGGTAAATAAGGTTCAGGTAAAAAAACTGGATAGGTAAAAGGATTCTGTCTTGTTTGACTTTAGCCTGAACACACTGAAATCACAATCCATATCAGCACGAATGAATGTTGGTAGTTAATAAAGGTACTCATAATAAATCAACAATGATTGTTTTTATGAAAGAGTCAAAGGGAGTTAAAATGATCATGTATTAATTTAGAAAGCCTTCTCGCTGCACTTGAAAATGTTGATTTGTTTATCAGCGGCTTTGGACCCGATAACAACAGGAAGATTGGCTCCTTTTCAAGGTGAGCGCTTAGATGTCGGTCAAAATATGCCGCATTCTGTGCCGCCTCAATATTGAAGAATGGAGGAGTTCAATGACAACAAATCAACATTTATGCATTGGCGTGATGAATAAACGACCCTAATTCCTGATTCAGATTGTAAAAGGCATGTTTTGGAGACATATAATCCTATTTTCAATGGAACAAGGAAATATCTGTACAATTTTTCCTTGAGATTCCTGGACATCTGCGATCTATTACGGCGATAAGTTGTGGCATCTGCTAAACTTAAATTAACTTGGCAACTTGTTTTTTGCCGCTCCGTTCAAAACTCGGAAATTAGTTGTTGTGACCTTCAACTTGAAGAAGACAGTACTTAATCATAATTATAATGAATACATTATCGTTTATAATGTCAGCTTTTGGTCCAAGTTTCCTGGTGAAGGTATTTTTATGACCTCTAACAGTCGCTAAATTTCTAGATTTAGATGGAACTTTAATTTTAAATCATCAACTATGGGCTCAATAAGCAGTAAAAGGCTTTCGAATATTGAAAGTACTCCCCGTCGATCGGTACGAAGCCTGCACAGGAATGTGAACATTTGATAAATTAGATTAAAAATAATTTAAAATAAACTTTTCTTACTTTCATAATCACTATTCAGAAATATTTATTATCCATTTTTTGAATAATACCTTTCTCGATTTTCTTTTGGCTCTGATTTTTTTCTTTTTGTCTACGGCTTTTGGAATTAAAGTCGCGCATATTTTGCCTATATGAGGAGCTTAATTTTATGATGCTATACTAACTGAAAGTCGGTACAAATTACCGATACAAACGGGAGATTGCTCATCACTAGCATAAAAATAGGAAAGCACCATCTGCTCAACCCACGTCTTAACCGAAATACAAAATAGTGTTAATTAGCGAAGTTGATTAATCTGCCGATCTCGCAATTTCACTGGAAAACCTCACTTCCCAATGCCGACTGAGCATTGTGAAGCACAGTTAAGCTATTATTAAATCCGGATAGTGGCTAAAAACCGTACAGCTCAAGTTCACCAATAGCCAGTTTGCTTTTTTCAGGTTGAACATCTGATACTTTTATTTTTAAATACCTGCTATTTTTACCCTCATAAAATACCGGTTTATAATCCTGGCCTGAAACCTTTGTCTCTATAATCAAGTCAATCCAGTGTATCCCATCAGTAGATCCGGATACTGAATAGGTGTACCAGTCACTATCTTTTCCCCAGATTATGCGGCTACCTTTTAAATTTACGGATCTTCCCAAGTCTATTTTTAGGGTGATGGGAAGCAATTCTCTTGAGGTGGTAAAAATAGTTCTTGGGTCGCCATCAATCAATTTTTCAATTCCGTCACTAGTTGTGTTTTCAGAAAAAGTAAACATAGCTGGCGTTAGTTTTATCATTGAAGGGAGTTGATTCGGTTTGGCAATTTTAACACGTGTATCAGTGATCCCGGCTTCTACTTTCCATTTGGGGTGCTCACCATCCTTGAGATGGCTTCCTGTAAAGGGGATGGTTGCAATCTGTTTTTTTGCAGATTTCAGGCCTGGGGAAGAAGCTGTAATCTGGATACTACCTGCACTTTCATGCGTGCGAATAATGGCGTATCCGATCCCACCTTCGCTTTGTTGATGCGAAATGTTTAATCCTGCTGAATTTGCCCCAATCAAAGTCCCTTTTCCAGAGACTGTTAAGTTAAGCTGATAGGATTGCAGCTGGGTTTTGTTTGTAATTAATGTCCCGTTTTTGTCGCATACTTTAATGTACACCGGAACCATATCGGCACCATCCGCTATAGGTTTTATTCCGCTTTGGGGCACTTCAATTTCCAGGTGATCGGGCTTTTCGGGAGTACGGACCAGGTGTGAGCACACTACTTTGCCATTTAATATCCCTTCAGCCCTCAATGTGCCTGCCTGGTATGAACCTGTTTTAAACTCAAAATATGGACTGCCACCTTTGCCGGAAATATATGGGGCGGTTCTTGCATTTTCATCTCTTGATATTTCACTTAACAATATGCCGTTACGCAGTAACCTTACTTTGTCGCAGTTTGAAAAAACAATCAAATTTGAATCAATTTCTGCCTGGTTGTTATAGCTGGCAATGAATACCATCGGTCCATAACTGGAGTTTCGGGCACTTTGCATAGCCATGAGTTGGTAGTAACCAAACTTTTCATAACGGTCAATGTCGACTATACCACTAAATGCGGTGATGGGGTCTGATCCCCGGGTGTAATCGTTAAAGCTCCATAGAAAATAACCACCAATGCGTGTGTTGGCGTCTAACCTGGCGTGATCCCAGTAGCCACCTTCTTCTTCGAGCATGGTTCCATTCAGTGCGTTCTGCCTTAATTTACATTGTGCAATCAATCCTTTTGCCGTGTATATACGCGATGCCCGCAGTCCGTTTTCTTTTTTGGGGTCAGCAATCCAGGTATCCCCCCATTCACGGGTAAGGGAGGGCATGGAAGGCATGGGGTCTGTTCCATCTTCGTTAATTACCTTATAGCTGACATCGTAATATTTTCTTCCTTTGGCGAAGAAATCATCTGCGGTAAACATCTGTTTACCCGGCATTTCTTCATGTGCAATACGGACGACCTCTTTTGCCCAGAAATCGGGAGTTGGTGATTCGTTAAGCGATGTTTCCCAGAGGAATACTGACGGCCGGTTTCGGTCGCGCCGAATCATTTCCCGTACCTGCTTATAGCTTCTTTGGATAAACAAGGTATCTTTATTAAAGAACTGCCAGCCGGGCTCGCATTCAATTACTAGGAGGCCCAGCTTGTCACAGGCATCCAGAAAGCTGGGCGATTGTGGATAGTGTGATGCCCGGACAGAATTAAAACCGCCTTTTTTAATTTGGATAGCATCCCGCCACTGCATGGAAGCAGAAGCGGCATCTCCGATATTTTGATAGCTCTGGTGGCGGTTAACCCCACGCAGGTATAATTTTTCGCCATTCAAGTAAAAACCATCTGCTTTTCCGGTAGGGGAGTTAAAAGAAATGGTCCTGATCCCGATGGGGGTAACTACCAGATCAACTAATGCTTTGCCGCAATACACTTTAGATACAAGCTGATATCGGTAAGGCTGGTCAGGATGCCATAATTTAGGTTTTAGCACAAGGATATTTTGTAGGTATTGCTGATCAGCATGCGCTGCGAGCAATCCATGGGAGCTTACTGAAGCTATTTTTTGACCGATTTTATCCTGTAAGGTCGTGACAACGGTAAGCTCAGCTGCTGTTTTACTTTGATTTATAATATGTGTTTTGATCGTAATGGCAGCCTTATGCTTACTGACCTCGGGGAAAGTAATAAATAAGCCCCCGCCGGCTATTTTCTGAGCTTCCAGTGGATCTGATATATGTATTTTATTGCTTACCAGTAGTGTTACATCCCGGTAGATGCCGCCATAATAAAGAAAATCCATTTTATCTTGCATTTTTCCTGGCGGGGTAAACGGATCATCCATATTCGATACCCTAAGGGCGAGCACATTATCGCCACTAAATTTTACTTTATCGCTGATATCCACACTAAAGCCTAGATAGCCACCAAAATGCGCTTTAAGCTTTTCGCCATTTAAAAATATTTCGCAATTTTTCTGTACCCCATCAAAATTCAAGGTAATCCGTTTTCCCGAAGTGGCTTTATCCATTTTAAAATACCGGCGGTACCAACCGATCCCGGTATAGTTCTGATTGCCTCCATTATGTTTTGGCTCGAGCCTCATGGTATGGGGAATACTTATTCCAGACCAATTTTTGTCGTTATAATTTACAGCCTCAGCACCAGGGATATCTCCTCTAAAAAATGCCCATCTGGTATTTAAATTAAAGGTGAGCCTTGGAGAAAGGTTAGTCCCCTGACCATAACTGTAGGGGATACTAAACAGGGTAAAAAGAAGAGCAAAAAAAAGAAAATTTATTTTCATGTTAGAATTGTGGTGTAATAGTAGTCGTATGATCTTTTAATATGGTGAAATGGCCGTCCCGCTAATAAAATTCATATTGAGACCAGCCCGTCAATAAAGCCCAATGCTGGGGGCAGTTTGTGGATCTTATTTGCTCACTATCTTTGGGAAGCTCCAGTATGAATCCTATAAGGCCGTTACATAGGTCGATAAAACCAAAAACTTTTGCCTTCAGGAAATCTAAATATTCAGAACTCTTTGCCGCTTATTCTGATTCACATTTAGGGTGCTGTTCCACTAGTTTAGTAGGAAGGGTTCTGCTTCAGTGTTTGTTTTAGTTTTAAGTGGCATAAGTTTTTGTTCATCTTGGTATAGTCTCATTAAAGCTCAGGTAATCATGATTATTTTCAACCTGATGGTATAACATTGCAGGCAGATGTAGCTAAAATTTATTTTGCAGCTTTAGTTTTCACCTCCATTTTGTGGATAAGTGGGATTCTCTCCCTGGAAATGGAACCAGTTAAAATCAGCATAGCCCCCAGTGCCTTCTTTGCTTTGGCTGAAATTAAACAGTGCAAAACGGTTGGCAGTCCAGGCAAGGCCAAGGTCCATTTGTAGCTGGTTGCCTAGTGGTGTAAATTTCTTTCCATCTGTACTATAGGAAAAAGTAGCCTTAAAACCAGTATGAGTAGCATTGGCTTTTATCCAGATTTTATCCGGGGTAAAGTGCGCAATACTATCAATGAGTTTGCCATTGTTTATCATAATGAGGTCCTTGTTACTACCGGTTTTGCGCACCGCTATATAGGCATAAGGCGACTGAAAAATTCCAAATCCTGCTATATCTCCTGTTTTGAGCCCTTTCAAATCAATTTCTACTATGCCTTCAGAGGTAGGTCCCTGCACGCGCTGGGTAAGCGTGTTGCGGGCCATAGTTAAATCTTTTGCATAGGCGGCATGTAAGCGCATGTTCCCTTTCCTTTCTTTTAGTGACCATTTAGTGTCATCGGGATTGTGGTTCCACTGCCATTGAAGGCCCAGTTTTGAGGTAGAAAATTCATCCGATGTGGCCGGTACTTTTACAGGAAAGGTTTTACCCACATTTGGTTTCTGGTAAACTACTACGCCTTTTGCGTTTCCATTTTTACCCAGCATCGGCCAGCCGTCTTTCCATTCTACCGGTACAAGATTAGGTACCCTGCCGATTGCGCCCCGGTCCTGCATAATGATAAACCACCAGCTGCCGTCTTTAAGTTGGACCATTCCGCCCTGGTGCAGGCCGTTGTTTGGATAGGAAGATTCATCCTGCACAATGGTTTTAGTTTCATAAGGACCATAGATGTTTTTGCTACGCAAACAGACCTGCCACCCTTCGGTGCCACCCGCGGGACAGGTGAGGTAGTAATAGCCATTGATTTTATACATGTGTGAGCCTTCCATGTTATATGCCTTACCTGGAGCTGAAGAGCCCTTGGGCGAAGGGATACTTTTATCCCAAATGAGTTTGTTTTCTCCTTTTACCGAGCGCACGTCAGAGGCAAGTTCAGTTACGTATAGTTTACCTTGTCCGTGTATGACATACACTTTTCCATCATCGTCGAAGAATAAGCCTGGATCATACAGATATTCAGGAAAAATAGTACGCTTCCATGGACCTTTAATGTCTTTGGCAATATTGATGGAAAAGTTCCCTTTTTCTTTGTCCCATTTCGGGGTGCAGAAACCTACATAGAACAATTCGTTGTGATGCTTAATTGTAGCAGCCCACGAGCCTCTCAGATACATTTCACCACCTTTTAGATCATAGCGGGGGTCTTCATCATATCGGTCTATGACATAGCTGGCCATTTCCCAGTTTACCAGATCTTTTGATTTTAATATCGGGCACCCCGGCACATAATGCATACTGGTAGATACGAAATAAAATTCATCGCCTACCCTGGTGATATCAGGATCAGGCCAGTCGCCCCATAGTATCGGGTTTTTAAAGGTTCCATTGCCATTGTCCGCAGTCCATACCTGATTGGTGGTAGATTGGGCAAATAGCAGCGTGCAGCACGAGAAAATAAGGAGCGGCAAAATAAAGGATATTTTTTTCATGATATTAAATTTAAGCGCTAAAAAGAATTATGCATATAAAAGTATCTGGAGTTTAATTGGGGATCAAAATAAAGGGGTAATAATATACCCCTTTATCATTTGTTCTAGAAAAAAATGCTATTTAAAACAGACATATTTAGTAGCCTGGATTTTGTTTCAAAGCATGATTGATGTCAATTTCTTTTTGGGGAATAGGCCATAAGTAGTTTTTAGCATCGAATGTCCGGTTTCCGGCAACAAAATTCGAGTTGGGTGTTAATGTTAAAGCGCCGGTAGTGGCGTTTACCGATCCTTTCAAGCTACCTTTTACATCTCCGCTTAATGCCTGTTCGCCAATTTTCCAGCGCTGTATATCATACCAGCGAAGGCCTTCACCCGCCAGTTCTGCTCTTCTCTCGCGACGAATAAGTACGCGTAGTGAAGCCTGGTCCGGATATAAGGCCGCGGTCACTGCTGGCATATTTACCGTAGGACGCTGTCTCACCTGATTTATTGCATTATAAACAGAAGCATCTATTTGGTTCGCTTCAATTTTTGCCTCGGCATAACCGAGTAAAATCTCAGCATAACGGATCACAATAATGCTTCCTCCGGTATTCCAGACGTCGGTTCCATAAGCGGTATTGTTGTAGTCGTCTATATTGGCCAGATATTTCTTAAAATTATATCCGGTTGGTGAGGCATTGTTATTTCCAACTAAATCACTGGAAGTGGCGCTTAGCGGATCAAAGTAAGCCCCCATATAAGAGAGGCCCGGGTGGATAACCGTTGCATCTAAACGCGGATCCCTGTTGCTGTATGGTTGAAGTGCATTATAACTGCCATCCTGCTGAATTGTTTTTCCGTTTTTGGTTTCATAGGCATCCACCAAAGATTGTGTTGGTGCCATTGAACTCCAGCCACCATAAGAGTTCGGAAGTGCAGCGCCCAGGACCCATTCAGCATTATCATTTTGTAAATACTGTACATCAAGTATCACCTCCTGGTTATTGGAGTTTTGTGGACGAAATATTCCCTCATAATCTGGAAACAGGCTATAACTGAATGGCCCTGTCATCAACTGCTGGCTGGTAGCAATACATTCTGTGTATTTTGCATTAAATAATTCTACCCGTGCTTTCAAAGCAAGCGCAGCGCCACGGGTAATGCGGCCGATATCACTTCCTGAATAGCTAACTGGCAATGATGGCGCAATACTGGCTAGTTCCTGCAGGACAAAATCGACAATCTGCGTTTTCGGGCTGCGGGTAATGGTATTCGCTTGATCGGCGGTAAGGTTATGCAGGGCAAGAGGCACATCGCCGTATACCTGGCTTAAAATGGCATATTTATAAGCCCTTAAAAACCTGGCTTCACTTTTCATTCTCGTTTTAAGTGTATTGTCAAGTGCCGAAACGGGAACTTTATCTACATTGTCCAAAAACCAGTTACATCTTTGTATAGTGGTATAAGAGTATTTGTTTACCCCAGGGTCTGAGGGACTAGCGAGCCCCGAAGCAAAGGTTTCATAGCCTTCCCAAGGAAACTGGTCAATACCGTTATCCGATATGCAATCATCATATATCACATTATCTCCTAGTTCCCAGCCGCTGTAACATCCGGTTAGTGCGGCATTGGCGTCAGCTTTTGATGACCATAAGGTAAGGTTACTGTATTTATCCAGTGGTTTTGTATCGAGTACATCTTTCTTACAGCCTGTGAGTACAGCTGTGGCAAGAATTATATAAATTAATTTCTTTTTCATCTGTCTTTTTTTAAAATGTTACGTTAAGGCCAAGGGTATTTACCAGTACCTGAGGGTAATTGTTAATGCTTCCGGCTGATCCAAGTTCTGGGTCAATCCATTTGTAGAAACTGGTAAAAGTTAACAGGTTTTGGCCGCTGTAATAAACTTTAACCTTGTTTAGACCCAATCTATTTACCACATTTTTAGGAAGGGTGTAAGCGAATGTTACGTTTTTAAGACGCAAGTAAGAGGCATCTTTAACCCAGAATGAAGAGGGGGTACCCGTTGGATCATTTTGCTTATAACTGTACCATAATCTTGGGAAACTGGCATCGGTATTTGTTGGCGTCCATCTGTCCAAAAACACGCTGGTAGGTTTCTCCACGTCAGGGCCAACTCGGCCGATCAGATTACCACCCATGGCCTTTACTGCTGCTGCACCCTGGAAGAATAAGGATAATTCGAAGTTTTTCCAGCCTGATGAGAATGAAAGCCCATAAGCGATCTTTGGATAATAATTGCCTAAATAAACTTTATCCTGTGCATCTATTTTACCATCGTTATTTTGATCTTTGTATTGGATATCTCCAGCAGCAACTTTATTGTTCAATACAGCTGTTTCGGTAACAGCTGCCTGGGTTTTATAGATTCCCAAAGCCTCGTAGCCATATAGTGAATAGAAGGGAGTGCCTACGTCATAGAACGTATTGTCATTTATAACTTTACCTCCGGTTAGTTTGGTTACTTCGTTTTTAGTGAAAGAAAAATTACCGTTGATGTTATAGGTAAATTCCCCTGCATTGTTTTTATAACCTGCACTAACTTCAATACCTTTATTGACCATCTCGCCATCAACATTTACATATGGCGGAACAAAAGAAGTGGTACCACTGGTGCCCAAAACAGCACCTGCCTGAGTACGGAGTAATGGATTTGAAGTTTTTTTCTCAAAATAATCTAAAGAAACATCGAGCTTATTGTCCAGAAATGTAGCATCGATACCAACACCTATGGATTGTGTTTTTTCCCATTGCAATAATGGGTTTGCGCCATCGCCTGGCGTGAGACCTGTTACCAGTGTCTGGTTAAAGGAATAAGTTTGGCCACCTGTGATCGATTCAAAGTAGGCGTAGTTATTGGCGATTTGCTGGTTACCCAATTTACCCCATGAGGCGCGTAGTTTTAATGAGTTTACCGCATTAAGCGCTCCAGCGAAGAAATCTTCTTTGGATATGATCCATCCCGCAGAAACTGCTGGGAATTTACCCCATCTATGTCCTTTTGCAAAACGGGAAGATCCATCAAAGCGGAAATTGGCTTCTAATAGATACTTTTCGTTAAAATTATAGTTTAACCTGCCAAAAACGGATTTTAATCCCCAATCGTTGGCATAGCCTGAGGTAGATTGGCCAAGGGCAGGGGCCGCGTTAATCTGGGTTAACTCGTTATTTAAGAAATTTTGGCGTTGTGCGCTGAAATAGTTATAAATGGAATACTCCTGTGAGGCGCCAATTAAAACTTTGAAATTATGTTTGCCAATGTTTTTTTCATAATCTGCTACGCCCTGTAAAAGGGTATAGGTGGTTCTGTCGGTAGCATTGGTTAGGTTATTTGGGCTTTCCAATTTAGTTGGTGTTAACGGTGTTCCGGCGGCACCTCCTTTATAGTATTGGATGTCAGATACATATTGCTGCTGTTGGCCTAACGCTAATCTATAGCCAAAGGATGGCTTAAAATGTAGCCCTTGTAACGGAGACCAGTCTCCCGCCACGTTACCATTTATAGTATAATTCTGCCATTTATTGAATGAAGGGGATTCTAACCAGGCCAGGGGGCTACCATCCGAAACATAGCCTAAAGCTCCATTTTCCCATCTTGCAGGTACAGTATTGGAAATGCGGTTCGCCCCGCGGATAATTTGTCCAAAGCTGGTTGCATAGGTACTTACAGGTTCAGAAAATGGTGCGTATAGAAAGCCTAATTTTGCACTCAAACCTAATTTTGGGGTTAACTGTGAGTTAACATTAAATAGGGCATTGTATTTTTGGTACCTGGTTTCCTTTACATTTCCATTTTGATCAAAATAGCCCAAAGAAACCAGATATTTTGACTTCTGATCACCGCCACTAATATTCACGTTATGGTTTTGTTGCCATCCGGTTTCCGAAAATATCAGCGATATCCAATCGGTATTCGGATGGGCACCTGTTTGATCACTACCGTCTTTAAATAGCTGAATGTCGGTATCGCTCCATCTCAGCGATGCTCCTTCATTAGCCCTTGCCTCATTATACAATAATGCTTGTTGCCAGGAAGGTAGAAAATCCGGCTGCTTCATGATCTGCTGTGGACCGGCATACATGTCATATTTCAGTTGCACACCACCTTCTTTACCTTTCTTGGTGGTAATTAAAATGACACCATTCGAGGCCCTCGCGCCGTAGATGGCAGAAGATGCTGCATCTTTAAGTACAGAAATGTTTTCTATATCGTTGGGGTTTACGTCTCCCATCGCTCCGGGTACGCCATCAATAATAACAATTGGAGCTGCACTCGCGCCTCCTGAGCCTAACCCAGTTCCAATTCCCCGGATCCTGATCGTCCCGGCATCTCTCCCAGGTTGCCCAGTGCTGGTGGTAATGTTGACCCCGGCAACTTTTCCCTGGATAGCATTGGTAAGGTTGGTGACAGGCCTGTTGTCAATATCTTTCGAAGAAATCGTACCTACAGCGCCGGTTAAATTAATTTTTTTTTGCTGGCCGTAACCTACAACAACTACATCCTCCAGTGAATTTACCGAAGCTTCCAGCAATACATTTATGGTCGTTTGGTTATCTACTGTTATTTCTTTGGTCTTATAACCAAGTGTAGAGAATACCAATACCTCACCTTTTTCGGCCCTGATGCTAAAAGAACCGTCACCAGCTGTAAGGGTCCCTTTTCCGGTCCCTTTTACCATCACAGATACACCCGGAATAGGACCCGCATTATCCGAAACGATACCTTTTATGGTAATTGGATCTGCAGCACTAACTGTACTATTGGTGCGTTGATCATGTTTTTCCTCTGTTTTAAAAATGATTACGCCGGATTCCCCTTCTTTATACTGAAATTGTGTTCCATTTAATATAGCGTTTAAAACCTGAGGAAGAGGTTCATTTTTAAAAGCCAATTGTTTTGTCGAAATTTTCCGGAGCTCGTTATGGTTATAATTAAATGGCATTTTTGAAACCTCGCTTAGGCGCCCGAATGCTTTTTCTAGTGTTTCGCCATTAAAACTGATGGAGACTTTCACTGTGCGGATATCCTGGATCCTGTTAATGGCCCAGGTACCGAGCGAAACCGCAGACAGCATAGCCACTATTCCCAGTTTGGCTATCCTCCGTGTTAGTGTTTGTAATTTTTGATTCATGTATTTATTGGTTTATTGTTGATATTTTTAGTTGCAAGGCTTTCCTTTGATAAATACGGAGTCCTTTTTAATTGTATAATGCATGGGTTGAATGGTCTCTAAAACCTGCAAAACATCTCTCAGGCTTTGCTTTTTGGTAAAGCGGATACTGTTTTCGCAGTTGCTAAATATCTCAGGGTCGTAAACCACTTTTACACCGAAACGGTTGGCTATCGCCAGCATGATCTCATTGAAATAGACACCATCCAAATGGAAATCTCCGTGGGTCCAGGCAATATTATTGACCGATTTTACTTTTTTGGTGATGGCCTTATGCGCTTTTTTATTAAAGGTTAATTGCTCGTCAGGTTTGAGGATGTCCAGGGTTTTAAGTTGCTCCGACACCTGTACACGTCCCCTGCTTACCGTTACGGTAATGTTGGGTAGTGATTTATGGGACTTGATATTAAAGGCCGTTCCCAATACTTTGGTGCTGATGACCCCGCTATGGACAATAAATGGTTTGGATTGATCATGGGCAACATCAAAGTATGCCTCACCTTCTTCAAGATAAATATCACGGGTGCCATTAAATCTAGCCGGGTATCGGATCATGGTCGCCGAGTTAAGTGTTACTTTGCTATGGTCAGGGAGAGAAATCTGCAAAACTTCCCCTTTCCCAGCTTGCACAGTGATGTATTCGATTTTATTACGCTTGCTGCTGTAATAGCTATATCCAATGAATAGTATGCATAAGCCTGCTGCGACAGCAGCGGCCTGATAACGAATGAACAAGGGGATACTAATCAGCTTCCTTTTGGATGCTTTCTGCCTGTCGATACTTTGGCGTAACCGTTGATAAATTTCATTTTTTATCTCTTCACGTTCTTGCTCATCAGCGATCGACAGGGGATGTTCTGATATATTAAATAGTTTATAGAATTCCTCTTTCACCTGTAATTTTTTTAAATAGATGAACTAAAGACGAACAGGTGTTAAAGGAATACTAGTCTGATGTTAACTTTTTATTAAAAAAGGAGGGTGAGGTATTTACTTAATTTTTGACGGAGACGTTTAAGTGCGGTCGTTAATTGGTTTTTAACGGTTTGTGAAGAAATGGACAAACGATCAGCAATTTCCTCCAGGGAGAGATTTTCCTCACGGCTTAAGCGGTAGATCTCTTTCATTTTTTCCGGAAGTAGATCTATCTGAAGGTTTAAAAAGCTGTTTAGCTCGTTATAATATACCTGATCATAAACAGTGTTTTGATGTGTTACTGTTTCGCTGGCAATTTCTGTGTTTTTGTTTAACCGGTTTGCTGTTAACCGTTGTTTGTCAATTATTTTGTTTTTCAGTGAAACGAATAAAAAGCCTGATAATGATCTATGGACGCTAATTGAGGTACGGTTGTTCCATAATTGCAGAAAGAGGTCGTGAACTAGGTCTTTTGCATCATCCTTGTCTTTAAGCTTTTTATAGGCAATATCATACAGCATTTCCCAATACCTGCAGTAAAGTTCATCAAATGCTGGCATACTGTCGCATTTTAGCAGTCCCATTAAAATAATGTCATCCTGTAATTTCATTATTTTAAACAATGGTAACGCCCACGGGAAATTAAATTGGTATTCTTTTCACTTTTCATCTCATCATTTAAGCGGTGGTATTTTTAGGTACCTGAAATATTTGGTAAAGTTCTGGTTCTATCTGGCTGATTTTAAAAATGGTTGACTAAAGACGAATAACTAACTGAAAAGTACTAGGGCTGTATGTCGTTTTTATAAAAATTATTAGAAATAGATCGTTGCAGAAAGGGCATCATTGGCGATTATGAGGACAAGATGCCTGAGTTAAGCAATGAAAATTTATACTTTAAAGGGTTCATTATTTCTGACGCCCCATCTTAACCTAAATTGAAAATTGTGTTCGTCTTGACCTGTTATTCTCGCCATAGCAGGTAATAGCCAAATTATAAATCAGTGTCTGCATGTTTACTTCTGGTTTTACTGGACCGGATTCTACTCAAGGTTTCTAATCTTAAGCCTAGAAAGGAAGCGACATGCCCCAGTGGTACACGGTTTATCATCCATGGGAATGCCTTTAACAGATAGTTGTAGCGATCTTTAGCTGAACGGACCTGGGAGATAAATGCCCGGTCATGGGCAGCACGACAGTAAAGTCCCATAATTTTCCTGCCGATGATATTGGCTTGTGAAAA
>Ga0157370_10004150_pt1 | contig 16766 bp, 17 predicted proteins | sample C35metaG_FD_113463 | JGI IMG/M metagenome (GOLD analysis project Ga0157370, IMG submission 113463) | Corn rhizosphere microbial communities from Kellogg Biological Station, Michigan, USA - C3-5 metaG | ecosystem: Host-associated > Plants > Roots > Rhizosphere > Soil | place: USA: Michigan...
CCTTCGCGGCGCTCGCGGCGCTCAAGCGCAAGAAATGACGATCCGGGCCTTCCCGTAGCGAGGAAAAGGCCCCTTAGGAGAAATACATGGCCGTTCAACAGAACAAGAAGTCGCCGTCGAAACGCGGCATGCATCGCGCGCACGACCATCTCGGCAAGCCGCCGACCGCGGTCGAGCCCACCACGGGCGAGACGCACCTTCGCCACCACATCTCGCCGTCGGGCTACTACCGCGGCAAGAAGGTCATCCAGGCCAAGGATTGAGCGCCGCGCCGCCCGTCGGGGCGCGCGCATTGCCTTCATGACGACCGTCATCGCCGTCGATGCGATGGGCGGGGACCACGGGCCGCCGGTCACCGTGCCCGCATGCCTGGACTTCCTCGCCGGGCATCCCGGCTTCGAGCTACTCCTCGTGGGTCTCGCGAAGCCGATCGAGCATGAGCTCGCGCGTGCCCACGCCAAGGGCCGGGCCGGCATCTCGCTCGTTGCCGCGAGCGAGGTCGTCGAGATGCACGAGGACGTGCGCACCGCGATCCGCACCAAGAAGGATTCGTCGATGCGCGTCGCGATCGACCTCGTGAAGGAAGGCCGCGCGCAGGCGTGCGTGAGCGCGGGCAACACCGGCGCGCTCATGGGAACCGCGAAGTTCGTGCTGAAGACCATGGCCGGCATCGACCGGCCGGCGATCTGCGCCGTGCTGCCGACGCGCACCGGCGGCCAGGTGTACGCGCTCGACATGGGCGCCAACGCCGATTGCACGCCCGAGAACCTGGTGCAGTTCGCGATCATGGGATCGACGCTCGTGAAGGCGGTGGAGGGCAAGGAGCGGCCCACGGTCGGCTTGCTCAACATCGGCGCCGAGGAGATGAAGGGCAACGAGGTCGTGAAGAAGGCAGCGGAGCTGCTGCGCGCGAGCCCGGTGAACTTCCACGGCAACGTCGAGGGCGACGACCTCTACCGCGGCACCACCGACGTGGTGGTCTGCGACGGCTTCGTGGGCAACGTCGCGCTCAAGACCTCGGAAGGGCTCGCCCGCATGCTGGGCGACTTCCTCAAGGAGGAATACACGCGCGGCCCCTTCGCGCGCCTCGCGGCCCTCGTTTCCTGGCCGGTGATCCGCCGCTTCCGCCGGCGCGTCGACCACCGGCGCTACAACGGCGCGGCGCTGCTCGGGTTGCGCGGCATCGTGGTGAAGAGCCACGGGTCGGCCGACCGCCTCGCGTTCGCCACCGCCATCGAGCGCGCGGCGAACGAGGCGAGCCACGGCCTGCTCGAGCGCATCGGCGCGGAGATCGCGGCGCTCGCACCCGGGCAGCAGGCACCGCCCTCCGCGGAGCAGGCCGCATGACGGTCCGTTCGCGCATCACGGGCACCGGCAGCTACCTTCCGGAAAAGATCCTCACCAACAAAGACCTGGAGTCCATCGTCGACACGAGCGACGAGTGGATCGTCGCGCGCACCGGCATCCGCGAGCGCCACGTCGCCGCCGAGGGCGAGTTCACGAGCGACCTCGCGCTGCACGCGTGCCGCAACGCGCTCGCCGCCGCGGGGCGCGGGGTCGACGACGTCGACCTCATCGTGGTCGCCACCTCCACGCCCGACATGGTGTTCCCCTCGAGCGCGTGCCTGCTGCAGGGAAAGCTCGGCGTCACGCGCGGCGCGGCCTTCGACCTGCAGGCCGTATGCTCGGGATTCGTGTACGCGCTCGCGACCGCCGACCTCTTCATCCGATCCGGCGCGTATCGCTGCGCGCTCGTGGTGGGCGCGGAAGTCTTCTCGCGCATCCTCGACTGGAAGGATCGCGCGACGTGCGTGCTGTTCGGCGACGGCGCCGGCGCCGTCGTGCTCGAGGCTTCCGGAGAGCCGGGCATCCTTTCCAGCCACCTGCACGCCGACGGCCGGTATGCGGGCATCCTCAACACGCCGGGCCACGTCTGCGGCGGCGCGGTGCAGGGCGATCCGACGCTCAAGATGGACGGTGCGGCCGTCTTCAAGCTCGCCGTGCGCGTGCTCGAGGAAAACGCGCTCGAGGCGCTCGCCGCCAACGGCCTTTCGATCGCCGACGTCGACGCCTACATCGCGCACCAGGCCAACGTGCGCATCCTCTCCCACGTCGCGAAGAAGCTCGGCATCCCGGATTCGCGCTGCGTGGTCACGGTCGATGTCCATGCCAATACCTCGGCCGCCTCCGTGCCGCTCGCGCTCGATGTCGCCGTCCGCGACGGGCGCGTGAAGCGCGGCGACACCGTGCTGCTGCAGGGCGTGGGCGGCGGCTTCACCTGGGGCTCCGTGCTCCTGCGCTACTGACCTCGATCCATGACGCTCGCCATCGTATTCCCCGGACAAGGCTCGCAATCGGTCGGCATGATGAAGGGATTGGCCGCCGAGCCGGTGGTGGAATCCACTTTCCGCGAGGCGAGCCTGCTCGCCCACGTCGATTACTGGGCGATGGTGAACGAGGGGCCGGCGGAAGCGCTCAACCAGACCGTCAACACGCAGCCGCTCATGCTGGTCGCGGGCGTGGCGTGCTGGCGCGCATGGCGCGCGAAGGGCGGCCCGATGCCCGCCTGGTTCGCGGGGCACAGCCTGGGCGAGTACACGGCGCTGGTCGCGGCCGGCGCGCTCGACTTCGAGGAAGCGGTGCCGCTCGTGCGCCTGCGTGCGCAGGCGATGCAGGAGGCGGTGCCGGAAGGCACCGGCGGCATCGCCGCGATCCTCGGGCTCGACGACGCGCGGCTCGCGGAGCTCTGCGAGAAGTCGGCCGAGGGCGAAGTCGTGGAGCCCGCCAACCTGAATTCGCCCGGACAGGTGGTGATCGCGGGACATCGCGGCGCCGTCGAGCGCGCCATGGCGCTCGCCAAGGAAATGGGGGCGAAGCGCGCGGTGATGCTGCCGATGAGCGCGCCGTCCCATTGCAGCCTGATGAAGCCGGCGGCCGAGCGGCTGCGCGCACGCCTGGAGCAGGTGAATCTGCGCGCGCCTACGGTGCCGGTCGTGCACAACCGCTTCGTCGAGGCGTTCACCGACCCGCAACGCATCCGGCAAGCGCTCGTGGAGCAGCTCGATCATCCGGTGCGCTGGATCGAGACGGTGCGCTTCCTCGCCGCTCACGGCGCGACGCGCATCGTCGAATGCGCGCCGGGCAAGGTGCTCGCCGGGCTCGTGAAGCGCATCGCGCCGGATGTCGAGATCCTGGCGGTCGCCGATTCCGCGGCGCTCGAGGCGGCGATCGCGAAGGAGGGCGCATGCTGAAGGAACAGGTCGCGATCGTCACCGGCGCCTCGCGCGGCATCGGCGAGGCGATCCTGGAATCGCTCGCGCGCGCCGGCGCGACGGTGGTCGGCACCTCCACATCGGACCAGGGCGCCGCGGGCATCTCGGCGAAGCTCGCCGCGATCGGCACGAAGGGCGCGGGCAAGGTGCTCGACGTGCGCGACGTCGCGCGTTGCGCGGCGCTGGTGGACGAGGTGCAGGCCGAGTTCGGCCCGGTCGCGATTCTCGTGAACAACGCCGGCATCACGCGCGACAACCTGCTCGCGCGCATGAAGGACGAGGAGTGGGACGAGATCCAGGCGACGAACCTCAAGTCGGTGTTCGCGATGTCGCGCGCGGTGCTGCGCGGGATGATGAAGGCGCGCGCGGGCCGCATCGTGAACGTGACCTCGGTGGTCGGGTTCACCGGCAATGCCGGACAGGCGAATTACGCCGCGGCGAAGGCGGGCATCGTGGGCTTCTCCAAGTCGCTCGCGCGCGAGGTGGGCAGCCGCAACATCACGGTGAACTGCGTCGCTCCCGGGTTCATCGAGACCGACATGACCCGCTCGCTTTCCGAGGAGCAGGCGCGCAAGCTGGTCGAAAACGTGCCGCTCGGGCGCCTGGGGCGCGTCGAGGACGTGGCCCAGGCGGTGCTCTACCTGTGCTCGCCGGGCGCCTCCTACGTGACGGGCGCCACCCTGCACGTGAACGGCGGAATGTACATGGATTGACCCTCGGTCATGGGTCGGAAACGCTGCTCCCGTATGGTAGAATTGCTCGTTTTTTTGCCGCACCATGAGTCTTTTGCCGCAACACAAATCAGAAATCCGCTTGGAGGAAGTCGATGGACAACATTGAAGCCCGCGTGAAGAAGATCGTCGCCGAGCAGCTCGGGGTGGCCGAGGCCGACATCAAGAACGAGTCTTCGTTCGTCGAAGACCTCGGCGCGGACTCCCTCGACAACGTGGAGCTCGTGATGGCGCTCGAGGAGGAGTTCGAGTGCGAGATCCCGGACGAGGAGGCGGAGAAGATCACCAACGTCCAGCAGGCCATCGACTACGTCAAGGCCCACGTCAAGCAATAGTCCCCGCAAGATCCGCGGCGCGCGCGGCGGCATCGCGCAAGCGTCCCGCTCCCGCGAGCAGCCGCGCCTTCCCCATGTCGAAGCGTAGAGTCGTCGTAACGGGCCTCGGCCTCGTCTCGCCGGTCGGCAACACCGTCGCGCAAGCCTGGGAGAACCTGGTGAGCGGCGTGACCGGAGTCGGTCCCATCACCCGGTTCGACGCGTCGGCCTTGCCCACGCGCATCGCCGCCGAGGTGAAGGGGTTCAATGCGGCCGACTGGATGCCGCTCAAGGAGACGCGCCGCTCCGACACGTTCATCCACTACGGCCTCGCCGCGACGAAGATGGCGCTCGAGGACGCCGGGCTCGTCATCGACGACTCCAACTCGGAGCGCATCGGGGTGGTGGTGGGGTCGGGCATCGGCGGCCTGCCCATGATCGAGGACAACATCCGCGAGATGATCGCCAAGGGGCCGCGGCGCATCTCGCCGTTCTTCGTGCCCGGCTCGATCATCAACATGGTCGCGGGACTCATCTCGATCCAGTACGGGGCGAAGGGCCCCAACGTCTCCATGGTCTCCGCCTGCACGACGAGCTCGCACTGCGTGGGCGAGGCGGGCCGCATGATCGAGTACGGCGACGCCGACATGATGATCGCGGGCGGCGCCGAGGCGTGCGTGAACATGTCGGGCGTCGGCGGCTTCTGCTCGTGCAAGGCGCTCTCGGAGCGCAACGACGATCCGGCGACCGCCTCGCGTCCGTTCGACAGGGACCGCGACGGCTTCGTCCTCGGCGAGGGAGCGGGCATCCTCATCCTCGAGGAGCTCGAGCATGCGAAGAGGCGCGGCGCGCGCATCTACGCCGAGCTCGCCGGCATGGGCATGAGCGCGGACGCGAACCACATCACCGCGCCCAACATGGACGGCCCGCGCCGCGCGATGGTGAACGCCCTGCGCATCGCCGGGCTCAACCCCCAGGACGTCCAGTACGTGAACGCGCACGGCACCTCCACGCCGCTGGGCGACGCGAACGAGACGGCGGCGATGAAGGCCGCCTTCGGCGACCACGCCTACAAGCTCGCGGTGAATTCCACCAAGTCGATGCACGGCCACCTGCTCGGCGGCGCGGGCGCCGTCGAGGCGCTCGTCACCGTGCTCGCGCTCCACCACCAGCTCTCGCCGCCGACGATGAACATCTTCACGCCGGATCCGGCGTGCGACCTCGATTACGTGCCCAACACGGCGCGCGAGATGAAGATCGAGGCCGCGCTCTCCAACTCCTTCGGCTTCGGAGGCACCAACGGGACGCTCGCGTTCCGCCGCTTCCACTGAGCGGCGACGGCGCGGCGGCGCGGGGCGCGCGCTCCGCGTCCTCCTGCTCGCGTTCCTCTTCGTCGCCGCGGCCGGCGCGGCGTGGCTCGCGTGGTTCGCACACCATCCGCTGGAGCTTCCCGCGACGCCGTACCAGTTCACGGTCCGCGGCGGCGCGAGCCTCAAGAGCGTCTCGCGCGAGCTCGCCGCGGGCAGGGTCTTCGCCGAGCCCGCGAGCTTCTGGCTGCTCGGCCGGCTGCTGCGCAAGGCAGGCTCGATCCGCGCCGGCACCTATCGGCTGGACAGGCCTCTCACCCCGCTCGAGCTCCTCGACAAGCTGGCGCGGGGCGACGTGGTGCCCGCCGAGATCCTCTTCGTCGAGGGAAGCACCTTCCGGCAGTGGCTGCGCGAGCTCGAGCAGGACCCGGACGTGAAGCACACGCTCGCGGGCCAAAGCGAGGCGCAGGTCGCCGCGCTGGTCGGCGTGCAGGGCGGCTCGCTCGAGGGTTGGCTCTTCCCCGATACCTATCGATTCTCGCCGGGATCGAGCGACCTCGAGATCCTGCGCCGCGCGCACGCCGCGATGGCCAGGCGCCTCGACGAGGCATGGGCCGCGCGCGATCCGGACGTCCCCCTCGCCACTGCCTACGAGGCGCTGATCCTCGCCTCCATCGTCGAGAAGGAGACCGGGGTCGCGGAGGAACGGCCGCTCGTCGCCTCGGTGTTCGCGAACCGGCTGCGCAAGGGCATGCGGCTGCAGACCGATCCCACGGTGATCTACGGCATGGGAGAGCGCTACGACGGCAACATCCGCAAGAAGGACCTCACCGAGGACACGCCGTGGAACACGTATACGCGCGACGGGCTGCCGCCCACGCCCATCGCGATGCCGGGGGAGGAGGCGCTGCACGCGGCGCTCCATCCCGCGCATTCCGAGTTCCTCTATTTCGTCGCACGCGGCGACGGCTCGCACGAGTTTTCGCGCACGCTCGAGGAGCACAATCGCGCGGTGGCAAGATACCAGCTGCATCGCGCCGCCTCGTGAAGGCGCGCGGCGGGGAGCGCATGAAGCGACGCGGCCGGTTCATCACGCTGGAGGGCATCGACGGGGCGGGGAAATCCTCGCACCTCGAGTTCCTGCGCGCGCGCATCGCGGGGCGCGGGGTCGACGTGGTCGTGACGCGCGAGCCGGGGGGAACGCCTTTCGGGGCGGCGTTGCGCGAGGTGATCCTGCATCATCCCGCGACGCCGCTCGCCGAGGCGATCGCGATGTTCGCCGATCGGGCGAGCCACGTGGCCGACCTGATCGAGCCCGCGCTCGCCGGCGGCCGCTGGGTGCTATGCGACCGATTCAGCGATTCCACGTACGCCTACCAGTGCGGCGGCCGCGGCCTCGATCGCGCCGCGGTGGGCGCCCTCGAACGGCTGGTGCATCCCGATATGCAGCCCGACGCCACCTTCCTCTTCGACCTCGATCCTCGCGAAGCGGCCGCGCGCCAGCGGCAGCGGCCGGGTGCCGCGGACAAGTTCGAGCGCGAGCAGGAGGAATTCTTCCGCCGCGTGCGCGACGCCTACCTCGAGCGCGCGCGGGCGAATCCGCGACGCATCCACGTGATCGACGCGAGCGGCGACATGGGCCTCGTGCGCGAGCGGCTCGCGGGCGCGTTCGACAAGGCGATCGCGTGAGGCCCTATCCCTGGCACGAAGCGGCCCTCGCCGGTCTCATGGCCGATCGCGAGCGCCTTCCCCACGCGCTGCTCGTGCACGGCGCGACGGGCATCGGGAAGACCCAGTTCATCCGCGCGCTCGCCGCCGCGGCGCTGTGCGAGCGGCCGCAGGGCGGGCTCGCGTGCGGCGCGTGCGAATCGTGCCACTGGCTCGAGCAGGGCAACCATCCCGACTTGCGCGAGATCGTCCCCGAAGCCGCCGAGGAAGAGGAGGAGGCGGCCGAGGGCGAGGGCGCAAAGGCCGAGAAGGCGAAGAGCCTCGTCATCAAGATCGACCAGGTGCGTGCGGTCGCCGATTTCATTTCGCTCAGCACGCATCGCGCGGGTTATCGCGTCCTGCTCGTGCATCCGGCCGAAGCGCTGCCTCCGGCCGCGGCGAACGCGCTCCTCAAGACGCTCGAGGAGCCGCCGCCCGCCACGCTCATCGTCCTCGCATCCGACCGGCCCGCGCGGCTCCTTCCCACCATTCGCAGCCGTTGCCGCATGGTCGCGCTCAAGGCGCCGGAGCCTGCAAAGGCGCTCGCATGGCTGCGCGCGCAGGGTGTGGCGGAGCCCGAAGCGGCGCTCGCCATGGCAGGCGGGGCGCCGCTCCTCGCGCAGCGCCTGGCGCAGCCCGAGGAGGCCCAGTTCCGCCGCAAGCTTCTCGCCGAGCTCGCGAAGCCGGGCGGCGCGGACGCTCTCGCATTCGCAGCCACCGTCGATCGCGGCGCCGTGGAGCGCCTGGTGTTCTGGATGCAGACCTGGGTGCAGGATCTCGTGCGCGTGCGGCTCGCGGGCCGCGCGCGGCACCACGTCGAGCACGGCGCGGCGCTCGAGGCGCGCCAGCGTCACGCCGAGCTCGAGGCGCTCTTCGCGCTCGACGGCGAGCTCACGGCCGCGCGCAGGCTCGCCTCCCATCCGCTCAATCCGCGCCTTCTCGCCGAGCACCTGCTGCTCGCGTACAACCGCGCGACGGCACGCGCCTGACGGGCGGCGCGGATCAGGGAATCGCCACCTCGCGCACGAAGCCATCCGCGCTGATCGCCGAGGGATCCGCGTCGCCGGTGTGCGTGCCGGGCGCGTTGGTCAAGCCTCCCGCGATCCATCCCGCGCCGTGCGCCGCGATCGAGCGCACTTGCGTCTGCCGCGGCCCCGCGGCAAGCGCGATGCGCTGGCGCAGGGTGCCGTCGGACTCGAGGATCGCGACGAGCGCATCCATCGCTTCCGGGATGCTCGCTCCATCGGGATTCTGCGTGTATCCCGCCGCGCCCGCCGCGAGGAAGCGCCCCTGGGGAAGCGGCGCGATGTCGAAGAGCACGTCTGCGCGGTCGACGTCGAGCACGCGGTAGGCGCGCAGTTCTCCGCCCGCGCGGTCGATGCGCGCGAGGTAGGCGTTCCATCCGGTGCCGTCCGCGCGCCGCTCCGAGAACACGCGGCCTACGACATCGACCTCGTCGGCCTGCAGGCGCAGCCCGTGCAGCTCGGCGGGACGCGACGTATCGACCACCGTCGTTCCGAGGCGCCGCCCGTCGGGGCCGATGCGCGTCACGAGGACTCCCGTCGCCGCGGCGATGGGCTCGTGGAAATGATCGGCGTGGGCGGGAAACACCGGGGCGACGCCCGGGTTGGAGAGCACCGCGACCGCCATCGCACCGGAGGCGTCGGCATCGAGCAGCACGTGCCAGTGGTTCTGCAGCGCGCCGAAGACGTCGAACGTTCCTGCGGTCAGTCCGATCGGGAAAAGCGACACGCCGGGCTCGACGAGCGAGCGCCATAACGCAACGTATGCCGACGCCGGCGCGTAGCCGAAGCGGTAGGCCACGACGGCATTGCGGCCGGTGCGAAGCGCGAGCGCGACCTCCTCGCCGACGGCGGCGATGCGCACGGCATCGCGCGTGTAGTACGTGAGGAGCGAGGTGTCGTCGTGCGTGCCGCCGGTGTCGTAGAAGGGGTCGGTCGCCGCGAGGTTGTCGAACACCTGCGTTTCGGCGATCGATCGCGCTCGCGCGTCGACGCGCACGATCTTCACGTCGCGGTCGGTGGCGATGACGAGCGACGCCTCGCCGGAAGCGTGCAGCGCGCAATCGATGAGCGACCAGCCGGCGGGCGCGGAATAGCTGCCGAGCTCGCTCCCGTCGGGACCGAGGCGCAGGAACCGCCGCACGGGTACGGGCTGCGCGATCGGCGCGGCGCGTTCCTCGAGGAGCGCGATCGCGCTCGCGTTCGCCTGCACCTTCACCACCGCTTCGCCCGGGATGGCGACGCTCAGCGGCACGTCGGGCGGCGGCGATCCGGAGGGCGTGTCGGCCGATCCGCCGCTGCCGCACGACGCGAGCAATGCCGCCGCGGCGAAGGCGGCGCAGAGACGAATCAGCCGGGGCGCACGGATGCGGGTCATCGAGCGAAGCCTAGCGATCCCGGGCCTGCGCCGAGTCCGGGGAAATACCCATTTTGCGTTCGGACCCCATGCGGCTAGAATCGGGGATCGAGGCCCTGCAGCCATGACCGAAGTCGCCACCGTCGAATCCGTCGCGAGCCGCCCGGGGGTGTTCACCCTGGTCATCCGCTCCAAGTCCGCGCTCTACGCGGCCTGGATTCCGCTGCTCAAGCACGGCGGAATCTTTCTGCCCAGCAACCGGTCCCACTCTCTGGGCGAGGAAGTGCTGATCCTGCTCACGCTGCTCGACGACCCGAACAAGATCCCGCTGCAGGGCAACGTGGCGTGGATCAACCCGGCGCACAGCGCGGGCAATCGCCCCCAGGGGATCGGCGTGCAGCTCCACGATGGAGAGGTCGCGCGCGAGCTCCGCAAGAAGGTCGAGGGATTGCTCGCCGGCGCGCTCCAGTCGTCCCGTCCGACCCACACGATCTGAACCGGCCGCCCGGCGCGGCCGGGCGCTTCCGACTCGTCAGGAGGACCGCCAGTGTTCTGGGAAAGACCGCTCGAACATGCAATCTCGAACCTGAAGAAGAACGTGCATGCGCCCGTGCGCCTCGTCCTCTGGGACGGCCGCGAGGTGGCCTTCTCCGACGATCCGGAGGTCACCGTGCGATTGAAGGGAACGCGCGCGGCGAGCGCGTTCATGAGGCCGAGCCTGCTCTCGCTCGCCGAGGCGTACATCGAAGGCCATGCCGACCTCGAGGGCGACCTCAACGCGGCGATCCGCGGCGCCGAGGCGATCTCGCGCTCCGGCTCGCGCCCGCTCTTCGATTCGCTCCCGGCGGCGCGCCACACCAAGCGCGACGACCGCGAGGCGATCGGCTACCACTACGACGTCTCGAACGAGTTCTATGCGCTCTGGCTCGACCCGCGCATGGTGTACTCGTGCGCGTACTTCAAGCGCGAGGACGACACGCTCGAGCAGGCGCAACTGCAGAAGCTCGACCACATCTGCACGAAGCTCCGGCTCGAGCCGGGCGAGAAGCTCCTCGACATCGGCTGCGGCTGGGGCGCGCTCGTGATCCGCGCCGCCGAGAAGTACGGCGTCGACGCCACCGGCATCACGCTTTCCGAGAACCAGTTCCGCCTCGCCAACGAGCGCATCCGCGCGGCGGGGCTCCAGGATCGCTGCCGCGTGCTGCTGCAGGATTATCGCGAGGCGCCGGGCGAGGACGTGTACGACAAGATCGCGAGCGTCGGCATGTTCGAGCACGTGGGGCTCAAGAACCTGCCCACCTATTTCGGCGTCGTGCGCCGCCTGCTCAAGGAGAAGGGCCTCTTCATGAACCACGGCATCACGTCGGTCGACGTGGACAATCGCGCCGTGGGCATGGGAGCGGGCGAGTTCATCGGCCGCTACGTGTTCCCGCGCGGGGAGCTGCCGCACCTGCACCGCGCGATCCACGACATGAGCGAGGCGAACCTCGAGGTGCACGACGTGGAGTGCCTGCGCCCGCACTACGCGAAGACATGCGCGCACTGGAGCGCGAATTTCGAGCGCGTGATCGCGAAGGCCGTGGCGGCGTCGAACGAGCGCATCGCGCGCATCTGGCGCGTGTACCTCGCCGGCTGCGCCTACGGCTTCGAGCAGGGGTGGATCTCGATCCACCAGGTGCTGGCATCCAAGCGCACCCTTCCCGGGCGCACGGCGTTGCCGCTCACCCGGGAATGGATGTACCGCGGCTAGGCGGCTACTCGATCGAAGAGACGTGCGGCCTCGGCCGCACGTCGTACTCCGCCGAAAGCACCCGCTGGCGGCGATCGTCGATGGTGCAGCGGTAGTCGATGCGGCGCGTCTCGCCGCGGTTGCCCGCCAGCGCGCTGCCCGTGATGCGCGTCCTCGTCGGGCTGCCGATGTACTCGTGCTGCGGCGCGGAGTCGAAGTCGAGATACGCATCGGCGCTGGTGTTGCGGTCGAGGAAGCGCGCGCGCACGCGATCCTGGCAGGCGCGCGCCTGGTCGAACGTCGCGGGATACGCGACCCCCGGCGGGGGTGTGTTCGGCACCACGACGTCCGGCGCCGGCGTATTGCCCACCACGACATCCGGCGCGCTCGCCTCGCCGACGATCACGCCCGGGTTGTGCCACGCCATCACCAGGTCATAGGTGTCGCCGCCATCCTGCGGATCGACGACGGTGACCGAGCCCGTGTAGCCGTTGCGATTCTCCGGCGCGCGAGCCTCCATCACGGTGCCGCGGCCGCGCTCGATGACTACGTGGAAGTTGTCGACCGTGTGCCGGGGCAGCGGCTGGGTGCACGCGCTTCCCTGGTCGTAGCTGCGCTTGCCGGAATCGGTCACGACCTCGATCCGGTCGCCGTGCAACCTCACGCGCGCGCGATCGTCCACCCAGATGTGAAGGCGGCACATGCCGTCCACCGCCGCTATGTTCCAGTCGGGCGCGTGCTGGATCGGATGGGCGTAGTCGCCCTCGACCCGGTAGATGCGCTCCTCGGCGTGGGCGGCGAGCGCGGCGGCTGCGAGGGCGCCGGCGACCGCCATCGGGATCCAGTTCCGGTTCATGGTTTCCTCCGAAGGGGCTGCTGATCTTTCCAATTACGGCGGTGCGCGGCCGCAGCGACCATTGGCCGCGCTCCGAATCGGATGTGGGGCGTTTCCTACCCCCGGTAGAATGCGAGCTATATGCTGGTCGATTCCCATTGCCATCTCGACTTTCCCGAGCTGCGATCCGACCTTTCGGCCGTCGTCGCGCGCATGGCCGAGAGCGGCGTCACGCACGCGCTCACCATCAGCACGACGCTCCAGAGCTTTCCGGAGGTCCTCCGCGTGGCCCGGTCGCTGCCGAACGTGTGGTGCTCCGCGGGCGTGCATCCCGACGAGCGCCGCGACGAACGCGAGGCCGACGTGGCGGAGCTGGTCCGCATGGCGCAGGACCCGAAGGTGGTGGCGATCGGGGAGACCGGCCTCGACTACTTCCGCGTCGAGGGCGACACGGGCTGGCAGCGCGAGCGTTTCCGCACGCACATCCGCGCGGCACGCGAGACCGGCAAGCCGCTCGTGATCCACACGCGCTCGGCCGCCGCCGACACGATCGCGATCCTGCGCGAGGAGCGCGCGCACGAGGTCGGCGGCGTGATGCATTGCTTCACCGAGGCGTGGGAAGTGGCGCAGGCCGCGATGGACCTGGGCTTCCGCATCTCGTTCTCCGGCATCGTCACGTTCCGCAATGCGCAGTCCCTTCGCGACGTGGCGGTTCGCGTTCCGCTCGAGCGAATGCTGGTCGAGACCGATTCGCCCTACCTCGCGCCCGTGCCGCATCGCGGCAAGACCAACGAGCCCGCGTTCGTGCGGCACGTGGCCGAGGAGATCGCGCGCCTTCGTGGAATCGGCGTGGAAGAGGTGGGCCGCGCGACGACCGCGAATTTCTTCGGGCTCTTCCGCGACGCCCATCCCGCGTGAGCCCCTCGCGCCTGCTGCTCGAGTGCCGCGCGGGCTTCGAGAAGGAGTGCGCGCAGGAGATCGTCGCACGTGCGGCCGAGATGGGTGTCGAGGGCTTCGTGAAGGCGAGGCCGGAGAGCGGCTTCGCCGTGTTCCACGCGCACCAGGAGGAGATGGGCGCGGAGCTCGGGCGGCACCTCGAGTTCCGGCGGCTCGTCTTCGCGCGCCAGATGGTGCGCGTGGGCGACCTGCTCGCCGCGTTGCCCGAGGCCGACCGCGTGACGCCCATCGTGGCCGAGGCGCGCCGCATCGGCCGGCGCTTCCACGCCCTGTGGATCGAGATGCCCGACACGAACGAGGGCAAGTCGCTCGCCTCCCTCACGCGCCCGCTCATGGCGCACCTCGAGAAGGGCCTCGCGAAGGCGGGCGTGGAGATCGACGACGCTTCGGCCGAAGACCGGCTGCACGTCTTCTTCGTCGGCGGGCGCGCGTGCTACGTGGGCGCCGCATCCGTCGCGAACAGCTCGCGCTGGCCCATGGGGATCGCGCGCCTTCGAATGCCGTCGTCCGCCCCCTCGCGCTCCGCGGTGAAGCTCGCCGAGGCGCTGCTGGAGTTCTTCGACGACCGCGAGCGCGAGAAGCTCTTCGCGCCTGGAACGATCGCCGTGGACCTGGGCGCCTCTCCCGGCGGCTGGACCTGGCAGCTGGTGCAGCGGCACATGCACGTGATCGCCGTGGACAACGGCGCCATCGATGCCGCGCTCCTCGACAGCGGCCAGGTGAAGCACCGGCGCGAGGACGGCTTCCATTTCCGTCCGCCGGAGCCGGTGGACTGGATGGTGTGCGACATGGTCGAGAGCCCGTCGCGCATCGCCCGGCTCGCCGCGCGCTGGATCGGCGAGGGCTGGTGCCGCGGAGCGATCTTCAACCTGAAGCTGCCGATGAAGAAGCGCTGGGAGGAGGTGGAGCGCTGCCGCGCGATCATCGACGAGGCGATGGGCGGCGCCGGCTACTTCCTGCGCATGAAGCAGCTCTCGCACGATCGCGAGGAGGTCACCGCGTATCTGGCGCGGCGCTCGCCCGGCCGCTAGACTCGCGCGTCGAAGGAGGATCGATTGAAGCGCATCGTCATCAGCGAATTCATGGACGCGCCCGCCGTGGCGCGCCTCGAGCAGCGTTTCGAAGTGGACTACCGCCCGCAGTTGGTCGACGACGGGCCCGCGCTCACCGCGGCCCTGCCCGCGGCCGACGCGTGGATCGTGCGCAACCGCACGCAGGTGCGCGGAGCGCTGCTGCAAGCGGCGGGGCGCGTGCGGGTGATCGGCCGGCTCGGCGTCGGCCTCGACAACATCGATGTCGGCGCGTGCGAAGCGCGCGGCATCCGCGTGATTCCCGCCTCGGGTGCGAACGCCGAATCCGTCGCCGAGTACGTGATCGCGATGGCGCTCGTGCTGCTGCGCGGCGCATACCTTTCGAGCGCGGAGGTCGCCGCGGGGAAGTGGCCGCGCCAGGCGCTCTCGAGCGGACGCGAGGCGGGCGGCAAGACGCTGGGCCTCGTCGGCTTCGGCCACATCGGGCGGATCACCGCCGCCAAGGCGGCCGCGCTCGGCATGCGGGTCCTCGGCCACGACGCGCACCTCCCGGACGCCGATCCGGCGTGGGCTCGTTGCCGGGCGCAGCCGCGTGCGCTCGATGCCCTGCTCGCGCAGAGCGACGCCGTCTCCCTGCACCTTCCGCTCACGCCGCAGACGCGCGGGCTCTTCGGCCACGAGCGGCTCGCGCGCATGAAGCGCGGGGCGGTGCTGGTGAATACGGCGCGCGGCGGGATCGTGGACGAGGAAGCGCTTGCGCGGCTGCTGCGCGACGGCCACCTCGGCGGCGCGGCGCTCGACGTGTTCGAGAACGAGCCGCTCGCCGCCGGATCCCCGCTCGCCGGGGCGCCGCGTCTCGTCCTCACGCCGCACGTGGCGGGGCTGACGCTGGAGTCGAACGAGCGCGTGAGCTCCCTCATCGCCGCGAAGGTCGCCGAAGCGCTCGATGGAGTCCGGCCTACCACTTGAAGACCTCGAACAGGCTGCTGTAGTCGTCGGTCCACAACCGGAAGCCGGGCTCGGGCGCGACGGGCTCGGTGATCTCGGCGATCGACGGCCGCGCGAGGAAGCTGCGATCGCGCGTGAGAAGGACCCAGTCGCTCGTCGTGCCGCCTTCCTCGCCGGGCTCGTGGAGGTACGCGAACTCGAGGCCCTGCTTCATGGCGATCGCGAGGAGCACCGGCTTCAGGTCGAGGAAGCGGTTGGAGATGTGGAAGGCGATGACGCCTTGCGGCTTCATGTGCCGCAGGTACTCCCGCACCGCCTCGACGGTGATGAGGTGGACCGGGATCGAGTCGCCGGAGAACGCGTCCACGGCGAGGACATCGAAGCGCTGGGGCAGCTCGCGCTCGAGCGACAGGCGCGCATCGCCCAGCACCACCTCGATCTTCCCGTCGCTGTCCTTGAGGTAGGTGAACCAGGTGCTCGAGACCTTCACCACCGCCGGATCGATGTCGTAGAAGCGGTAGACGTCGTCCGCGTCCGCGTACGCGGCGATGGTGCCCGCGCCGAGCCCGATGATGCCGACCCGGATGGGCTTGCCTTCGAAGGCGAGGAGCGTGCGGCCGATGCCCGAGCTCGTCTTGTAGTACGTGGTCGCCGAGCGCCGGTACTTCGGGGACAGCCATTGCTCGCCGTGCAGGATCGAGCCGTGCACCAGCGAACGGTAGCGCGTATCCGGATTGGCGGCATCGACCTGCGCCTCCTTCACGCGCACCACGCCGTAGAAGTTGCGCTCGATGTAGACCGTGCCCTCGGTGAAGCTGCGCACGCGCCACGCGAGCGCCGTGCTCGCCACGCAAGCGACCACGACGAGCAGGCCCACCATGGGAAGCGGACGACCCAGGTTCAGCCACAGCGCGAGGAAGGCGACCACGACGAGCGCGATCTGCAGCTCGAGGTAGCCCGGCAGCAGGAGCGGTGCGGCGATGCCCACGAGCACCCCGCCCAGCACGCCGCCCGCGGAGACGACGAGGTAGAACAGCGTGAGGTGGCGCGGTCCCGGCCGGCGGCGGGCGAGCTCGCCATGGCAGAACATGCACGCCACGAGGAGCCCGGCGGTGAACGCCGCCACCTGCCATGCGAGGCGGAATTCGAGGCTCTTGTCGACCAGGAACCAGGCCATCACGCAGAGCATCCAGCCGAGCGCCGCGAGCCAGGCATCGCGCCGGTACCAGCGATCGCGCTCGAAGCACAGGATGAAGGTCACGAGGTAGACCGCGAGCGGCACCACCCAGAGCAGCGGGATCGACGGGATGTTCTGGGTCACATGGTTGGTGACCGCGAGCAGGAGCGCGGAGCCGGTCGCGGAAAGCACGAGCCACAGCGCGATCTCGGTGCGCGCGGGAGGACGCTCCTCGGGCGAGGTGCCGGGCGCGTCGATTCCGGCCGCCACGTCGAGCGATCGGCTGCGCCAGGCGAGAGCGGCGCAGCAAAGCGCGAAGAACGCGTAGCCGGCCGACCACGCGCGCGCTTGCGTGCGGGTCGCGAGCCACGGCTCCATC
>Ga0157370_10004151_pt1 | contig 16766 bp, 16 predicted proteins | sample C35metaG_FD_113463 | JGI IMG/M metagenome (GOLD analysis project Ga0157370, IMG submission 113463) | Corn rhizosphere microbial communities from Kellogg Biological Station, Michigan, USA - C3-5 metaG | ecosystem: Host-associated > Plants > Roots > Rhizosphere > Soil | place: USA: Michigan...
TATGTTCTAAATATCCCGCTTTAATTTTCTCTTGATAAGCAACCCAATGTTTGCTGCCATTACGTTTGTAAATCCAGTCATTCATTTGAAGCCACTTATTAAATTTATGTGGTTCTTGTTGTAAAACTTTAGCAGCATCAGTTAGGCACAAACTTCCCTCTGCTGTAGCAATACGGTCAAAGGCTTCAACTCTAGGTTGCATAACTTCAACTTTATGCTCCAGTTCAATCACTTTTTCTGAATAGGTCAGTAAAGCATTACGTAAAAGATTTGGATCTGCTAGTAATTGCATTGGATCGGTCAGTTGAATTTGCCCTGTTGCTACCGCGTCATCAGAAAAATCATTTATTAATGAATCATTTTTTAAAACTGTAATACTCATAAAAAAGCCTCATCATGGGGATGAGGCTAGTATGATTTCAGTTTTTGAAACTTTAAAACAGCTACTACGTTGTAGTGAAAAATACGGCGCACTTTGTACCAAATGCGGCGCACTTGTAAAATTATTTTTTCATTTTTGCTGCTTTTGAGACCAAATCATATATTTTTCTATAATTTTCTTCTTCTATTAGTTGATTACGATGAATTTCATTTGCACACTCCGTATAACTTTTCCAATTTGATCCGTCCCATATCTTTTTAACTTCTTGTAAATTTTTATTATCTTTTTTCCTTTTTTCAGCATGTCTCTTATTTGCTAGATCTACCATTTTATCCTTTAGCTCTTGCTTGCCAGTCATTTTATCTGCATGACTAGCAACTAATAAACCTCTAAAATAATTTGCCTCATTTAAAAAATATAAATAACCCATATCATTAGGCTTATCACAATAATGAAGATAGGCATCACATGCATATTTACAGACAATTTCAATAACATGCATTAAGCAAAAATCTAAAGTTTCTTGCGTATTTTCATTCTGTCCTAATGCATCGTGGAAAAACTGCTCTCTCTTTTGATCACCAAGATATTCATCTCCTAATAAATGTGAATGTACACTGTCCCAAAAGAGTTTAATTAAAAGCTTTTTTATTTCATCTTCATTAATTTTCTTTTCTTTGTTCTCCATATAAAGTTGAAAATAAAAAATTTCTACAAACTTTTCCCAAGCCCCCCACAAAGATTGAAAAACTGATAGTTCTACAGTTATGTTTTCAGAATTAATTTTGTAACTTTCATAATCTTCATCGAAAGCAATTTCGTAAAAATCCATCATTTATCTTAGCTACTACTTAATTTTACACATATACAAAATATACCCCAACATGTGGCATCGTTGTATATAAAAGAAGAAAATCAATCTGTAACTATTACAAAGTAGATTTATAGACTCTAAAAACCAATTTAGAGAAAAAGAAATGGCTTTAATCAACTGTAAAGAATGTGAGAAAAAATTTAGTAATCTTGCTTATGCATGTCCTAAGTGTGGTGCACCAACTACGTATTCAACAGGAACAAATGAGGTAACTATCCAAACTGATACCCCCTCTTCTTTTGATTTAATAGAATCAGAAATCTGCAACAAAATTATAGACCACTACTGGAGCTTACATAGAGAGATCACCCGGTTAGGAGGCGTAGCACCCGAAAGCCCAGAATTTAACGAAGAAGAGATTGCAAGAGCCGTGATTACAAGGATGGTGCAGTTCAAAAGAATGTTTTTAACTATTAATCATTTTGATGGAAAACCTCACATCCAATTTATTCCAAGTGAGTGTTGGATTCTAAATAGTGAGAATATAGTAAGTATTATTGCTGACCGTGAAGGTCCTAAAAAAGAACTTTTACCTGATATTATTCAAGCAGCAGTAAATCGGTTAGCTAAAGCACCCTAGGGTGCTTTTTTATTTTCCTACATAGTAATATAAAGTCCTTAAATTAATTTAATTACTTATTCAATTTAATCTTATTCATCATATCTTCAAAAAATTGTCTGCTATCATCTATTTCAATTTTTAAATCTTGAGAAAATTGAACTAAACCATATTCTCCAAAAATATCTTTTCTTAATAAAACGGTTAAATCTACTATCTCAAGTTGAATAGAAGGCATTCTATGAGCAATTTTTAGAGCTAAGTTTTCACTTAAATTAATTTTTTTCTTAAGTAAATCATCTATAGATTTATGATATTGATCTCTTTGTTCAAAAAAATATTCCATAGAAGCTTCTAATTTTTTATATTTTTCTAGATTTACTTCATCCGATTCAAAATTGACTCTCATTAAATCTAAAGTTCTGTCTATATCTTTAGTGAATTTATTAAAAAAATCCTGATTTAAGTTAATATTATTATTTATATCAATTATTTCATGAGCGTCTAAATAAACATCCATATAAAAATTTAAAAAGGCACGAACAACTCTACTACTTTTTTCTGATGTATCTATATCCGCAATTAGTCTCAATCTATTCATAGTTATTAAAAAATCAGTAAAAGTTTTTTGAGCTTGATCTACTTTCCCTACAGGATCTACAAGATTTCCAATTATAGAGCTTAATTCAATTATTCTATCACTTGCATTTAGATAGATTTCTTTCCTCATACTATGTATTCTTTCGTGCTCTTTTTGGTCACTTTCAAATTTTTGTCGATTTAAATTATGTTTATTATTAAAGAAATTTGTTACCCATACACTAATAAGACTTGTTATCGACACTAGAATACCAACAAAAAATGGTACATATTTATCATTAAAATCAATTGTAATATTGAATTTGATCAAACATAAGATTATTAAAGTTGTAATCAATACGCCTATAATAATTTTTGATCTACTCAACTTCATTTTTCTTTCCAACTATTACTCCACTCGCAAACTATACCCCATTTTGATGCAGATATAGGGTATCTTTTCTATTATATATTCCTGTATTATTTGGCCACTTAAGTAGGACTTGATAATCAGAGAAATTAATCTATCTACTGTTTTAAGTTTTATACAGTGTTTTATCAAAAATATCTAAAACTGCTCTACAGCATAAATCTTAATTACCTAAATACCCTCACCCCATCCCCCTCAAAAACACCTCAACCACCCTTTCATCAACCTCACCCAAACTTAAACGCTGAATGACCGCACCTTCAATCATATATAGAAATAGTTTGGCATCGGTAAAGGAAACATCGGGGTTAAGTGCTCTAAGCAGGCTATATATTTCATTGATGAGCCATGTTCTATATCGCACGGCGGTTATGTACGCTTTTGGATGGGTCAGTTTTGTTTCGAAAATGGCTTTAAATAATAAGTAATACAGCCCATCTAGGTCTGCATGTAAAAGATAAAGCTTTTTGAGTTTATCCATTGCATTTGTATCGCGGTCATATTCAACCACTGAAACCACTTTTTCTTTTAGGCGCTCTTTTTGCACAATCAGGCAGATTTCAATCAACCGCTCTTTAGAGTGAAAGTAGTTATAAAAAGTTGCCTTGGTAATTTCACATTCTTTCACAATTCTGTCGACGCCGACCAGATGAAACCCGTTGTAATGGAATAACTCAATTGCTTTATTTACGACTTGTAATGCACGTGTTGGGAGAACTAAATGTGGCATATTTTTACCGTTATAAAAAATTATTGTTGTATATAAATGAGATATAAAAACTGCTACCTTTTTTGGGAGAAAAAAAGGCATAGCAAAGCCGTAAAGACTGTGCTCAGCACATCTCAAGTTTTAATTGTCTAAGTTTTAAGTAATAACGAGCTAAAGCCTGAAAAAGCCTTACGGCGATCAAGCTGCGTTAAATGTTTTAAGCTGTGTCGTTATAGCTTTTGGCAGAGGCTGCCAAGAAATAATGGATGTGCAAAGCCAACTCCTTATATATGGAGTTCTGCCAAGACATTAGAATTATGGTGGCAGAACGAAAGAGGGTTGACAGACTGGTACGACGCCAGCACACCCGAGGGTGTCCCTCTCCCGTCCTACCGCTACGGGAGGGAACGAGGAGCTTACACATAAGACTATTCCTCAGAAGAAATAATCCTGATGCGGTCGTATAGCAGTCTGTCAAAACTGCCTGGCAATGTAGGCCAGCCCGCAAATGGTAATCTTCAATATTTGAGGTGTCAATGTGAAATTGGCTAGAAACTATTTAAATAGTTATTATTTTTCATTTAATTACATAATTAAGGAGAATCTTAAGTAAAGATTAATAGTTAAAGATCAAAAGAGTTTATCCTCTAGAAAGTCAAATATCTATTTTAGATTTGGCTATCGATAAAGAATTTACCGACAGCCATTTTTTATGGCCTACCCTAAAATCGACTCTGATTTATAGCTCTAGTAAAGGAGGTAAATCCATTCGAGCAATTTGAAAAGCTTCTTCTCGATTAATTCCAAGTGCGCAAAGTAATAATTCAGCTATCTCTGTACCAGCATCTCTCCAAGTTTTATGACCCTCCAATACTAGAAAGATCGATGTTAAAACTGAGCCAGCAATCAAAGAAATAATAGAAATCAACTGATCTTCTCGAAAGGTATAACGCTTACCTTCCAATCCGGCTATGACATCTGGTAAGGGTGAATCACTACCAGTCCATAATGCCATTAATGAAGTTGAGCTAAATGCAAAACGGCATATGAATCGTCCCCAGTCTGGTTCTTCATGTGCACGGCGAATATACATGCGAACACCTTGAGCTAGACGAATAGCTGGGTCTTCTTCGTTACCAAAACTTTTAATAATTCTGGCATTCATTTCAACTGAAAGTTGTGAGGCAATATCTTCAAATAACGTTTCTGGCGATAACTTATTATTATAGATTGTGCCACGAGCCACACCTGAAGCTGCGGCTAATTCAGAAACACTAATGTTAGTTGATCCACTTTCAGCAAAAAGTTTCAAAGCTGTTTTATGGATTCTTTGCTGAGATGAAGATAAACTCACTGTATAAGACCCTTTAAACAAAATAATAATATTTGAACAGATTTGGCTATTATTATACAGTTTTTACTATTTATTAAAACTTTTTGTTAGTTTCTTTCTTAACCAACTCCAATTTTGATTTTTATCAGACTCTCTATAATTCTTTAAATCAAGAATCTGTTTTTCGATTGAATGAGCCACCTGTTCCCTTAAGTTCCAGATATCTTTTTCATTAGAGGCTAACTCAGCAGTAGAAATTCTTTTTCCAAAGCTAAAATAGAATCTTTGAGGCTTAGGAATAGGTAAGTAACCCACACCAGTTGGTATTGGAGGAAGGAGGTCTCCGCCTCTCAATTTTTCATTTAGCTTTAATTTTGAAAGTAGTTTCTGTGCCGTAGTATTATTCTGTATATCATTCGCATCAAGAACAATATCAAAACAATCATCAGCTCCTAAAGAAGCAAATGGGATAATGTCATAGCCATGCTCTATAGCTAGACGCGCAAAACCTGTACGCTTTTTCCAAATTAATTGATAGCTTTCTCCTTTACGACGCATTACCTCACGTGCACCACCAGGAAAAACTAAAATAGATTGCCCACTCGACATTAATGCATGGCAGTTTTCTGGTGTACCTAATACCATTCCTCCTTTAGTTAAAATATCTCTCCAGATTGGGATATTAAAATGCATACGGTCACCTAAAGACCGTAAGTGAACACCATGTTCTAATCTTAGATGTTCTAGAATAAGAGGAACATCTAATAGACCATACAATGTATGATTTCCTACAAATAATGCCGGTTTTGACATATCGAGTTGACATGAGTTTAAAAAAACTGGATTAAAATACCATCGTTCTAAATTACGTCCCCACTTGCCATAGTTTTCTTTTGGGGGAATGAACTTATCCATTTTATTCTCCTGTTTATATTAAGAAGACGTCCCTGTATTCTTAACCTAAATTATTGTTTTACCCAATTTAGACTTTGTTCCCACAGCTCATTTGCTAAGTTTATATTTTGAGCAGCATGTGAAGAAACTTTGACCTTACAATCTTCATAATAGAAACCTGTGTCACCAGCTACTTGTGGTTGAGTTGCACAATAAAGTGTAGTTTTCGCGCCCTCTTCAGGACTAATCATAAAATGGCTAATTAACTTAACAAACGGTTGTGGCATTGCTCTCCATACATTTGTTGAAACAACCCCAGGATGTACTGAATAAACTGTAACGCCTGTCCCATATAAACGACGACCTAGTTCTTTAGCAAAAAGAATATTTGCAAGTTTAGCCACCGCATATTCTTTTAAACCACCAAAACTGTTAGTAGGTTTTAATACTGCATTGAAATCAAGACCCCGAGCATGTCGATGGGCTTTACTAGCGACCACAACAACACGTGCGGGTTTAGATTCAATTAATTTTTCAGTCAATAATTTAGTTAAAAGAAAGTGACCAACATGACAAACACCAAACGTTAATTCGAAGCCTGATTGCGTTAGACCTTTCTGGCCTGCTAATCCAGCATTTGCTATTAATAAATGCAAAGGAAGATCTCGAGAAAGAAAACTTTGGGCACAGCGACGTACAGAATCTAGATCAGCTAAATCTAACTCTATGAATTCAACTTTTGCCTGACCATGGGACAAACTTTGAATTTCTTGAATTACAGATTTCGCCTTGTTAATAGATCGGCATGCCAAAAAAACATGATAACCTTGGAGTGCCAATTCTCTGGCAGTGACTGCCCCAATACCTGAGTTTGCACCTGTTACTAAAGCAACTTTTCCATTTAATTTTAAATAAGACATGTTCTTATCCTTCTTGTTTTTGTTTTAATAGATCTAAGGCAACATCAACAATCATATCTTCTTGACCACCTACCATACGACGACGCCCCAACTCTACTAAGATATCAACCGTACTTAAACCATAACGCTTAGAAGCAATTTCTGCATGGCGTAAGAAACTTGAATAGACGCCGGCATAGCCTAGCGCAAGTGTTTCTCGGTCAACGCGTACAGGACGATCCTGTAAGGGTCTTACCAACTCATCAGCAGCATTCATCAACGTAAATAAGTCTGTCCCATGATGCCAACCCAAGCGTTCAGCAGCAGCGATGAATACTTCCAACGGTGCATTACCAGCGCCTGCTCCCATACCAGCAAGACTTGCATCAATACGATCACAGCCTTCCTCTACAGCAACAATTGAGTTTGCGACACCTAAGCTTAAGTTATGATGAGCATGTATCCCTGTTTCAGTTGAAGGATCTAATATATCTTTCATGGCTCTAAAACGTGCCCGGATATCATTCATAGACATAGCCCCACCAGAATCTACGACATAGATACATTGAGCACCGTAAGATTCCATGAGTTTGCCTTGTTGCGCCAATGCTTCAGGTGTGGTCATATGACTCATCATTAAGAAGCCAACTGTATCCATGCCCAACTCTCTAGCATATTCAATATGCTGTTTAGAGATATCAGCTTCAGTACAGTGTGTTGCCACACGTACAACACGAGCACCAGCTTTATAAGCAGCTTTAAGATCATGAATGGTACCTATACCAGGAAGCAGTAAAGTCGCAATTTGTGAATGCGTAAGTACATCTGCTGCTGCTTCAATCCACTCTAAATCAGTATGTGCGCCAAACCCATAATTAAAGCTTGACCCTTGCAACCCATCACCATGGGCAATCTCAATACTATCTACTTTTGCCTGATCTAAGGCTTTAGCAATTTCTTGTACATTCTGAATTGAATATTGATGACGGATTGCATGACTACCATCACGTAATGTCACATCAGATATATATAACTTTTTTAAAGATGTAATCATTTTAGACTCCGGCAGCTGTATTGTTCATTTGAATAAACTCTGCGATCTTTTCTCCTGTTGCCAAAGCAGCTGACGTCATAATGTCTAGATTCCCAGCATAAGCAGGTAAATAATGCGCAGCTCCTTCAACCTCTAGAAAAACACTGGTTTTAAGTCCTGAAAACTTTCCAAGCCCAGCAATATTTAAAGGTGACTCTTCGGGGATTACATCAAACTGAACTTTTTGTTTTAATCGATATCCACCCACATATTTTTGAACTTGCTCAACGATTTGCTCAATTGATTCTTCAACTTCAACTTGACTCACATTTTCAGAAAGAACATATACCGTGTCACGCATCAATAATGGCGGTTCAGCTGGATTTAGGACAATGATTGCTTTTCCTTTAGCTGCTCCTCCTACTGTCTCCAATGCTTTTGATGTTGTTTCAGTAAACTCATCAATATTTGCTCTAGTACCAGGACCTGCTGATTTACTTGAAATAGAAGCAACAATTTCAGCGTAATGAACTTTTGCAACTTTAGATACGGCGGCAACAATAGGTATAGTCGCCTGTCCACCACAGGTCACCATATTTACGTTTGTCTGCTTAACATGTTGTTCGAGGTTCACAACAGGAACGCAATATGGGCCTATTGCTGCTGGCGTTAAATCGATCATACGAATATTAGGTTTATAACTTCTCAGTAAAGCATCATTTTTAATATGTGCATTTGCAGAAGTTGCATCAAAAATGATTTCAATATCTTTAAACTCAGGCAAGTTAATAAGCCCTTGTACGCCTTCAAATGTTGTTGAAATTCCTAATCGTTTAGCTCGGGCTAACCCATCAGAATCAGGGTCGATTCCAACCATTGCAATAATTTCCAGATGCTCGCCGTAACGTAACATCTTAATCATTAAGTCACTGCCAATATTGCCACTACCAATAATCGCAGCCTTAATTTTGTTTTTTGATTGTTCGCTCATTAAGTTATCTCCCTATATTAACGTGCAGCTAACCGAACCTAAGCGATCAATATAGGCAGTCACATTATCGCCAGCTTGTACATTTACCATGGGCCCTAATGCACCCGATAAAATAACTTCTCCCGCTTTTAAACCAATCCCTTTTTCACACATCGTACGAGCTAACCACCAAGCAGCCTTTAGAGGATGTCCTAAGCAAGCAGCACCACTACCTTCGGATGCAATTTTATTATTGTGAAGAAGTTCCATCTTTACTTCTGCAAGATTGAACGTCCCGATTTCAATAGGTTGATTACCTAAAACGAATAAACCACAAGAAGCATTATCAGCAACCGTATCTTCTAAAGTAATTTTCCAGTTATGAATCGCACTATCAACAATTTCTAAAGCAGGTAATGCGTAATCTAATGTTGATAAAAACTCTCCCCATGATGGAATTGGCCCCTTTAAATCACGACCAACAATAAAAGCAATTTCCGCTTCAATTTTAGGTTGTAATAAATGGCTTACTGGAACCTCATCTCCATGAAGAAACTCCATATCATCAAATAAAATCCCGAAATCTGGCTGATCAACTCCTAACTGCTGCTGTACTGCTTTAGAGGTTAAACCAACTTTCTTACCGATAATTCTGACACCTTGGCTCAGTTTAAAATCGGTATTAATTTTGGCTACCGCATAGGCTTCATCTAAACCTGAAATTTTATATGACTGTGATATTTGCTCTATTGTCTGTCTGGAGTGTCTAGCATTTCGTAATGCAATTGCCGCAGTCTCTAAACGTACTTGATCATTCATGCTCATACGCTTGCCTCACTAACTACATGTAACTTACGCTGAGGCGTATTTAAATCCAGCTGATGCTTAAGCTGCTGTATGGTTGAATTAATTTCGTCTTGGTTCACAACAGCAAAGGTAAATTTATCTGGCCGTAACAAGGCAATAGGCTGAGATGCTTTACATGCTTTTTTAAGCCAGCAGACCATATCACCAGCAATATCTTCAACTTCAATCACTTCAGGATTTAAATTCCGACTGATATGACCTTGTGGACGATCAGAATATGGATACAAAGTAATAAATTTACAGCCTATTTGCTTCAATACTTGTTTTGACGTATTTGATAAACCAATTGTTGGATCTACTGATAATCCAATCAAAGAATAGTGCTCACCTAATAGAGAATCTAAAAGTTCAGGTCGCCCATTGAAACCACGGACTATAGGTTGTGGAGATAAACCACCTTCAGGGCTTAAACGATGTTTACGTGCCAAACCAAAATATTGACCTTTGGTGTAAATGGGTTTTGGTTTGAAGCCCCCTTCTTGTCCCCACTCTTTTAGTTTTGGGGTCGCAAGTACGCCTTTGATTACACCATCTCGAATTTTCCCAATCACAGGATTGGTCATTGAAACAAGATCTTTTAATAAAACAGATCCTTGTATCATTGCCTTAGCATGGTCACGACGTTCACTTTCATAGCTATCTAATAACTTATCTCCAGCCTGACCATTTAATACAGCACTGAGTTTCCAACCTATATTCCCCGCATCTCGTATACCTGAGCTCGCACCCTGTCCCATAAATTGCGGAGTCATATGGGCTGCATCACCTGCCAAAAGTACACGTTTATCACGCCATTGATTAGCTACTAAAGCATTAAAGGTATAAACCAATTTACGCTTTACTTCGAAATCATCAGGATTAACAAATTTCGATAGCAACATGCGTACTGTTTCTGGTTGCTCCATATATTCTTTGGTTTGACCTTTTTTTAGCATAAACTCAAAACGATGAAATCCATCAGGCTGGACACAACTCACAACTGGCAAATCAGGATCAACAACAAAATTAAAATAAGGTAAATGGCGCAAACCTTTATTTCGGTCTTTCTGTTTTAAATCAACAACGAGCCATGGTTCTGGAAAGTTCTTCCCTGACATTTCAATACCTAACTTAGCACGCACTGTACTTCGACCACCATCTGCACCAACTAAATAACGGGCTGTGATCTGTTGAATATCAGTATCGTCCTGTACTTCGGTTTTAACATCCGATTCATCACTAAAACGATAGACCTGTGTTGCTTGATGGGTCACAGTGACACTATTTACATCCTGACTAAAATTAATCAGTTCTCGCCCACGTAAAATCTTAACGTTTGGATATTTGGCTAAACCATTTGTTAAAGAAGTTTCCAAATAAGGCTGATAATAGAAATTAACAACTGGCCAACCAAATGGACGCTTTAATGGTTTGTATTGAGCAATTACAGATCCATCTGGTCGAACTAACTGAACAGGTGTATCAATGAGCATATCCTTTTGTAACTCTTCAGCCATATCAATAGACTGAAAGATTCGCATACACTCATCATCGGTATAAACAGCCCGAGCATTACCATAAAATACGGGTTCACGTTCTAATACCAAAACTTGGTGTCCATATTTTCCTAAAACGTGTGCCAATACCAAACCAGTAGGTCCTAGACCTGCAATAATCACATCAACATTCAATGATGTAGATTTTTTTGTTTTTTGATCATTCATGTTTAGAGCCTCTAAAGCTAGATGGGAGAATATTCAGGGTGAATTGCCGTTGATATTCCCTGCTTAAAATTACTCAAATTTGTAGAGAACATATAAAGTTTGGTGGGGTTTTCAGGCTTGTGCCCCCAAGAACTGATCGCAAAATATTTGGTCGGTTTCCATGTTGTCTCGTTTACAACCAATGGCGCCCAACCTAGCTCAATTTCAAAGCCAGACGGACTGATCACATAAAATGACAGTTCTTTGTCATTTGGGTGTTGTCCAATTTCGTGCGCCATTTCATATCCAAGTTGCTTACAACGCTGAAAAGCACTAGATAAATCATCTAAAGACGCGCCTTGTAAATTCATATGCTGAACTTTGGTACGAATTGGGTCTAAAGGGATTTCTCTTGTGGTTGCGATCGCAATCGAATGATGGCGTTCATTAAGACGAAGAAAAGTAATATCTAGAGTGACACCACTGATCACCTGCTCAATATAATCACTAACTCTGGCATTAAATATTTCCTGCCAGAATCTTTGCATTTTCATAGGTTTTCTTGATGTAATGGCTACATGCCCCATACCAGCTTTGTCAGTAACAAAACTCGACGTCAGCATATTTAAGGGTTCATCTGTCAACGTAGGTTCAACAAACAGCTCTATATTTTGTTTCTTAGGGCCTAAAATTCGCCAAAATTCTTTTACACCTCTTTGCTCAGCATCAGCTAAACTACTTTTTTCTATAGTAATTTCACGTTCAGTTAACCGTTTTAAAATAATGTTCAGGGTTTCTTCATCTTCAACTTGCCACCCCAAAGCAACAAAGTCTTCTGCACTACCTTTTTGAATGATCAGACGTTTAGAGTGCTTATCCATTCGAAAACTTATTTCATTAATAGACTTTTCATCCGCATTGAAATGCAAACCTAAACCCTGTTGCAGAAAAGTTTTCCAATCTTTTAATTTGTTTGATTCAATGACTGCATAACCCATGCGTACTGAACCAAAAATATCTCGATCAATTGTTGAGGTGTTCATCTTTCTTCCTCCTCAAACAATGTTCTGTCTATCAAAAAAATCTAGGCTAAGCTTGTTAAATTCGTCTGCTCTTTCCCACTGTACCCAATGCCCCGTATTAGCAAATAAATAAACATCACAATTTGGCATTATTTTCTGCAAAGTTAATGCGCCACTTGGACGATTAACCAAATCATTCGCACCCCATACTACTAATGTAGGAACTTTGCATTTTTTTAGTCTCGAATCACGAGTGAAGTCCATTCGGATTGCCCCTTTCAAACCCGTAGGTCTTCTTAATGGTGGGGCTGCAACGACTTCAGGATCAGTACTTGCTTGAAAACGCTCTCGAATAACACTTTCAGGAACTTGACTTCCATCAAATACAAGATATTCGCGGATAAAAGTTCTTAATTTATCGATGGTTGGTCCTTTACCACCGTAGTAATTTAATAAACAGTTCAAACCTTTGGTTGGTAAAGCTTTAGTCGTATTAATACCGCCAGGGCCCATAAGAACTAAGCTCGAAACTCGTTCAGGTTGTTCTAAAGCCATGCGTAATCCGCAAGCACCTCCAAGTGAATTTCCAATGATGTGGACTTTCTGAATTTTTAACTGGTCAAGCAGACCAAACATAGCATCGGCTAAGTCACCAAATGGATCATCACGATTCACACCTTTTGAAGACTGACCATACCCCTGCATATCAGGTACAAGTACACGATATTTTTCCGCCAACGCATCTATATTCTTTGAATAATTCGATAATCCAGAAGCGCCTGGACCACCACCATGCAACATAAGGATAGGAAAACCTTCTCCTTGTTCATTAAGAAAAATTTGTCTATCACCAAATTTAACGGTTTGGGATATCAAGGTATTCGCTTTCATCATTTTATTTCTCAAATACTTCACAAAACAAATTTGAACACATGTGTTCAAATTAATCAATATTTGTGCATATTTTTAAAATTTTATAATTTACAAATAGATAAGTTTTTTAATTTTTAAAATAACTATTAAAAACATATATATAGTTAATTTTACAATAAATTTGATTTTTGAACACTTTTGTTTAATATTTCATATTCATGTTTATTTAAATGGATATAACTGTGATCGGATCACTTAGAACAAAATTAATATTTATGAGTTTAATGGCCCCAACTTCTTTAACTTATGCTTCTGGTATTTTTATAGATACACAGACTGCTGCAGGCGTGGGTTATGCCTTTGCAGGCTCATCAGCACTCGCACAAAATGCTAGCGTGGTTGCCTATAACCCTGCTGCTATGATGGGTTTAAGTTCGGGTAGTTATTTATCAGGTTCTGCATCTTACGTTCAGGCTACAACCGACTTTAAAGCAGAAAATACTTCATCAATTTCACCTATCGTTCCAGTAGGTAGCGTAGAAGCGAGTATTGATCGAGAATTTACAGTTCCAAGTGTTCAATATGTATATAGAAGTGATAAGCCTTTCGCTGTAGGGCTGAGTGTTTCTCCCTTATATGGAAATAAAGGATCATGGGATGATGACTTTGTGGGGCGATACAAAGGATTAAAAACCGAAGTTACCGGTATTAATATGAACACATCATTAGCATATGAAATCAATCCTCAGGTGATGATTGGATTGGGATTAAATTATCTCGATTTTGATGCCACTTTAACCAGAAAAGCAGCCCCTCTTATTAATACAAATGCACCAGTTTATTTAGGTGACGCTCAAGGTGAACTTAAAGGAGATGGAGATGGATGGGCAGGAAATATTGGTATTTTTTTGAGGCCAACCGATAAACTAGATATAGGTTTAACCTACCGTTCTGAAACCAAACTAAAACTAGATGGTTCTCTTACAGTAACAACACCTGTAGCTGCTCTTAGTTATCCAGCAGAAGTCGATATTAAAATGCCGCAAAGTGCAAGTTTAGCAAGTGCATATCGCTTTACCCCCCAATGGACTGCTCTTGCAGAAATAACTTGGACTGATTGGTCAGTATTACCAGAATTCAGTGCAGTCAATCCTGAAAATAATACTGTGGTATATGAGGAGCAACTACATTTTAAAGATGGATTTAGATCAAGCTTAGGGGCTCTATATCAAGTTACACCTGCCACACAACTTCGATTTGGTATGGCCTACGACAAATCTGTGGTTGATTCATCATCAGACCGAACTGTTCGTTTTCCTGACGCTGATAGAATCTGGCTTTCATTGGGTGCAGGTTTTCAGGTTAATAAAAATCTAAGTATGGATGTTGGTTATTCACATGTTTTTGCAAACGAAGCGACTATAGACAGCCAAACCGTTGTGGCTGGTAAACCAACTATGCAAACACTTAAGGGAACTTTTGACACAAAAGCAGATATCTTTTCACTTCAATTGAATTATAAATTTTAATCAAATAGCCCGTATTAAACATACGGGCTATTTCCTCTAATTTGACTTTTTAAACTGTAATATCAAAAACCTAAGGCAATTTATCTATTTTTGATGTGTTTATAATTGAAAGCATCTTAACGCTTAATAATGAAAAATATACAAAATAAAATAAACAACACTGTTCAATTTTGATCATTATTGTCCTAATATAATTCCATTAAGATTTTTTAGAAATCTGAGTGCCTAAAAAATTTAAGGCTCTTTTGAGGATGAGGTATGACTAATACAATATTTAAGCAAGGGAGAATTGATGTTCATCATCATATTGTTCCTCCAGTTTTTAAAGATGCCATGCTAAAGAAAGGCATTGATAAGGTCGCTGGTGCTCCATTACCAGTTTGGACGCCGTCTCAATCTATTGAGATTATGGATCAGATTGGTACTGAGACTGCGATTGTCTCTTTATCTGCACCAGGCGTGTATTTTGGAAATGTTCAAGAAGCCTGTAACTTAGCTCGCGGATGTAATGAATATACTGCTGAAATGCGACAGAACTACCCAAACCGTTTCGGTTTCTTTGCTGTTCTCCCAATGCCACTGACCGAACAAGCTTGTGCTGAAGCAATTTATGCGCTTGAAGTTCTTAAAGCAGATGGAATTGTTTTACTAGGAAGTACTAATGGTATTTTTCTAGGTGACAGTCGATTTGAAGAATTAATGTTTGAATTAAACAAACGTAAAGCCATCGTTTTTATACATCCTAATTTACATCAAACCAGTGAAAATTTAGGTCTTACTACACCTGGCTTTATTTTAGAATTTTTACCAGATACAACTCGTGCAGCGGTCAATCTCATTACATCTGGCGTTATGGAACGTTATCCAGATATTCAGTTTATTTTAGCTCATGCTGGAGGTTTTTTACCTTACGTTGCTTGGCGAGTTTCTTTAGGTAATATGATGACAGAAATGAATAAAAATGCACCTCAAGGAATCATGACTTATATAAAGCGTTTTTATTTTGATACAGCGTTATCACCTTCGCCATATGCAATGTCAGCATTAAAAGAACTTGTTGGCTCTGAAAGAATTTTATTTGGAAGTGATTTCCCATTTGCACCAGCTCCTGTATCACATATGCAAGTAAATACATTAGATGAACTCACCATTTTTAATGATTCAGATCAATATAAAATTCAAAGAGGTAATGCTCTATCACTGTTCCCACAATATAAAAAAATAAATGAAGATGTTAGCCCACGACCAATTTATCAACAGGAATCCTTAGGGAATAAGTTTAAACGCTGGATGGTCCAACCCATTATCTCAATTGCTGAAAAAAAACGCTCCCAATAATATTGGCTGAAATTGAATCTCACTTGATCGTTCATCGACTACTTCTAAAGAAAAAAGCTTGGAAGTAGAACCATTCTGACTATTAAATTCCCCATTGTTAATTCGAGAAACTATCGTTATGAAAAAATATTTATTCTTATTTTTACTAAGCTCTTTTTCCGTTCATTCATTTGCTTCGGATAGACTCAATGGCACTGTCTGGAAAACCATTGATGATGAAACGAATCAGCCTAGAGCCATCGTAAAATTTAGTGAAGATAAGAATGGTACATTATCTGCCTACATTGAAAAAATACTTGTTCCAAGTGAAGCCAATAAATGTACAAAATGCGAAGGCGCTTATAAAAATAAGTCTTTAGTGGGTTTAACCATCGTCAGAAATTTGAAACACTCGGGACAAAACAACAAATATACCAATGGATCGATATTAGATCCTAAGACAGGTAAGACATATAGCTTTAGTGCAACATTATCACCAGATGGGCAAAAATTTAGTGGCCGTGGCTACATTGGTATCTCTGCGCTTGGACGAAATCAAACGTGGCTTCGTGTTAAATAAGCTTTAGAAAAACTCTGTAGGTTTAAATTCGAACCCTCTCATTTTCCAACTAGCTCAGGTTATAATAATGGTCTCCAAAAATATTGTTGATCTATTATGAATGCCTCTAATGACCCTTTACATGGCAAAAAACTTGCTGACATTTTGGATGAATTATTGGATTACTACGGTGGATTTGAAGGCTTAAGTCGTAAAATTGAAATTAGATGTTTTTGCATAGACCCAAGTGTTAAA
>Ga0157370_10004152_pt1 | contig 16764 bp, 13 predicted proteins | sample C35metaG_FD_113463 | JGI IMG/M metagenome (GOLD analysis project Ga0157370, IMG submission 113463) | Corn rhizosphere microbial communities from Kellogg Biological Station, Michigan, USA - C3-5 metaG | ecosystem: Host-associated > Plants > Roots > Rhizosphere > Soil | place: USA: Michigan...
ACACCGATTCATGTGACACCTGACGGAGATTTTGAAAGCGGAAAAGCCGAGCCGCTATTCCGCCTTACGGGTACGGGAAAGTGACTTCTACGACATGTCGCCCGATGGCCAGCGAATTTTGGCCGTGGCGGCGCCGGGAAACCAGAAGAACGAGGCCTTGAGCGTGGCTCAGAACTGTGCGGCGGCATTAAAGAAATGAATCGCCCCACCTAGTTGCGCCGCTTCAGCTAGGCTTGTGGAATGGCAGCGCCGGCTCCCGGACCCGCCCCTGATTACCTGGTAATCGATTCGCCCGGTGACGCAACCGTCCGCCTCCCGCTGGAGCGCAATCGCTACACCCTCGGCCGCTCGGCAGCCAACGATCTCGTCTTCCCTGCCGATCAGAAATTATCGCGTGAGCATCTCGTTTTTGAACGGACGCCCGAGATTTGGACCGTACGGGACGCTGGCAGCAGGAACGGCACGTGCATCAACGGCGCGCGACTGACAAATGCAGCTCTGCTGGCGCACGGCGATCACATCACTGCAGGCCATCTTTCCATCCGCTACGGCAGCAGGCACGAATTCACGCGCGCTCGGCCGAATGAGATCACCTTTATCGAAGAAGGACTGCAAAATCTCGTTCTGAGTGTGTCGGTTGATCTCAAGTCCGTGCTCGCAAGCAGTGCGGATCTTCGCGGTTCCGCTGTCATGGAAAATGCGCATCTGAGCGCGCTGGTGCGAGCGGGCCGTGAACTCGGCGGACAAGGCGGACCGGACAAGCTATCTGAACTCATTCTCGATCTCACCATCGACGCCGTGAAGGCGACACGCGGGGTGGTCATGACGCGCGACAACGAAACGACTCTGCGCAAGTGCGTTGTTCGCGGTGAAGGCCTGCGCAGCATCAGCACTGGCGTGCGAGATGCTGTCATGAACGACGGTAAATCGATACTCATCCGCGACGCGCGGCTCGATCAGGAGTTGGGAGCCCGTCCCAGCATCGTTGCCCAGGAAATCCGAAGTATCCTCGCCGTGCCGCTGCAGACCGATGAACGGATCTTCGGCCTGCTCTATCTCGACTCGCCTTTCCTCGTGCGCGAATTCACACCTGAGGATCTGAACCTGGTCACCGTAATGGCGAATATGGCCGCGATCCGCATGGAGCACGCGCGTCTGATCGAGGAAGAGCAGGCGAGGCGTCTGCTCGCGCGAGATCTGGAGCGGGCCGCCGAAATCCAGCGCCGGTTATTGCCCGCTGTGGCGCCCGAAATTGCCGGCTTCGATCTGGCGGGCTACAACGCGCCATGCCGTACAGTCGGCGGAGATTATTACGACTTCCTGCCCTATCGGAATGGCCGCGTCGCTATCCTGATCGGCGACGTTTCCGGTAAGGGATTGGGCGCGGCGCTGTTGATGTCGAGTTTACAGGCGCGCGCGCAGGTGTTGTTCGAGAGTCACGAGCCGTTCGAGTCGCAGTTTTGCCGGTTGAACTGTAGCATCGCCGGGCACTGCCCCAGCAATAGCTTTATTACCTTCTTTGCCGCTGTGCTCGACCCGGCTTCGGGCGAACTGGTGTATGGCAACGCGGGACATAACCCGCCTCTGTTGATTCGCATCCGCGGTGACGTCGAGTCGCTCGGCGCAACCGGGATTCCACTGGGAATCGCGCCGCATGCTGCTTATCAGATGAAGACCTGCCGGATGAAGCCGGGCGATGTGCTTGTCCTGTTCAGCGATGGCGTGACGGAATCCTGCGCGCCCGGAACTGAGGAAGAATTCGGAGAAGAACGCCTGCTCGCGAGCATACACGGGAAGTTCGACGAGCGCGCCGCGGATTTGATACAGGCGATCAACTCGGAATTGCTATCCTTCACCCAGGGTGCTCCGGCGTCGGACGACATAACTCTGGCCGTCGTGCGGCGCGCTGAGACCTGCTGACCCCTGTCCCGGAACCGTTGTCGGCCGGGCACGGATGCTGTGGCCGCGAGATTGATCCCTGGTACATCGCGTCCTGCGATGGCGAACACGGAACACCTCGCCAGGATAAAAAAGGCGTCAAGAAATGCTAACGCCTGCGCCAATCCCACGGGTTGATGGAGCGGCTTCGCGAGCAGCGATCTGGGTCCGGCGAGGAAGCCCCAGTCGAACTACTTCACTACACTATTGCGGTCTGAAGAATTCAAGCCGTGTAAACTGACATCTCCGTATGGCCCTGCGTAATGGCATTCGGATGGGACCTTACGAGATCCTCGCCATCATCGGCGCGGGCGGCATGGGCGAGGTCTATCGTGCTCGCGATACGCGCCTCGGCCGAGAAGTCGCTATTAAAATTCTCGGCCAGCGCTTTCGGGAGACGAATGACGGCTGCGAACGCCTGCTTCGCGAGGCTCGCGCCGTATCGGCGCTGAATCATCCGCACATTGCCGCGCTATACGAGATCTGCTCCGAAAACGGCACCGAATTTCTGGTCTTGGAGCTGGTCTGCGGCAAAACGCTCGACCAGCTCATCAGTAATCGTGCCCTCAGCATCAGCGAGGCGCTCAAATATGCGATTCCGATCGCCGATGCGCTGGCCCGTGCGCACGCGGCGGGAATTCTGCACAGCGATCTGAAACCGTCGAACATCATGATTACCGAGGACGGCGCCCCCAAGATCCTTGATTTCGGCCTCGCCCGGCTTGCTCGGCCGCAAGCTGACGCGATCGATGACGCTGTGACTCAGGGTTCGACCGTTTTGGAAAACGGCGCCATCGCAGGAACGTCAGCGTATATGTCATCCGAACAGGCGGGGGGCAAAAAGCTCGACGCCCGTTCCGATATTTTCAGCTTCGGCGCCGTGCTGTATGAAATGATCACCGCACGCCGCGCCTTTCGATTCGACTGCTTTGACACTCGCCGCTGTTTTGGGCCAGGAACCCGAGCCGCCCACAACGGTGAGCCCGCAGGTCCCGCGGGAGTTCGAACGCATCATCCAGCGCTGCCTGCGCAAGGACCCGAGCCGCCGCTTCCAGCACATGAGCGATGTGAAGGTTGAACTGGAAGATGTCCGCGAAGAATCGCAGTCGGGATTACAGGCGCCGACACGGGCACAGAAGAGGCGCAGAGCATGGATATACGCCGCCAGCATCGCGCTGCTGGGGATTTCAGGGGCCATCTGGTCGCAACATCAGGAGAGCGCTCCGCTTCCGGCCCCGAGCCAGCCAAGTGCCCCTCACGTCTTACTCCGGCGGGCAGTATTCGCCCGACTTCTCTCCCGATGCCAGTCAGGTTGTGTTTGCCTGAAACGGCGAGAACCGCGGTAAGTTTCACATCTACATCAAACCGATTGGGTCGCCGAATTACATGCAGCTCACAAAAGGTGAAACGGATGAGTTCTGGCCGAAATGGCCGAAATGTGAGCCGCAAAGATAGAAACACTTACGGATTTCCTTGCTGCGATTCTGACGTGGGATCTCAGTAATGAAGAATAGTTATTCAACATCTTCAGAGATAAAAATCGCTCTACGCGGCACGAATTGGATAAGGTAATCGACACTGCAACGCTGGGCGGTTCGAGATTCTCGTCCGCTCGGCACTCCCTTCTCACATCCCAGCACGAGCTCACGAATCACCTGAGGGTTTATCAGCAGAAGTGGCCGACGCCGTTATAAACCCCGCATCGAGCTCCAAAAAACTTTGGAAACCGTATCGCGGAACCCGTCATCAAGCCCCATTGACCGTCTGCGTTTCACTTGGTAAGGTAACGCAATTCGCGGCTGGAAAGTCACTCATGTGGGATTTGAGTCATTGGCAACCTTGATGCGACCCGGTATGATAACGCGAATGGTGTGCGATGCGCAGTATTCGGCATCAGTGAGATATAAGGACACATACTAAGTTGGATAAAAAGAAGATTAAGTGGCTCAGCCAATTCTGGATCGCTTCACATGGAGATCGAATCCATGGAGTAGCGACGGGCGAGACTGCGTCATGTGTAGTTGTTGGGGATAGTCTCGAGTCGATAATCTACGCTGCCCAAACAGCAGTAAAGCGCGAAGCTTTCTAAGCGATGCCACGCTGCTTGGTAACCGCTATTGCGCCCGGCGGACGGCGCTCAAAGCTGGAGGTCGAAGCAACCTCGGCGATCCGCGCCGTGCTCGCTTACAACGTCCATTGCCGCGGGAACGCGAAAGGTCTAGTCATACCGGATCGCAACACAAAGTTCGAGGTCACGCCAGAAGGCGGCGAAACGATAATGGTGACGTGGGCCGAGGCGAATGGGTGGGCGAACCGTGAAGCGCAGCGAAGGAGTGCACGACGATTAATCGTGCCGGATAAATCCACGAATTGCGACAGGCTGGAGTCGCGCGACTTCCCTGAAGCCGCAAATCCGCGACTGCTTACAGGCATATCAGACCCGTGCCGAGACAGCAAACATGAGGATTGTCCAGGGCATGGAGAGTACAAAGGCGAAACTGTCTTGTGTAATTGCGTGTGCCATCGGAGGGGCGCTGACGCCCAGTCCTGAGTTGCTTACGAATCGGCCGCAGTTCGGCGGGAGAGTACTCGCACGCATTTGCCTTTTCTTCGACCCGTTTTCCCGTGCTGCCTTTTTGGGCCAGCAGTCCGGGGTGCAACTCGATTTTGAACCTGGCGTAAAAAAGCGAATCGGCCTACGATGAATCATGTCGCTGGGCCGGCGGAAACGAGCGAAGCAGGAAGCAATCTGGATCGAGGCGGCGGCGGTTGCGGGTCGGGGCGGGCATCCCTTCTATGAGTGTTTGAATGAACTGCTGAGAAAGCGGAATTTCGACCGCTTTGCCGAGCAGGCATGTGCCTCGTTCTATTCGAAAACAGGGCGACCGGGGCTGCCGCCGGGCATCTACTTCCGGCTGCTGTTGGTGGGATACTTCGAAGGCATCGATTCGGAGCGCGGCATTGCCTGGCGGGCGGCCGACTCGCTGGCGCTGCGATCGTTCCTCGGTTTGGAACTGAGCGAAGCGACGCCGGACCACACCACGATTTCGCGCACGCGGCGGCTGATCGATCTGGAGACGCACCGCAATGTCTTTGGCTGGGTACTGCGGATGCTGGCCGACGAAGGCCTGCTCAAAGGCAACACTATCGCCATCGACGGGACGACGCTGGAAGCCAATGCGGCGCTGCGCTCGATCGTGAAACGCGATAGCGGAGAGCGTACAACGAGTTTCTGGCGCGGCTGGCAAAGGAGTCCGGCATCGAAACGCCGACGCGCGAGCAACTGGCGAAGCTCGACCGGAAGCGGCCGAAAAAAGGCTCCAGTGCGCCGGGATCAAACCGGCATGAAGTCGAGAATGAAAGAGTCTTACGAGAAAGGAGTAGCGATCCACTCGGCCCCGAGTTTTGCGATGGACGTCGTGAGGCGTGCAGCGAAGCGTAAACAGGGGTATAAGCGGGCAGGGTATTGAGCTTCGAAAATTTGCAATCGGGGTGCCGACGCTGTTGGAGCAAGCGGAAGGCATAATGCTTGGAAGCGTTATAGCGAGTTTCTGGGCAACTCCGCGTAGTCTGAAACCCCTGACACGCTTAGAAACTTCATGCACGAGAACCGGAGACCTCGAAGACGCCTGCGGCGGTACAAGTCAGCAGGCCGGCGGGAGAAGGCGTATGCCATGCGGCCCGCATGCACGTCTTCGAGGAGTCGGACAGCGGAACAGTACCAATGAATCATTCGAACAAAAGTGGGAAACCGCCGGCGGAGAGTGAGGAGGGAAGGCCGCTGATCAAGGAGAACACTCATCAATCCAGCACGCTCTCGACGCAGAGCGAGACTCGCGTGTCCCAGGGGTTGGCGGGTGTGCGCAGGGCAGCAAGGGAATGGAAGGAGATGAAGTTCACTGCCTTGCTCCACCATCTGACAGTCGCTCTGCTCCGGGACAGCTTTTACGCCCTGAAGCGAAAGGCCGCACCGGGAGTGGACGGCGTCACTTGGCAGGAGTATGAGACCGGGTTGGAAGGTCGACTTGTCGATCTTCACAGCCGGGTCCACCGCGGCGCTTATCGAGCGCAGCCCTCGAGAAGGGTGCTCATCCCGAAGCCGGACGGCCGACAACGGCCGCTTGGGGTTGCGGCGCTGGAGGACAAGATTGTTCAACAGGCCGTGGTCACAATCCTCAATCAGATTTACGAGGAGGATTTTCGGGGTTTCTCGTATGGCTTCCGGCCGGGGCGCAGCCAGCATCAAGCGTTGGATGCGCTGTACGTCGCGATCACGCGGAAGAAGGTGAACTGGATTTTGGACTGTGACATCCGGGGCTTTTTCGACAATTTATCGCACGATTGGCTCCTGAAGTTTGTCCAGCATCGCGTCGCCGACCGCCGTATTCTTCGGCTAATCCAGAAATGGTTGAAGGCCGGAGTGATGGAGGGAGGCGAATGGAAGAACACAGAGATGGGTACTCCGCAAGGTTCAGTGATCTCTCCGCTGCTTGCAAACATCTATCTGCATTCCGTGTTTGACCTGTGGGTGGACGTCTGGCGCAAGAAGTGTGCGCAAGGCGACGTCGTTGTCGTCCGTTATGCGGATGACAACGTGATTGGACTTCAACACCGGATAGAGGCCGACCGCTTTCTGATACAGTTCCGGGAACGGCTGTCGAAGTTCGGTCTGGATCTGCACCCAGACAAGACGCGCAAGATCGAGTTCGGGCGTTTCGCCGAACGAGATCGGAGACGGAGAGGAGAAGATAAGCCTGAAACGTTCGACTTTCTGGGCTTCACACATGTGAGTGGGAGAAACCAGAACGGCAACTTTGCGGTAAAGCGCCAGACAGTCAGCAAGCGCATGAGAGCGAAGCTGAAGGAAATCAAACGGGAACTGCGAGCACGTATGCATGATCCTGTGGGGCAAACCGGAAAGTGGCTCAAGTCGGTCGTGCAGGGCTACTTCAACTATCACGCGGTACCGGGTAATCTGGACAGCCTTGCGGTATTTCGGCAGCGGGTCACCTTGATCTGGCGCAGGACTCTGATCCGGCGAGGTCAGAAGCGTCGACTCGACTGGACCCGAATGCATCAAGTTGCTGCACGGTGGCTGCCCAGCCCGCGTATTCTCCATCCTTATCCCGAGCTTCGCTTTGACGCCAATCATCCAAGATAAGAGCCGTGCGCGTTAAGAGCGCTCGCACGGATCTGTGCGGGGGGTATCGGGCGACCGATATCCCTACCGCGACACGATGACTGGGAGAATCCGCATGATCCGGATGCGCGGATTACGAAGATGAAGGATGGCCGCACGCATCTGGCCCACAAGGCCGAACATGCGGTAGATCTGGAAACGGGCGCGGTCGTGGCGGTCACGTTGCAACCGGCTACCGATGGCGACACCCGGACGGTGTACGAAACCGTGTGCGAGGCAGGCGAGAACATCTGTGAAGCGGCTCGAAGCACCAGTGAAGAAGCGGCGGCAAATGCGGAAGGTCCGGCCGAAATCGTTCTGGACAAGGGCTATCACAGCAACGATGTACTGCGGACTCTGAAGCAGTGGGGCGTGCGCGCGTACTGCTCGGAGCCGGAGCGTGGGCGGAGAAACTGGAAAAACAAAGGTGACGAGAAGACAGCGGTTTATCAGAATCGGAAGCGGATTCGGGGAGAGCGCGGCAAAAGACTGCTCAGGCAGCGTGGCGAACGGGTGGAACGTAGCTTCGCGCATGTGTATGAGACCGGGGGGATGCGGCGAACGCACCTGCGGCGCCATGGAAATATCCTCAAGCGGCTGCTGATTCACGCGGCCGCATTCAATCTCGGGCTGGTCATGCGGAAGATGAGTGGCTTCGGGACACCGCGCGGGATGGCGGAATGCATAGGAAGGCTTATATCAGTACTCTGGCTGCTTTGTGCACGGTCTGGCCGGTCAAGCTACGGCATACTTCTGATAATAAGTGCGCACCTGAGTAACGATTCCACGGTTGGTAACGCCTATGCGAATAGCCGTTCCTTCACCTTCGATTCCACTCCGCAATATCAGAAAATCCGTTCAACTCCGGGCTGCTAGTGCGCAAAACACTGATTCAATCGAAGGCGGGCGCATTCGCTGCGGCTGTTTAGTTCATGCTCGTATTTCAGAACAGTCCCGGACGCTTTCTCATCGATTCGCGCTTTAGGCGAACGTAATGCAAGCGACCCATCACACGGGGACCTGAGTACCACGAGCATTTCACAGCGCATTTGCGCAGTCATGGCCCCGTTCGCGCAAGTCCAGGATCATGATTCGAGGATCTGCGATTTTACGCGCACGATCGATTTCGATACGGATTACTCCATCACTGCGAGTCACCATACATGGGTTGGTTTCATGTGGTAGCTCAGTCCTAGCAGTCCGGGTTTGAACAGTTTTTCTGGATTCTGAGTGCCCGAAGAAGGGCAAAAGATCGGCTATTCGCATAGGCGTTACCTGCGGGTGAGTGGTTACCGTCAGAGCGGATTTCGCGAGGCAATTAGCCGCAATGATTCCAGCGGCGCCATTCTGCAAAGTAAGATCAGAGCCGCAATCAGCCTCTTTGCGCTTTCCTTCATCTGCCGCGGCGTGCCGCCGCCTGCGATCCCGCGCATGACCAGCCCCAGATTGAACGCGGCGGCGTGAATCAGCAGGCGCTTGAGAATATTCGGATGCCGTCTGAGATGCGTTCGCCGCATCGCTCCGGTTTCGTACATGTGTGCGAAGCTCCGTTCGACCTTTTCACCGCGTTGCCTCAGCAGGCCTTTGCCGCGCTCGCCACGAATTCGCCTCCGGTTTTGGTATACCGCATCCCGTGCCGCCGTCTTATTTCTCCAGTTGCGCCGTCCCCGATCCGGTTCCGAGCAGTAAGCGCGAACGCCCCACTCCTTCAGAGTGACAACAACCTCGTTGCTGTGATAGCCCTTGTCCAGCACGGCTTCGGCGAAACCTTCGGCATTGACTGCCGACTCCGCACCGGCCGCCGCGCCGCAGATGTTTTCTCCGGCATCGCACAAAGTTTCGATGACAGTCTGCGTATCGCCTGCTGTGGCCGGGTGCAGCGCGACTGCGACTACCGCCCCGGTGTCCAGATCCACCGCGTGTTCCGCCTTGTGGGCCAGATGCGTGCGGCCGTCCTTCATCTTCACGATCCGCGAATCGGGATCCTGCGGGCTTTCCCAATCGTCATTGGAACCTTACGAGGTCTCTTCCGATCCATCTTCGCCAGTTGCTCCCGGGTCGGAGTCTCGATGCCGGACTCAGCCGCGAGCCTTTGCAGAAATTCGTTATAAGCTTCGCCCGTGGCGCGATGAACGATCGACCGCAGCGCCGCATTCGCTTCCAGCGTTGTGCCGTCGATGGCGATGGTATTGCCTTTCAGCAATCCCTGTTCGGCAAGGACTTTCAATACCCAGCCGAAAACGGCGCGGTGTGTCTCGAGATCGATCAGGCGGCGGGTTCGCGAAATCGTCGTGTGGTCGGGCGTGCCCTGATGCAACTCATAACCCAGGAAGCGGCGTAGCGTCAGAGAGTCCGCCGCCCGCCACGCAATGCCCCGCTCCGAATCGATTCCTTCGAAATATCCGACCAGCAGTAAACGAAAGTAGATGCCCGCAGCCAGCCCCGGCCTGCCCGTCTTCGAATAGAAGGCGCGGCACGCTTCTTCCGCGAAGCTGTCAAACCCCCGATTTTCCACAAGCTTGTTCAGGCGCTCATAAAAAGGATGTCCGCCCGGAGTGGCAACAGACGCCGCATCGATCCACATGTCCTCCTGTCTGTCACGCTTCCGCTTGCCCAGAGACATGCCTCATCGTAGAGCAATTCTCTTTTCAGGGCCAGGCCGGAAATCGAGTTGCACCCCCAGACTGCTAACCTAGGCAGCGACATCGAGAAAGCGGCTTCTGTAAGGGCGATTACAAAGCGCGTAGCACGTTCGATTTGTTCGATGCTCTCCGGCATGGGTGTCTTGCTGAGAGACGGGTCTGCTGGTTCTGCCACGAGCCTAATTTTTGGCTGAGACAATGCTCATCCAATTCCTACTAGAAGATTGTTCGACGCAACGGCCGTGCGGGGCGAAACCGGAAGGAACTCGCGGCGGGCGTTCAGGCCCGGCAGAGACCGGAAGGAGTAACAGGAACGTACCGCTGTATGCGAGGGTTTATTCGCCTGCGACACGCCAAACAATAAGCAAGGAATGAGCCGAATCCGAGCAGATTATTCACCGATGGCGCAGGCACCAATTTCCATGAAATGCCCTCTGTGCAAACGTGGCCGCCCAGAGAATGCAATTCGATGTGGTTGCGGGTACGAGTTCAACGTGTTCCGCTCTGTCTCGCGTATACCCGCTGCCGATCTGCCGAACTCATATTATCTGCCGTCGATTCATCGTTCGTTGCGCAGCTTCGCCGAAGCGATTCAGCGCAAGAAATGGCGATTGCCAGAGTTGGACCTGCCGACCTCAGGGCCGATGTGTCAGCGCGAGTGCAATAATTCCCAAATCCCAAACGAAAATTCCCCACCCGGTAACTGAGCTAAAACGGCGCCTTGAGGAGGTGTCGGCTACTGTTACGGAGCGTGGAAGTGAATTAAGTGGAAGAGCTGCGCTGCCAGGGATTGTCGTTGACGGCAATCGGCGACATTCCCAGCTTCGATCGGAAGAAGGTGCGGAAGTATCTGTTGCACCCGGAACTGGAGGCGCTTTACAAGCCGTGACCGGGGGCCAACCGAATCTCCCGGACCCGTTTAAACCATACATTGAAGACCGCCTGGCAGCCGGGGGTCTGGAACGCTGTCGTCCTGACCCGTGAGTTGCGGGAACGCACGAATGGGCACCGTCCGCCGATTCGAGATGCCGGGCCATCAGGCCCCGGTTGACTGCGGTTACCGTATGCAAATTCACAACAATCTGATACGATCTCGTGAGGAAATTCTAAGGTTCGACCTATGCTGGCGAACACCGGGCGAAGTACAGCCCTTGACCCCGCACCGGCGCGCAAACCAAGATAGTACGCTCCATACGCATGATTTCAATCACAAAATATCTGAGGGATCGGACGCGCGATGACGAGGCCGCCCTGCGGAGGACCGTGAGTCTTCTGCTTCAGTTAATTGAACTCCATGCGATCGAGGGCGATGCACTGGATTATGCACAATTTCGCTCTGGCATTCATGAAATCGCAAGCCGTTTCTCTGAAAACACGCCGTCCGAGGAGATTTTGGTCATTAGTGGAGAAGTCGCGACAAGTCTCAAGGAGTATGCTGAGCGCACGACGCGTTTCGTGAAGGCACAAAGCGCCGAGTACCAGCGCATGTTGAACATGCTCACCGAGACGATCGCCGCCACGACTCAGGCAAGCGATCGAACTGTGGACCGACTCCGAGGCGTCGAGCGGAAACTCGAAAAAGCTTGTGTGCTCGAAGACGTGAGACTGCTGCGGATGCAGCTCCATGAGTGTCTTGCATCGATCCGGGAAGAAATTCAGTCGCAACAACTCCGTGCCGCCGATCCCTCGAGGTGTGTCCAGCCGCGAACGGGAACTGGAGGCGTGCAGCCGGTTCTCGCTCCGGTTCTGGAAACCGACCCGATAACGGGATTACCGGGACGAGCGCTTGCGGAATCCGCGCTCCAGAACGCATCTATCAAAGGAGGGCCATACTGGGCCGCCGTTATTGTTGTGGACCGGATAGCGTCGATTAATTCACGATTTGGCTACGCCGTGGGTGACCGACTGCTACGACGGTTTCACGTCAATTGCAATCCGGCCTGTCCGCCGAGGATCAACTTTTCCGTTGGAACGGTCCCGCGTTGATGGCTCTGCTCTTCCGCACGAGTACGGAGCTTGAAATCAAAAGGGAACTGGCGCGGCTTGTCGGCGCTCAAGCAGAGGAAGTTGTCGAGATCGGGAACCGGTCGATCCTCCTGCCAGTATCGAGCAACTGGGCCTTGTTTCCAGTAAACGCTCCGGCACGAGTCATTCGCGAGAAGGCCGATCAATTTGTTGCATCGCAAGCCACACGATCCTAAGCTTCGGAAGACTGCCGTCCGGCGCTCACGTCGATACCGAGGCGTGCCTTTCTCTCCGCGCAGCGCTGTTCCGTATTGATACTGATCCCCTAAACACGGACTAGAATTCTGCTTTTTGTGCCGAAAAGTTTTTCAGGGCGAGGTATCGGAATGCACTTACGACAGAACGACGGATGCACTGATCGAATCGTAGCTAAACGCGGCAGTTGCGCTGATTGCGGCGGTGTCCTCCTTCCAGCTGGGTACGGATTCGCCGATCGCGCCGGCTCTGTTTTCGAAGTCGTGTGCCGGTCGTGTCGCAACCGGTCGGTTCTTCGCTCTGGCGATTACGCGTCAGCCCCGTGCAAATCCGACGTTCTTGGTTCTTTTGCAGTTCTCCAAGCGCTTGCAGATCCGGGGACTACGGAACCGGCGAGATCATTTTGAGAGCTTTGTTCCTCAAGTCCGAGGCGATCCAGGGAAGATAGCAAATAAAGCTTGTACTCACATCCAAACAGCCGCGGCCGGAACGTCACAAAACCCCCAAGCTGCGCGACTCGAAATTACCGAGTGGGCTCTAGGGTTTCCGTCACTGGAGATATCAAATTCTGCCCCCGGGCTCTCCTGATCATCATCATCCATGAGGGAAATCGCGGCGTCCAACTCCATGAACCGGGCTCTGTCGCGCCAGTGCTCGTAATCCAAGAATCCCCCGAGGGAGCGCCACGGATGAGAGACGGGAACTAACTTCAGACCAGACGGGTCGCCCTTCACTTTCATGCGTTCGCGGTGCCCAAAGCGGTAGATGATCTTGCAGCCAGCCGTGATTTCGCCTACGGGATCTATGCCGCCCACCCTGAGGTCTCCTGCGGGCCGCACTTTTCGGCTCTCGGCTTCGCCGAAGCGGTTATTCGGTCAAATTGCTCCGTGTTCTCGACATCGTCCCACTTCATCAGTAGAGCTCGCAAAACAATTTACCGGGCTGCCGTCATGTTTTCTGTTTGTCTCCGTGCCCCTCGCCCTTCCGGGGATATCCCTCAAGTGGTACGCCGTTACATCGGCTCTCAAAGAAAAACGACGGCATCACGGGTGATCACAACGAGGCGAAATATCTAGGCATTTAGGAATCTTAAGATTTGGGGTGCTGGAATTGGCTGGAAAGTTTGGGAGGCTTGATCGCGAGAGGGCATCCAAAATGGCCGGCAGGCGGTGGCGGCAAGCGGGACGGATTGCGCCTTCGACCTTCAGTTCCTGTATCGCAGCCGGATAGCTGCGGTTACCGTCCGTAGACGTGTGGCGGCCGGTTGTTCGGATTCGCATGCGCCACTTGCAGGAAGCGTTTTGCAGCTTCGCGGTTCTGGTTTCTGAGAGGATAGAAATCGACCGCGATCATCGACCGCGGAACAGGTACATCCACCGGCCGGCGATGCGGAGTCGGGTCGGAGGAGGCGCGAGGCTCAACGCGACGCTGAGGCTCACAGTTCAGCAATCGCGATCAGGAGATACCAGCGAAGCGGGTTTACTTCAATAACTTGCGGCATCCTTACAAGTGCCAGCGTCTGCACATTCCGACATTATTCACATGCAGTCAGAGTCGCCCATTCATATGGCAGGAATACTCAATGTGGGTTCATGCTTCGCAGCTCCTCGGCTCGCATGGCGTGAAAAAGGTTGATCTCTCGAAGTTGATCGAGGAGGCGCCGGGTTGTCTATGGAGGATTACCTGCAGTTCGCGACAATCATCGTCGTTTTAGTTCTTCGACTGCACCAGCATTTTTCGCAACTTGATCAGTGCCGTGTGGCGTAGATGCCAAACTCGCTCCACCGTGATTCCGAGCCGTGCGGCGATTTCCCTGGCACTCAGTTCCGCGTCGAAAAGTGACGCGAGGATCTCCTGCTGTGCAGATGTGAGGTCCTGGAGCGCATTACGCACGAGACCGAGGCGGCATTGGACGTCAATCTGATTGTCTATATCGACGACAGGCGCAATAAGCTCAAAATGCTCATCCGATGAAACCGGAATATGAACCGGCCCGGCTTCTCCCGACAGATCGAGTTTGCTGCGCTCAATCCTGCCAACCGGATCTTGTTCTCGCAGGAAATCGAGCATCGCACCGCGTATTCTGAGGCGTGCGAAGGCGCTGAATGATACGCCTGCATTGGCATCGAAGCGGTCTGCCGCCTCGATCAATCCGATATATCCGGCGCTGATCAGATCATCCTTTTCAACCGAGCGCGGCAGTTGCCTCGAAAGAACGCCGGCGAGGAATTTGACCAGCGGCAGATGGGAGACGATCAACGTTTCCCGGTCCTTTGATGATTGTGTTGCTTGTACGTTGCTTTCGGGCAAATTGTTGGCTGAGGGCGATACGCGAGGTTTGAACTGCGGTTCAGATGCAGTATTAAGCACTTCCAAGGGCATTCACACATATGGTTGCCATCAAAGGTAATATTTCTCACACGTCACTGGTGATATTTGCACGCTTAAACGGTGGTGCACCGACCGCCATTTTCCGCCCCCTCTGCTCGGAGTAGCACTCTTAGTTACTTTCCGGCGCAAAATTGGTTTTGTGGCAAACGCTTGAGTTTAGTGACGTATCAGGGCCGATTGCAACGTATACTACGTCGGAATTTCGGTCCGTCACGGGCTTCCGGGATTCAAATCCTACCCGGATAGTCTTGCGGGGTTGTCAGTTTGCCAGCCGCAGACCGATGTTGATCAGGTTATCGGCGATGACGCCCAGCCCAACCCAGCGTTTCATGCCGTCGAGCCCGTGATAAAGGCAGCGGGTGAGTCCATGGCGCCGTTTCAGAACACTGATGCGGCCTTCACAACCTGTGCGCCAGCGCTGCCCTCGTTTGAAGCTTCGCTTCTTCTGATGCAAGCGCCGCTCCTCGCTGCGCGTGTTGCGGTTCGGCACCGAAACATTCTTCACGCCCATCTCTTTCAACTGCTTCTCATTGGCCTGCGAGTAAAATCCTGCATCCGCCGCCACCAGATGCGGTATCGAACCCAACTGCTGTTGATGTACTTCGACGGCTTCCACCAGCAGCGCTGAGTCCGTGGGCCGTTCCTGGTAGACCTCGAAATGCGTCACGATCTGATTCTCGGCTTCCTGGATCTTGACCAGCTTGCCGAACTCGGTGGGCTTGCTCGCCTTGCCCTTGCGAATGATTTCCGTGTGCGGCTCAAACACGCTCACCAGCTTCTGTTCGAATTTCGTATTCCCGCCGAATACCCGCACCCGCGTTTGCCTGATGACCTGCTCGACTCGTTCCACCATCGTCGCCAGCTGCGTGCGCAATCCGGATAGCTCGTTCTTCTTGCGCCGCGCCATCCCGTCCACGTCAGCCATGACTCGTTTGGCCTGCTTGACGACCTTCCTTGTGACGCTCAACAGTCCCTTGTAGATCTGCCGGCGCTTCTCTTCGCCGGCGGCGCCTTTCTGCCGTGCGGCAATCGCAATCGCCAGCACTTTCCTGCGAACCGTACGCATGCGGTTGCGCACCTTCCCGATGAGGCCGCCAGCCGCTTCTTCGGCTTTCTTCATCACACGCGTCAGCACGCGCGCTCCATCGCCCAAAAGACTGCTGTCGGTTGGATAGTGGATATTTGTCTCCACGACGGTGGTATCCACCCGCATTCGTTTTCCCGTTATAACCTTGTTTTCCACGGCGATCTCGACCATGCGCCGATGCAGATCCGCGATCACGTCCGGTCCTACAACCTGACCCAGCCGTCCCAGAGTCTTTGCATCCGGCACCTTCTCGGAGCCAATGCGGGCGAACGTGCGGTAGACCAGATTGGCGCGGACTTCCCGCTCCAGCACTTCGTAGCTCCAGGCGCGGACATGTTTCAGGATGAGAAGCCGCAGTACGACCTCTGCCGGAGTCTGCCGGCGACCGCGTGTCCGGCTCTTCAGACAGCGCACTGCCTGCGCTTCGAAAATGCGCCCCACCAGTTCTTCATCATCGAGCAGCTTGTCGGCCGTGCGCATCCACGGTTCCCACAGATCGTCCACCTCTTCGGCCAGTACGCCTGTCCACAACGAGGGCTGATTGTGACGCGTGCGGATCATCGAAACAAAAGGCGCATGAAATGTTTCGGCCGTTACCGGCGAACCTGCGTCCCGAAAACATTGATCAGAACTCGTCAATTTTGCGCCGGAAAGTAGTTAGCCATTCCGTTCGTTGCGATAGCCGCATCACATTCAAACACCACCGGTGTCCTTGAGGCGCTGACTAACGAGAAAGCCCCGAATGCGCCGGGTCGCCCGGGTTGACCATCATAGGGGAACAAAAGGCGAGGTCGCCAAATCTGTTAATCGCGCCGAACCGATGGCCGTACACATTCCATTCAGGTGATGCGGGCCACCTTGCGTACCCAACTGCGCCGACATATTGAGTACAGCCACAACGGTCTGCTTTAGCCAGCATCCCACCGCTAATTCGCACCTGACCATCAAAATACGCCTCATAGACACGCGGTTTTCTTGAGCGGACCGCCGCAGTTGCTGCTTTTATCCGCGTACGACTGACGAACTTTGCCCAAACTGCCGATAGCTGAGGGGCGATGAGTTTCAACGCCAAAAGCTTGGCATTCCTGATAGCGTTCGCCCTCGGGGCCAACGCTGCACAACCGATTCACCCAATTCGTCCGGCTACGCCGGTACGTAGATCGCCCCGGGCACCTGGTAGGCCGATCTCGGCGCCTACGCCGACCCCAGCATCCACGCCGACCCCGGCATCCACGCCGACCCCGGCATCCACGCCGACCCCGGCATCCACGCCGACCCCGGCATCCACGCCGACCCCGGCATCCACA
>Ga0157370_10004153_pt1 | contig 16762 bp, 15 predicted proteins | sample C35metaG_FD_113463 | JGI IMG/M metagenome (GOLD analysis project Ga0157370, IMG submission 113463) | Corn rhizosphere microbial communities from Kellogg Biological Station, Michigan, USA - C3-5 metaG | ecosystem: Host-associated > Plants > Roots > Rhizosphere > Soil | place: USA: Michigan...
CGAGGTGGGTTCATCGAACAGCATGACCTTGGGCCGCATGGCCAGGGCCCGGGCGATGGCCACCCGTTGTTGCTGTCCCCCGGAGAGAAACGCCGGGTACTCGTTGCGCTTGGCCGCCAGCCCGACGCGTTCCAGCAACGCTTCGGCCCGTTCGGTGGCCTCGGCACGGCTTTCACGCAGGACCTGGGTCGGCGCTTCGATGAGGTTTTCCAGCACCGTGCGATGGGGCCAGAGATTGAAATTCTGAAACACCATGCCCAGGCTCGAACGGATCCGCACCAACTGTTTGGCGTCAGACACCAGCGGCGCGCCGGGACGGTCGTGGTTGAGCTTGATGCTTTCGCCGTCCACCAGAATCCGCCCCTGATCCGGCACTTCGAGCATGTTGATGCAGCGCAGCAAGGTACTTTTGCCCGAGCCGCTGGCGCCGATCAGGGAGATCACATCGCCTTCGCGAGCCGTCAGGGATACGCCTTTGAGCACTTCGATATTGCCGAAGCGTTTGTGCAGGCCATCGACTTCGATCATGGTCTTGGCCGCAACCGGTGCAACGGTTGCCTCACAAGTAACGCGGCTGATTACGGGCCGTGGAGCCTCACCTTTCAACACCAGGACGAAATCGCGAATACGCTGGCAAGCCTGGGCCAGTCGCTCTTCACCCAGGGTGAACGAGAGCCGTACAAAACCTTGTGCGGGTTCGCCAAACGCTGCCGCATCGAGGACCGACACGCGCGCCTCGCGCAGCAGGCGCCAGGCGAACTCAAGCGAGGCCAGCCCGGTGTCGCGCACGTCCACCAGCACGAACATGCCGGCATCGGGATTGAGCACTGAAATGCCCGGGCAATCCGCCAGGCTCGCGACCACCAGATCACGACGACGGCGATAGATCTCGCGCATGCCGTGGGTCACGTCGTCGTGGGCCTGCACCGCTTTGAGCGCCGCCTCCATGACAAACCCCGGCAAGCCATACAGCATGCTCAGCACCAGGGTTTCGGCATGTTCGATCAGGGCGGGGGCGGCGACGATCCAGCCGATGCGCCAACCGGTCATGGCATGAGACTTCGACAGACTGCCAATGACCACGCAGCGTTCGGCCATGCCCGGCAACGCCGCGAGACTGAGGTGTTCGCGTTCGAACGCGAGGCTTTCGTAGACCTCATCGACCACGACCCACAGGTCATGCTCGATGGCGAGATCGGCGATGGCTTGCAGCTCTTCGCGATTGAGCACCACGCCGGTGGGGTTGTTCGGGTTGGAGAAGAAAATTGCCCGGGTGCGCGGGGTAATGGCCTTGGCCAACACAGCGGCATCGAGCCTGAAACCGGAATCCGCCGAGCACGGCACCCGCACCAGCGTCGCACCGGACGCCTTGAGTGTGGCCTCGTACGTCACGTACATCGGGTCCAGGGCAATCACTTCATCGCCGGTGTTGAGCAGGCACATCGACGTGATGAACAGCGCGTTCTGCGCCCCGGCCGCGACGATTACGTTGGGCGCTGACACCTCACGGTCGAACAGTGGGCTGTAACGAGCGGCGATGGCTTCGCGCAAGGCCTGGCGCCCGGCGATTTCGGTGTAGTGAGTGTCGCCTTCGCGCAGCGCTTCGATGGCGGCATCGGTGATGAAATCGGGTGTGGGGAAATCCGGATCACCGACACTGAGAATGATCACATCCTCACCACGGCGCTGGGCTTCAAAGGCTGCATTGTGAATATCCCAGGCGGCGACACCGTCGCCTGAAATCCGCTCAACAAAGGGTGAAAACCGCATGCCAGTGCCTCGTTCGAAATGAAGAAACGCAAGCCCGCGCAACCAGCCGGGGAGGTGGCCACCAACATAGTCGAAGCTGAACAGTCGTTCAACAGAAAAGTCACGAGGCTTCGCGTTCGGCGCAAACAGGTCGTTTTTACGACAGTCGAGGCGTTTTTCAGCAAGGAAACACAAAAGGGTCGCGAGTAGAAACCCCGATGACTTTGCGGGTGTATTACAACCGTTAATGTTTTAAAAAAACGCAAGCACCCCGTCGAAGTTTCAATTAATACAACGGCCCTAAAACAAATAATCCTGCACTTGTAATGCAAGTAATACACCATAAAAAATTGATACTTGGCGCGCCAGCATGAATATCAAAAGCCCTACCCTACCGACCCCACAGGCAGCGAATAACGTGACCCGCATCCCCATAGCAACTATCAAAATTAAAAACAAACCATTCATTCCGAATATTCATAAAAACTTCCGGACGAATTTTGTTTATCTAATATGCTCAACACCACATGCGAACAAGTGATTAGTTATTAACGTGCACCACTCTTCCCTCGACCACGACTCCAAGTTCGCCTGCCTAAAAAACGCCAGCAAACTCAACATGACAACAAGGAAATGGAAATGAAGATTTTGTGCGTGCATGGCATCGGCCACGAGGAAGCGGACGAGACTTTTGAGCAATCCTGGAAGCGAGCCATTACCAACGCGGTACTGAGCGCGGCGCCGAACGCCGTCATCGAACTGGACTATTTCGAATATGACGCGCGTTTTGCAAACAGCGGCCTCGGCGCGCCGGAAATTGCCGAAGCGACGCTGCGACTCCTGACCAGTTCCGTGATCCACTCGGTTGGCGACGTGTTCCGGCGCGACCGCGGCATCGGGCAATTTCCCGATCGCCTGCGCTGGACGGCCGGCATGGTGGCGCAGTGGACGGCGGACGAGGCGCTGCGGACCACATTGCGTAAAGACCTCGCCAACCGCGTCAACGATTTCCAGCCGGACATCGTCTGCGCCCACAGCCTCGGTACGCTGGTCGCCTACGACACGTTCCGGCGAGATTCGTCACTGATGAGCAATCGTGTGTTGATCACCTTCGGCTCGCAGATTGCCAACCCCGCCGTGCGCGAAACGTTCGGCGGGCGCATTGAAGGCATCGAGACGGCGTACAAGTGGTATCACCTCTACAACGAACACGACCATGTGTTCACCGCACCGCTGTACTTGCGCGATGCAAACTTCACCCAGGTCATGACGCCGTTCGACAAGCCGGGCGACGCGCTCAATCACGATGCGACGTTCTATCTGGGCCACGTCGAAACCCGGTCCAATGTATGGGGGCCCCTGTTGCAGGCAGGCCTTGCCAGAGGATTCGACAAACGCCTGCTTGCTGTCGACAAGTCCCTGGGGCTTGCAGTGCCAAAGGCGCGCACCGCGCGTCGCTCGCGGGACAAGGCCCTGCTGATCGGGATCAACAATTACCCCAACCCTGCGGACCGGCTCGAAGGCTGCGTCAATGACGTGTTTCTGATGAGTTCGCTGCTGCAAGAATCGAACTTCTCGCCGGATGACATCCGCGTGGTGCTCGATGACCGCGCCACCACGGCCGGCATTCGCGATCGCCTGCACTGGCTGCTCGACGATGCTCAGGCGGGTGATCGCCGGGTGCTCTTCTACTCGGGGCACGGTGCGCAGATCCCCAATACCAATGCCGCAGGCGAAGCCGATCGCATCGACGAATGCCTGTGCCCATGGGATTTCGACTGGACACCGCAGCACGCCATCGTCGACAACGACTTTCGCGACCTATACATCCAGCTGCCATATGACACGCAGTTCATTACGATCTTCGATTGCTGCCATTCGGGCGGCATGACGCGCGAAGGCGCACGGCGTGCCCGCGGGTTGACACCGCCGGATGACATCCGCCATCGCGCCCTGCGCTGGGAGGCCAAGTTGCAGATGTGGGTCGAGCGCGACTGGGTCAAACAGGCGCGCAAAAGTGCGCAGCAGGCCGAAGCCGCCAATACCGTGAGCAATCGCAACGGCATTCGCCGAGTCGGACAAGCCATCGCGGAGCGTGGGTACGACGACAAGCTCTACAACAAACGTCGTGCTGTTTATAAGCACAACGGCCCGTTTCTGCCGATCCTGATGTACGCCTGTGGCGAATCCCAATTGTCGTATGAATACCGTCACGGCGTGATTTCGTACGGTGCATTCACTTACGCACTCGCCCAAACGCTGCGCTCATCCAAACAACGGCCAACGTTCAATGCCCTGGTTCGTGCGACGGGCAAGCTCCTGGCCGAACTGGGTTATGACCAGAAACCGGCCATCGTCGGACCCAAGGATTTGCTCGGCAAAGTTGTTCCATAAGCCGTTATTCCCCGGCAACGCTGAAAATCCAACCGGGCGTCTTGAAGGCGCCCGTTTTTTTATGGGTGCGTCAAAATCAAATCTGCTCAAGCGCGCAACTGAGCTAACGTTTGCCAAGGACCTATCACCGGAAACTGACCTCTAATAAAAATAACTGAGGGTCGCGATCAGGCTATGAACATTCTTTACGATGAACGCGTCGACGGCGCTTTGCCCGAAGTCGACAGAGCCGCCCTGCTCCAGGCGCTGCGAGCACGGTTGCCGGATCTGGAAATCCTGCATCAGCAGGAGGAACTCAGACCGTACGAATGCGACGGGCTCTCCGCTTACCGCACCACGCCGCTGCTGGTGGTGCTGCCCCGCCACCTCGACGAAGTCCAGGGCATCCTTCGACTCTGCCATGAACGGCACGTCCCGGTGGTTGCCCGTGGCGCCGGTACGGGGTTGTCCGGCGGTGCATTGCCGCTGGAAAAAGGCGTATTGCTGGTGATGGCGCGCTTCAACAACATCCTGCATATCGACGCCGCCGCCCGCACTGCGCGGGTTCAGCCGGGGGTGCGTAATCTGGCGATTTCCCAGGCGGCCGCGCCCTTCGGCCTGTACTACGCGCCGGACCCGTCCTCGCAGATCGCCTGTTCTATCGGCGGTAATGTCGCCGAAAATGCCGGTGGCGTGCATTGTCTGAAGTACGGTCTGACCGTGCACAACGTGCTCAAGGTCGACATCCTGACCGTCGATGGCGAGCACCTGACGCTGGGCAGCGAAGCACTCGATTCACCGGGCTTCGACCTTCTGGCCCTGTTCACCGGCTCTGAAGGCATGCTCGGGGTGATTACTGAAATCACTGTCAAACTGCTGCCCAAACCGCAAACGGCGAAAGTGCTGCTGGCCGCGTTCGATTCCGTCGAAAAGGCCGGTCGCGCAGTGGGCGACATCATTGCGGCCGGGATCATCCCCGGTGGTTTGGAGATGATGGACAACCTGGCCATTCGCGCCGCCGAGGACTTTATCCACGCCGGTTATCCCGTCGACGCCGAAGCCATTTTGCTCTGCGAACTCGATGGCGTTGAGGCCGACGTTTTCGATGACTGCAACCGCGTGCGCCGGGTGCTGGAACAGGCCGGCGCCACCGAAGTCCGCCAGGCCCGTGACGAAGCGGAGCGCGTGCGCTTCTGGGCCGGGCGCAAGAATGCCTTTCCAGCGGTGGGACGCCTCTCACCCGATTATTACTGCATGGACGGGACGATCCCGCGCCGCGAACTGCCCGGCGTGTTGCAGGCGATTGCTGCGCTGTCGGTCGAATATGGCCTGCGGGTCGCCAATGTTTTCCACGCGGGCGACGGCAACATGCATCCGCTGATTCTGTTCGATGCCAACCAGCCCGGCGAGCTGGATCGTGCCGAAGCCCTGGGCGGGAAAATCCTTGAGTTGTGCGTGAAGGTCGGCGGCAGCATTACCGGTGAACACGGTGTGGGCCGCGAGAAAATCAATCAGATGTGCGCGCAGTTCAACAGCGATGAGCTGACACTGTTCCATGCGGTCAAAGCCGCCTTCGATCCGGGCGGCCTGCTCAATCCCGGCAAGAACATCCCCACCCTGCACCGCTGCGCCGAGTTTGGCGCCATGCACGTGCATTCGGGTCAGATGCCCTTCCCTGATCTGGAGCGTTTCTGATGCTTGAACCCTACGATATGGATGATAGCGATGCCCTGCTGGAGCAGGTCAATCAGGCGCTGCAAAACGCCACGCCGTTGCGCATTCAGGGCTCCAACAGCAAGGCGTTTCTTGGGCGCATCGTCGCGGGCGAAGTCCTCGACACACGCACTCATCGAGGCATCGTCAGTTATGACCCGACCGAGCTGGTGATCACCGCCCGTTGCGGTACGCGGTTGTCAGAACTGGCCAACGTCCTGGACGACGCGCAGCAAATGCTGGCGTGCGAACCGCCCTCCTTCGGTGACGACGCCACCGTCGGCGGCATGATTGCCTGCGGATTGTCGGGGCCACGGCGCCCGTGGTCTGGATCGGTCAGGGATTTTGTCCTCGGTACGCGGGTGATCACCGGGCTAGGCAAGCATTTGCGCTTCGGTGGCGAAGTCATGAAGAACGTCGCAGGCTACGACCTCTCGCGCTTGATGGCTGGCAGTTTCGGGGCGCTGGGTGTGGTGACGGAGGTCTCGCTCAAGGTCCTGCCCAAACCACGTCAGTGCCTGAGCATCAGCCTGGAAATGGACAGTGACCGTGCCTTGCTGCTTCTGGCGGAATGGGGCCAACAGCCGCTGCCGATCAGCGCGGCGAGCCACGACGGGCAACGCCTGCACCTGCGGCTGGAAGGCGGCGAAGGCTCGGTGGCGGCGGCCCATGACCGTTTGGGCGGCGAGTTGCTGGACGCGTCGTACTGGGAAGACCTCAATGAACATCGACTGAGTTTTTTCGATGAGGACCAACCCCTTTGGCGCTTGTCCCTGCCTCACAACACGCCTCGGCTTTCCCTGCCCGGTGTGCAACTGATCGATTGGGGCGGCGCCCAGCGCTGGCTCAAATCCGAGGCGCAGGCATCGTTCATTCGCAAGATCGTGAGCGAGGTCGGCGGGCATGTGACCTGTTACAGCCACGGCCTGATCGATAGCCCCTTCCAACCGTTGCCGGCGGCGCTGATGCTGTACCACCGAAACCTCAAGCAGCAGCTCGATCCACGGGGCATCTTCAATCCCGGTCGCCTGTACGCGGAGTGTTGAACCATGCAGACCACACTCAGCGAACACGCCCGCCAACTGCCCCGCGCCGAAGAAGCCGAAAGCATTCTGCGCACGTGCGTGCACTGCGGTTTTTGCAACGCCACTTGCCCGACGTACCAGTTGCTGGGCGATGAACTGGATGGGCCGAGGGGGCGCATCTACCTGATCAAGCAGGTGCTGGAAGGCCACGAGGTCACCAGCAAAACCCAACAGCACCTGGACCGCTGCCTGTCGTGCCGCAACTGCGAAACCACCTGCCCCTCCGGCGTCGATTACCACAACTTGCTCGACATCGGTCGCGCGGTGGTGGATGCAGCCGTACCGCGTTCACTCGAGCAGCGCTTGTTGCGTGAAGGTTTGCGCAGCGTCGTGCCCAATCCCGGACTGTTCAAAGCGCTGGTCAATAGTGGGCAAGTGTTCCGTGCACTGCTGCCAAACACTTTGCAGGCCAAACTGCCGCGCCGTGTGTACCCGGCGAAACCACGACCGACGGTGCGCCACGCCAGGCAGGTATTGATCCTGGAAGGCTGCGTTCAGCCGGGTCTGTCACCCAACACCAATGCCGCCACCGCACGCGTGCTGGACCGGTTGGGCATCAGCGTCATACCGGCCCGCGAGGCCGGTTGCTGCGGCGCCGTCGACTATCACCTCGACGCCCAGGCGGCTGGACTGGACCGCGCCCGTCGCAACATTGATGCGTGGTGGCCGAGCATCGAGAGCGGTGCCGAAGCCATCGTGCAGACCGCCAGCGGTTGCGGTGCATTTATCAAGGACTACGGCCACTTGCTCCGCGCCGACCCGGCCTATGCCGACAAGGCGAAAAAGGTCAGCGCACTGGCCAAGGACCTGGTCGAAGTGCTGCGCGATGAACCGCTGGAAACACTCGGCATCCACAGCGATCAGCGCCTGGCGTTCCACTGCCCCTGCACCTTGCAGCACGCGCAAAAACTCGGTGGCGCGGTGGAGGCTCTGCTGACGAGCCTGGGGTTCAACCTCACGCCCGTGCCCGACAGCCACCTGTGCTGCGGCTCGGCGGGCACCTATTCGCTGACCCAACCCGAACTGTCCCGACAACTGCGCGATAACAAACTCAATGCGCTGGAAAGCGGGCACCCCGAAGTCATTGTTACCGCCAATATCGGTTGTCAGACCCATCTCGACGGTGCCGGTCGAACCCCCGTCCGGCACTGGATCGAACTGGTTGAAGCCGCTCTGCCCTGACCACGCAATGGAGAATCGCCATGAACAGCAAAGCCGTACTGAGCCAGATCGAGGTCAGCCAGATCCTCACCGCCGCCCGCACCGAAGCACAGAACAATCAATGGGCCGTGACCATCGTTGTTGTCGATGACGGCGGGCATCCCCTGGCGCTCGAACGCCTCGACGGTTGCGCGGCCATCAGCGCCTACATTGCCACCGAAAAAGCCCGCACCTCGGCGTTGGGCCGGCGCGAATCCAAGGGTTACGAAGAGATGGTCAACGGTGGGCGCTACGCCTTTTTATCAGCGCCGCTACTGACGTCACTTGAAGGAGGCGTGCCGATCATTGTCGGTGGGCAAGTGATTGGCGCGGTCGGCGTGTCCGGCGTCAAGGCCGAGCAGGATGCACAAGTGGCCAGGGCCGGCGCGCAATGCCTGAAGTGACACCTTCAACGAAGCAGTCTGTAGCAGCTGGCGAAGCCTGCGTTCGGCTGCGAAGCAGTCGTGAAATCCTACGATGCTGTGTTTCAGGAGCTCCGCGCGTACAGAATTTACGACTGCTACGCAGCCGAACGCAGGCTTCGCCAGCTGCTACATGCTCGGGCGTTGTTATTTACGCGCCAACTTAAACCGCACGCATTCTTCATAGAAACTCTGCCGCACAGCAGCAGGCGTGTAGCGCGAAGGGCTGTCGTAGGTTTGCTCGGTAATGCCCATCGCCATCATGCGCATCCACGATTTGTTGAATTTATAAACCTGAATCTTCTGGCGCGCGGCATACAGCGACACCCCGGACAGCTTGAGTTCCTGCGCTCTCGCCGCCGTTCCTGCACCCCAGTCGCACATATACCGGTCATTGGGCATCAATTCCCTGGCCTGGACAGCGCCGGCAGTGCTTGCCAGGGCAAACGAGATCATCGTGACAGCTACGTTGCGCACTTGCATTAGCCCTAACCACCTGAAAATAAAGTGATTTTGGCGATAGTTTTGCGCTTGCGGGGCCAGCAAATTGCCTTATTTGATCAAACAACAGTAAACGGGCTCAGGATCAGCCCTGAGCCCGATAACGCATCCTCAGCGCAGCGCCGCCCTCATCTCATTCACCCGCTCGTTCCAGGTGAAGTGATAGACGTTGGCAGGCGGCTCGGGATGACAGGTTCCGTTGTCCGCATCGGCGCCCACAATCGACCACTCCGCGCGCGAGGTCTCGCCCAGCTCACGGGCGGTCTGGGCATTGAAACACTTGCCCAGCTCCTCGTCGGGGACCAGGGCGAATGCCTTGGGGTGATCGCGCAACCATTGGGCCGCTTGCTCGACCGAGGAGCCGGCCATGCCGAAATGCACAATCGGTTGCCGGGCGTATAACCAGTGACCCTCACGCCAGTTGACCAACACCAGCTCCGCGCCACCGGTCATTGTCGCGGCCTGTTCCATGATCGCGTTATGCGGGTTGGCACCGTCCCTGACCGGTTCGATGAACCCTCGGGCGAACCACAGCGCAAACCAGATCACAGCCACCGCCTGGAACACCTGCCGACCGCGCGGGCGCTGGCTGAACCAGCGTTTGAGCAACCAGGGAATCAGCGGCGCCGCCACCAGCACCAGCCCGGGCAGCGCCGGGTAGATGTACAACTTGCGCTTGCCGCTGCTGATGCAGAAAAACAGCACCACCAGCATGACCCAGCCCAGCAGCACCAACACGCGACCATCATGCTTGCGCAACTGCCGACGCCACGCGGGCACCAGCCACGGCAACGCAAGCACCAGCGGCAGCCAATATTGCGGGATCACATAAACGAAGAAATACCAGAACGGTTCGCGATGGTCCCAGGCCGCGGCATATCGCCCTGCGGTCTGACGCAGCAGTATTTCCTTGGCATAGGCGATTTCATCAGCGCCACCGTTGAGCACGATGGACAACGCCAGGGGCAGCAACCAGATCGCCGTGGCACCCAACATCACCGCCAACCCCAGCCACCACTTGCGCGCCTCGCCCGGCATCGCCACCACGCCGGACCAGTCTTTGCGCACGGCATAGGCATAGGGAATCAACATCAATGCCGGGACGAACCCGACGCCTTTGGTGATCACGCCCACGCCCATGGCGGCGCAGCCCAGGTAAAACCAGCGCCAGGCCGGGCCGAGCAACAGGTGCCGCGTCAGGCCGTACAAGCCGACCGAGGTGAACAGCACCAGAAAGCTGTCGATCTGACCGGTCTGCAGAATGCTGTAAGTCTGATACGTGGCCAGGTACAACAGCGCCGCGATCCGGCCAATACGCTGATTCCACAAACGGCGGCCCAGATCGTAGACCACCGCGGTAACAGTCACGCCCGACAACAGGCCCGGAATATACAGGGCAATGGCCGGTTTCCCGGTCAACCAACTGAAAAACGCCACGGTCCACATGAAAATCGGTGGCTTGTCGCCGTAAATCTCTGCCGCCCGGTGCGGAATGAGCCACGAACTGTTGTGCAACATCTCCAGAGCAACGCCCAGGAATCGTTCCTCGTCGACATTCTGCGGCTGACGCAGCCCCAATCCGGCGCCGATCAACAGCAGCGCCAGCAACATCAGGCCCAGGCATTCAACACCGGGCGATAGCGATCTACGCATGACTCATTCCTTCACCAGTTTGCTTTTGGCAATCAGCTGCAAATTGCGCAGATAAACAATCGAGCCAAACGCCTGACCGACAATGAACACCGGGTCCTGGCGGTAAATGGCGTAGGCCAGTAGCAATGCACTGCCGATGATGCTCAAGTACCAGAACGCCACGGGAATCACGCTGCGCTTCTGGTACTCGCTGTACAACCATTGCAAGACAAAACGACCGGTGAAGGCGATCTGGCCAATGAAACCGACCGCCAGCCACAGGGTTTCGCGGGAGAAACTCATCCTTCGATCTCCAGTGCCTTGGTATTGAGGCGCGTGCGCTTGATCAGCCACCAGACACCGACCAGATCCAGAATGCCCACCAGCGCGCGGTCAAGGTTGCCGTACTTGGACACCCCGGCCGTACGGGGACGATGGTTGACCGGGTGGACGATCATTCGGCCGTTGTGACGCTGGATCAGCGCCGGCAGGAATCGATGCATATGGTCGAAGTACGGCAAGCGCAAAAACGCTGCGCGCTCGATCAGCTTCAGCCCGCAACCGGTGTCCGGCGTGGCGTCGTTGAGCATGCGCCGGCGCAGACCATTGGCGAAACGCGACGCCCAGCGTTTACTCGCGGTGTCGCGGCGGTTGACCCGGTGACCGGCCACCAGTTGAACGTCGACCGGACCATGACCGCCACGCACCAGTTGCAACATGCCGGGGATATCCGCCGGGTCGTTTTGACCGTCGCCATCGAGCGTCGCCAGCCACTGCCCGCGAGCCGCGAGCGCGGCATGGTAAAGCGAGGTGCTTTGGCCCAGCGAACGCTCATGACACAGAATGCGCAGCGTGCTCAGGCCGCCGTTTTTGATCTGTTGCAGTTCGTGCAAGGTGGCGTCGGTACTGCCATCGTCGACCACAATGATTTCGTACGCTTCATCCGCCAACGCGGCGCGCACTTCCTCAATCAAGGGCTTGAGGTTGTTGGATTCGTTCTTTGCCGGAATCAGTACCGATACAAAAATATCTTGGCTCACAGGGTTCGCCCGCCGCTATTGGTTGACATCAAGGGTGAACGCTTCATAGCTGATAGAAGTGGCGATACCACTTCACAAATTCCGCCACACCGGTTTCAACCGCTACTTGCGGGCGGAAATCGACCCAGTCCGCCAGCACCGACACATCGGCCCAGGTCTTGATCACATCGCCCGCCTGTAGCGGTAAGTAATTGCGCCGGGCCTTGATGCCCAGCACGTTTTCCAGACAGTCGACGAACGCCAGCAACGGCACGGGTTCGCCCCGGCCGATATTGAAGATTCGGTTGGCGGCTTCGCCGTCATTGCCCTGTACCGGCGGTTTTGTCCGCAGGCGCGCAATGCTTTCAACGATGTCATCGACATACGTGAAATCGCGGGCCATCTCGCCGTAGTTATAGATATCGATCGGCTCGTCATTGAGGATCGCCTTGGTGAACTTGAACAAGGCCATGTCCGGCCGGCCCCACGGCCCGTAAACGGTGAAAAAGCGCAGGCCGCTGGTACGAATTCCGTAGAGATGGCTATAGCTGTGCGCGAGCATCTCATTGGCGCGTTTGCTGGCGGCATACAGCGAAACCGGGTGATCGACGGCGTCTTCGACGCTGAACGGCATTTTGCTGTTAGTGCCGTACACCGAACTGCTCGACGCATAGATCAAATGCTCCGGGCGATGGTGCCGACAGGCTTCCAATACATTCAGAAAACCCACCAGGTTCGATTGCGCATAAATGTCCGGGTTGTCCAGCGAATAGCGAACACCCGCCTGCGCTGCCAAATGCACGACCTCGGTGAAAGCATGCTCTTTGAACAACGTCATCAAGGCCGGTTTATCGACAATATCGAGTCGCTGGAAACGAAAACCCCGCAAGGACTCCAACTCTTTGAGCCGTGCCCTTTTGAGCTCTACGCTGTAGTAGTCGTTGAGGTTGTCGATACCGATCACTTCAAGACCTTGCTGACACAAACGCTTAACAGTGTGATAACCAATAAAACCGGCAGCTCCGGTAACCAGAACAGTCATAGCACCTCATTATTTTTCGAGACCCGCTTCAACTTCATCCCCTGCACCATTGATAAGTCATTGAGGCCCGTGACATCGTTGACACGAAGCCACCGTTACCCTGCCTGTCCAATGGTGAAATCTTGTTACATATTTATTTAAATTGTATGAAGACGACAAGGGTGCGCAGTCGCGTTTTGACGGTACTGATAAGCCTTGTCATTTGCGGCATGGCCAGTGCCGAACAAAAGCCTGCGAACATGGTGTATTTGCGCACCATCGACCCGAGCATAGAACAGGATATGCGTTATGCCGGTGCTCACAACTTCACCGGGCACCGGCTCGACGGTTACGACGCTGCGGAATGCCTGTTGTCCGTGGACACCGCCAAGGCCCTCGCCCGGGTCCAGGCGGCCTTGCGCCTGCAGGGCTACGGTTTGAAGGTATTCGATTGCTATCGACCCAGCCGCGCCGTCGCCGACATGGGCCGCTTCGCGACAGAACCGGGCGACCCACGCAAGGCCGAGTTCTATCCACGGGTGGACAAACAGGACTTCTGGCGCCTGGGCTATGTGGCGCGGGTGTCGGGGCACTCCAGAGGCTCGACCGTGGACCTGACACTGACCGGTCCGAACGCCTTGCCCGCCGACCAATGGACGCCATTGGCCGCGCCCATCGATTGCACGGCCCCCTATGAACAGCGCTGGCATGACGGCGCACTCGATATGGGCACCGGGTTCGATTGCTTCGATGAACGCGCGCACACCGCCAACCCTTCGATCAATGCCACCGCAAAAGAAAACCGTCAGCGCCTGAGCAACGCCATGGAGAAAGAAGGGTTTAGCGGGTATTCGAAGGAATGGTGGCACTTCACGTTCGGTGGCGAAGGCGCGCCAAAGGACGTGATGGACTTCCCGATTACACCCATCAGCACCCGCGACGCGATCGCTGCCAGTGGCCAGTTGATTGTGGTTACCAGCAAAAACTGGGATGACTTCCAGGGCACCGCACAGCGCTATGAGCGCGACGGCACCTCCTTTCGAAAAGTTGGGGATGCGTTTCCAGTGATGGTGGGTAAAAACGGCATGGGTTGGGGCAAGGGACTTGCCAGCGTTGACGCCGGTGAAGGCCCGGTCAAACGCGAAGGCGACGGAAAGGCACCGGCCGGGGTCTTCAAACTCGGAACGGCATTCGGTTACGACACCACGGCCGACACCCACTTACCGTACCTCTCGCTGACACCGAGCACCGAATGCGTGGATGACGGCCAGTCCAGACGCTACAACGAACTGGTCGACAGCGCGGAGATTGCCAAGGACTGGAGCAGTTCTGAGCACATGCGCAACGAGCCAGGTTACCGCCAAGGCATTTTCATCGAACACAACACCCCGGCCAATGCGGGCTCGGGCTCGTGCATTTTCTTCCATATCTGGCGCGGCCCGACCTCGCCGACGCTGGGCTGCACGGCCATGGATCAGGGAGATATTGCCGCGCTGCTCAAATGGCTGGACCCTCGCGAGTCACCGTTGCTGGTGCAAATGCCGCAGGCGCAATACGAGCGGTTTCAAGAGGGCTGGAATTTGCCGTGACGTTGGTGGCGCTTGGGTTGGATCAACTGGAAAGGTACTGTTACCAAAGCTCGCCAACCGCCAAAACAAAGGAGCTGAATAAGCGGAGCGTCGTGTACAGAACAGCCCAATCAAAAGTCAGGGATATTCCTGCCGGGCATGCAAAACGGTCACGATCTCAATTCGATCCGTCACTCTATAGACCACCAGATAAATGGGGTGCACAACAATTTCCCGTGTACCGGGCACACGGCCAAATCGATAAAGGTAGGGATGTTGAGGAAGTGCTGAGGTAGCAACTTCAATAGCTTGGTACAACTCACTAGCCGCTACAAGGTGACGGTCGCCAATATAATCCAGAATTTGCCAGAGTTCAGCCCGAGCCTCGGGCCGCCACTCAACCAGCATCGCGCTTGTTGCGCTTGGATTCGATCAAGGCTCGCATATCAGCCATCACCTGATCGTGTGGGACATTCGGGCGTGGATCATCGAGCGAGGCTTGCACTTTGGCACGAAACCAATGGTCGTAGCTGGCAGCCTGCTCTTCAGTTTCAAACTCTGAAACGATGGGGGAAAGTTCGGCGCTCATAGTGACCTCCGGATTTGATGTTTAGCAGTCTAATCGGTAAGTGGCTTGCTGTCGTCGCTGGCAAGATGAAGGGCGTTCATGCCTGCTACCGACAATCCGCTCACTCCTTCCTGATTGCAGCGACCACGCTACCCGCCTCGCTTCCGAGCGCCAAGCCTAAAACCCTGTGGGATATTTCTTCGATTATTTGAAAGCAGTCGCACGTCTTACGGTGCCTGTTTTATGACGCACGGTTGCCGCCCCAGCCACTTTCGTAAGGCCCGGCTCCTTCTCAACCCTGCTTCAAATCAAGGCAATACGTGTAATACCCCCCGTCACGCACATACCCCAACGACTCATACAAACGCTGTGCACCAAGATTGTCGGTGGCCGTTTCCAGGACCATGCCCTTGGCACCGCTCAACACCGCAAATTCGCGAGCGGTGTTCATCAGCAACGTCCCGACCCCTCGCCCTCGGGCCTGGGGGCTGGTGAACAGGTCGCTGAGCAACCATGTGCGGTGGGCGTCGATGGAGGAAAAGGTGGGGTACAACTGCACAAAACCCAGCGCGTCCCCCGTGGCATCTTCGGCGAGGAAAATCACCGATTCGTCCCGGGCGATGCGCTCGGCGATGAATTCGCGCGATTGCGTCAGGTTCGAGGGCTGGCCGTAAAAGCCTCGGTAGGCGTCGAAAAGGCGTGCCACCTTGTCGAGGTGGGTGGCGTCGACACGAAGGGCTTGTACGACCATGTTGAGGCTCCTCAGCGAGGCATTACTTGGGCTGCGCAACCGTGCGCAAGTAAGGCTTGATGGTTTTGAAGCCATCGGGGTATTTCTTGCGTGCGTCTTCATCGGACACCGACGTGGGGATGATCACGTCTTCACCCGGACGCCAGTTCACCGGAGTCGCAACGGTGTGTTTGGCGTTCAATTGCAGGGAATCCAGCAGACGCAGTACTTCATCGAAGTTTCGCCCGGCACTCATTGGGTAGATCAGCATGGCCTTGACCTTTTTGTCCGGGCCGATGATGAACACAGAGCGCACGGTGGCGTTGTCTACGGCGGTGCGGGCGCCGCCGCTGGCATTCGGATGGATCATGTCGTAGAGCTTCGCCACGACCAGGTTTTCGTCACCGATCATCGGGTAGTTGACGGCGTGCCCCTGGGTTTCTTCGATGTCTTTGGCCCAGCTTGCATGATTGCTGACCGGGTCGACGCTGAGTCCGACGATCTTGGTGTTGCGCTTGTCGAACTCCGGTTTGAGCCCTGCCATGTAGCCCAGTTCAGTGGTGCATACCGGGGTGAAGTCCTTCGGATGGGAAAACAGAATGGCCCATTTGTCGCCAATCCATTCGTGGAAGTTCAGCGTGCCTTCGGTACTTTCGACGGTAAAGTCCGGTGCCTCGTCGCCAATGCGGATTGCCATGTTCGTTCTCCTTACTGTGGGGTCGTAGGGAAAACCGTCGGAATGGGGGACGTCTCCAACGGCATTCAGGATCGGTGTTGAACCTGCCAACGCGGATCAGTATAGGAGACGCTTCAAGACACGGCAGTGACCGTCGCACTGGATCAATAAGCCTTTGATTTCATAAGAGAAAAACCAATCAGGTCGCCCGACCGGCGACCTGATTCTTGTCGAACACATCAAACCCGGACGTTGCGTCCCGGCAGCGTCGACCGCTGGCTGTTTTCCCAATCCTGCACAAGGCCGACGGGCGCATCGGAGGCCGGCAGCATGGTGCGTCCGCGCACCAGATCGCTGGCCCGCTCGGCGAGCATGATGGTCGGTGCATTGAGATTGCCGTTCGGTTCGGTCGGGAACACCGACGAGTCGATCACGCGCAACCCGGCGATGCCATGCACCCGCAGCTCGGAATCCACCACCGCCATGTCGTCCTCGCCCATGCGGC
>Ga0157370_10004155_pt1 | contig 16760 bp, 11 predicted proteins | sample C35metaG_FD_113463 | JGI IMG/M metagenome (GOLD analysis project Ga0157370, IMG submission 113463) | Corn rhizosphere microbial communities from Kellogg Biological Station, Michigan, USA - C3-5 metaG | ecosystem: Host-associated > Plants > Roots > Rhizosphere > Soil | place: USA: Michigan...
CGACAGCGGCGATTACCTGCGCGCACGCCTGCGCCACCTGCCGTACGAGGTGTTCGGCTGCCTGTACCTGGACAACCGCCACCGCGTGCTGGCGTTCGAGGAGCTGTTCCGCGGCACCGTCGATGGCGCCAGCGTGCATCCGCGCGAGGTGGTGCGGGCCTGCCTGCAGCACAACGCCTGCGCGGTGATCTTCGCCATAGTTACCCTTTGACATATGTAACGTTTTATGGCAAGGTGAATTTGGGTTTCTCCGAGAAGAATGGGTGGCACTGAGCGATGACTCAGAAGACCTTCACTCGCTTCTACACAGACGGCTCTATGCCTGAGATCGCCAGGTGTAAGAGGATTCCTGTGATCCTCGACGAGCAGTTCAGCCTTGTGGAGCCCGTCAATCGTTGGTTTCTATCTCTAGCGAAAACGGGACTCACCGAATCCACGGTACGCGCGTACTCTGATGCCATTCTCGACTTCCTACGCACCCTTGGAGCGTCGGAGGAGACATGGCGCATCAACGAGTGGGAGGACGTCCGAGAAACTCATCTCATGTCCTACTTCGTGACGACTGAGAGGAAGGCAAGCCGAGAGACATCCAACCAGTTTGTTCAACGCGTCATGTTTTTCTATCGATGGGCTTTCGGGAAAGAATATATTCCCCAGATCCCGTGGACGGCGAAGCCTCGCTGGTACACAGAGCCTGTCGGGGCTGGCGGGTTTCACGACAAAAAAAGGCAAACGTTGTCGGATTCGATTCGTAAGCCGACGCCAAGTAAGGAAGTATTCGTCTATTCAAATGATCAGCTGAGAGCCGTCGCAGCGCATCTCTCCTACAGAGACAAGCTGATCGCGAAGTGGGCCCTACTTTGTGGTCTTCGATGCTTCGAAATCGCAAGCCTCACAACGGAATGCATTCGAGCCGCCAACGTGGGCTCAATCATTGAGGTCACCCTCCCTCGTACAAAAGCAGGCACTCCACAAAACGTCGCTGTCCCGAAGACTCTATGGGCACAGACGTTGCGCTACGTGGAGTATGAACGGGCCGCTTTCCTTGCAAATCTAGAAGTGCTATCGAGAAATGCGGGCATCCACCCCGCCACTCACGATTCACTTTTCATCAATCGTTACGGCGAACCTATCAAGCCGTCGAGAATCTCCAAGAACTGGCACAAGGCTCGCGTTCAAGCCGGGCTCGAGAAAGGTGTGTTCCACGCTCTTAGACACACGTTCGCCGATAACTTGTACACGAATTTGCTGGCAGAACAGCAGGTCAAACCAAACCTGAACATCAACAAAGCGCTTCAAACTGCCGTGCGCCACGTGGACGTGTCCACAACCTATAAGTTTTACATCTCTCTCAAACAGAAAGAACGCGTTCTCGTGGAACGCGCGATGGAACGCCGTGCCACCCAACTGGGATGGGACGACGATGCCGAGACGTAAATCTTACGCAGCTGTCCCCACGGCGGAAGTACTACAACTTCATCTTCAGACCTTTGCCAAGTTTACTTACCAGCAGCAGCCTGGTCGTCCAGCAGCGGAGGTCATTTGCGATTTCGCTAACCTGGGATTCCGGCGAGAAGTGGCGATTGCCTTCGCTGCGGCATTCCAACAGAGATATCAATCCGTTGGTGGTCTAACATGTGCCAATGTCTGGGCACGGTTTTGTTTCAGCATCGTTCCCTGGTTCAGATTGCAAAACCTGATCGATGCGCCTTTGGAAGTACTTATCTCCAATCGCACGCGAGACCTTTTTCATCTCTACGCAGCCAATCGTAAAGGGTGGAACCCAAATACAGCGGGAAGACTCTTCGGCATTTTCTGCACCATCTTCGAAGCGATCACGATAACCCATCCAGCGCTGGATTTTTCGCGAAAGCTCGGCCGCTTTGAAGGCGATGAACAGTCAGATTTAAAGGAACGGGCGGAAGTCATTCCCCCCGATGTCTTCGAAGCGTTCCGCAAAGCGCTGATGCTGGAGATCAAGGACGCTTGGGCGCGGTTTCAAGCAGGGCAGCGCGCATTGGCCGAAGCGCTGGAGCGACCCGAAACCTTCAGCCCATCGACGGTAGCACCGTCCCTCCAATCCATCTTGAATTTCATCGTTTCGCAATGTGACGGTATTCCACCTGAAAGAGATCTGGCACCGGAGAGCTACCGGAAGGCTTGCGCGAGGATCTTCAGCGAGGACCGCGCCACGCAGCAGATGGAGCGCGTTCACAGCGTACTCGACGGGCTCGGCTTTCCTGATCGGCATAAGGGGCGTATGCGCGCTATCGCCGCAAGATACCCCGTATCAGTGAGTGCTTTAAAACGTTACGGAACCGGGAAGACCGGCAAGTTCCTTCCTCTTGAAGTGCTTCGCCAACTAGCCGCCAACGCGGAGGTGTCGCTCGAATGGCTTCTCTACGGGGAAGGAGATCCCCCACGGCAAGACACAGCTGAATTTCTCCGCTGGTCGAATCGAGCGATACGGAACAGATCCTTCGGTGCGAGCGGTGACATGCACGGCCACCTATATGCAACGTGCGAAGGAATATGTGCGTATATCGCTTTTCTCGCGACGGAGACGGGAGCAAATGCGCGTCCCATGTTCGAATGGGGGCGAGACATCCTTGTTCAGAACGTTTTTATGCAGAGCGTTTACACGCTGAAGGTGGGTGAGGCCGGAGGCAACGAGGACATCACTTCGCTCCACTGGGACAAGGGACGGGCCGCGGTGAAGCAGAAGGGGTGCTTCACAGATGTCGGGACGTGGGGTCCGGTAAACCTCATCCGACAAGTGTTAGCTATGACCGAGCCGATCCGGCGACTTGCCCCTCCCGAAGATCAGGATCTTCTCTTTATCGCGTTTAAGGAGCACGGCTCAAGAAACAAGAATCAACGCTACGGCCGAGTCATCGGCGAGCTCTTTCGCTCTCAGATGGCGAAAATTGCCGCCAAATATGATCTTCCGGTCCGCTATCTCAACCACAAGTCGATACGCGCAACCGTACTGAGCCAGGAATATCAGAGCCCACGCGGCCTTCTAGGTGCTCAGGCTGTGGCAAACCATGTGTCCGCAGCAACGACCGTTGACTATCTCGACAACGTTTGGATTCGAAAGCAGTCAGATGAACTGATAGGCGAGCTTCAGCATCGGCTTGAAAGCGCGGTTCGCCTCGGAGACCTCTCCATTGTCATCGATCCGTCGCGAGCCGACGCCGCCTCCAGTGTTCCCGAAGAGGCCCTAGCTGGCAAGGCAGTCGACACAGACGCCAACGTCACACTGGCCGGCGGTGTCTGCCGCGATGTTCGCGGTGGCTATTCGGAGTCAGGCAAAACTGGCGAGGTATGCCCGAATTGGTGGTCGTGCTTTGGCTGCGCCGGGGCCGTGCTAGTCCCCATTCCGCGATTTGTCGCCCGCTGGATTCAGTTGCGTGACCATTTTGAACAGCAGCGTGAGCGCATTCATCCCGTCAAGTGGCGTGAATTTTACGAACCGAAGCTCCTGCTAGCGCGGGCGAGAATCGCGAGCGTCAAGGTACAGGTCGTAGAAGAAGCGATGGCGCTGGTCGATGATCTTCCTCCCCTTCCGGACCTGCAGTAATGAACAGAAATGACTCACAGCTTTCGCACTTCGTACCGACGGAGACCGAGTTCGTTGCGAGCTGGATGGCATCCTGCACGGAGGAGGAGCTAGCAAATCTCGAACTGTTTCCTGGAGTGCTCTATGGGGGGATCGAGTGGAGAAGCCGAGAGCATGCGGCAGGCTGCAAAGAGCGTCTTTTGTTCAATCTCAAGATTACTTCGGAAACTCGATTTGATGACCCCGAACATCGCGATATCTACATAGCAACGAGGCGGTCGCTCGCAGCGCTTCGACTCACTCCTCCAGATGACTGTAAGCAACTCCACTCGTTCGGTACCTTCTATCTGGTTGCGTCAAAAGCTCGCCTATTCGCAGCGTGGCTTATGGAGAACGGCTTTACCAGTTTTAGTCAAGTTACCGAGGCGCACTTGGCTTGCTTTCTGGAGGACTATGCGAATAGGCCTGGCCGCAGAAAGCGGGAGAGGCTCTCAGCCGTCCCTGTTCGCCAAATGATTCACGTCCTTCACTTGCTTTGGCAGGTTCGAGGCAGCGTTCCAAATGGACTTCGAGCCGATATCCTGTGCGGGAGGTCAGCCGCTCAAGCCGCGCGCGAAATAACTACCGCTGAGCAGTGGTCCAGCGACTCGACCCCAGCAATTCCCGAAAGTGTATTTGTCCCTCTCCTGCAAAGCGCCCTGAATTGGATCGAGAACAAGAGTCGGCTGTTGATGCCTCTGCAAGAGTTCGTTGATCGGGAAGACATCACGATCGGCTACAAGCGGATTGAGGCGGCCAATTTCGACTGGACACCCTTTCTTTCTTTTGAACAAAAGCCGTTGACGAGACGCGGCGGCCCCCTAGAGACGCTAAGACGCGTACGACGGCTGGCCGTAACGGCTTGCTTCATTGTGATTGCAGCGTTTACAGGCATGCGACCTCATGAGCTACTCGCCCTCAAGGAAGACTGCATAGTCGACCTTCCGGAGTGGGCCGAGTACCACATTTTTCGCATACGAAGCAGGAACCACAAAGGTAGCAAGAGGCCCCAAGGTGTCGAACTGACATGGGTCGCTCCCATGATCGTCAAGGTGGCCCTGAAGCTACTAAGCACACTGACACAATCTCAACGAAAGCGAATTAAGACAAAGTTCCTTTTTCCTGCAGCAAGACTCGACAGGGAGGAGAAGATTCGTGGAACGATCACGCGGAACGTCCGAGAATTCGCAGCTCACGTGGGTGTCGGAGCATGGGTCAATTCGGCGAACGGGGAAACAGAAGTTTGGTCTCTATGCCTGCACCAGTTCCGCAAGACATTCGCCAAATGGGTGGGCGCCGCCACCAGCGGTAGTCTTTACGCTCTTAAGCAGCACTACAAACACGTTCAGATTGCAACGACCGATGGATATGTCGGAACCGACCGTGAGCTGTACCAGACAGTAGCATTCTCTGCCCAACGACAATCTCTGCTCCGGCTCACCCAAATGATCGACGATCCGGAGGCTCTAGCTGGAAGTGCGGGCGAGGAGATCCAGAACAGCATTCGCAATCTTCGCTTAGAATTTCAGGGCGCGGAGGGAGAGGAAGCCCTGCACTATAAGCTTCACGAACACCTGACAATGGCAGTCAAGGCTGGGCTAATCGTTATCGATTGTGAGTACGGTTATTGCCTGCACCGCCCGGACAATAAACCCCGATGCGGCAACAAGCTGGCACGAAGAGGCATAACAGTATGCTCAGGGTGTCGGAACTTTTGCCCAACAAGAGCTCACCTACCTTGGTGGCAGGCGCACAATGAGCGCAATGAGCACATGATCCTTCGCCACGTTGAGGCCGGCGCTAGCGATACACAGCTGCAGGTACTTCGTTCAATGACCGAATTTTCCCGGAAAATGGTGCGCTCGCTTCAGAAGAAGCTATGAGAGATGAGCATGACTGGGACCGAAAATTCCGTACAACGACGAGGTGCTGCGGTGGACGAAGCTCTCTGTCAGGCTGTTGGTCGAATCTTGCATAACCGCGCTGCGACCTGTCAGGCGGATCCCGTCTGCCCGTTCTCCTTGGACATCCCCATTTCTGAATTGTCGAGGGAGTCAGGCCTATCAAGGCCATCCATCTACAAACGTTCAGGCACGATCGCGCTTCTTGAGTACCTGCGTAACACTAAACTGGTCACTCAGGCGCGCTCCCCTGAGGCGACGCTCAAAGCTGAGCGTGAAGCACATGCCTCGGCCATGACACGTATCGCGACTGAGAAAATGTCTCTCTTGGCTCGGATCGTAGAATTGGAAGAGCAGCTAGCTCATGCCAAGAAGCGATCGACGCTGCCGAATGCGACAGGTGTTAAATGAGAAGAATCAAAGGAGTGTTGGCACTCCTGGGGTAGAGCCCCCTACGCAGAAAACGGAATAAGCCGAGAGATTTGTTCGCTATCAGCGCACCCGGCCCATATAACGTCGCTCGTACCGGCGATGACAAAAACATGTTGCGCCACGCTGGCTCCAGAGATCTCTGCCCATGCTCTGTGATCGGTCGAAGACGGATTAGGTATTGCTTCTGGATGTGTATGCCACTCACCGAGATAGTCTGTGGTGCGCCCCGATTCTTTCCACATGCGGAGAGCCTGGGCCTGATGGCCGGGATCTTTGCGAACGAACGACACGCGCGTGGCCCTGTCCTGGGGTCCTGGTTTTGTCGCGTGGGTTATATGCAAGTGCAGCCCGCGCCGGTAGCCGAGCAAGATGCCGCCTGACTCTGGCAATTGAGAGGTCAGCTGCCGATGGTGCAAAACGCCAGCCAACTGCACATCGCCGCCATCCAAACTGATCACCGGCGCCAACCAAACTGTGCACGACGGCCAAGCAAGCTGATCAGCGCCGCCAAACTGACCAGCACCACCAGCTCATTGATCACTTTCGACGATCAGTCGTCCTTCGACTTCAGCTTGCGCATAGATTCTCCTTTCAAGGTCAGCTTGATGCTGCTGTGAATCAACCGATCGAGGATGGCATCGGCCAAGGTCGCGTCATTGATGAAATCATGCCATTCCTTGGGGATTGGAGGCATATGCATTGGGGTGCGTGGAGTTCAAATCCATGTACGAACCATCCGCAAGAACTTGCTTATTGACAATACGGATATCGAGATTGGAATCTCGGCGCAGGGATCTGGCGTGATGCCGGACAGGGGAAAAACATGAAGTTGAATTGGCAAGGGAGCTGCCTGTCGGCAGCCGCAGGGGCGTCGACTGCGATGCAAGACAATGGAAGAAGCTTCAGAGCCAGTGCGCGTTGGCCACAGGTTCGAGCGATTTCTTTGCTGCGCTTTTTCTTGCTCCTTGCCATAGCCTTGGGGCTATTCGTCATACCTCATCAGGCCAGAGCGGAATATGCACTCAAGCGCTATTGTGGCGATGGGGGGTACCAGAGTGGTGATTCTCAACATGTAACTTTTAACTTTTACGCCTGTACCTACGTGTGGATGGACGATGGCTCCGGCGTCAGCGACCATGGCGCAGGCCCGGATGGAAATATTGGTCCGCGCGGTGGCGGCACCGTCCATACGTCCGTCAACAAAGCCCCTGCAGCCCAAAAGAAGAACGATCCCAATCCCTGTCCCGGCAGAAAGGGCGATCCGGTCATCCTGAGTTCCGGCGCCAAAGTAGACACGATCACTGATTTCGCCCAACCCGGCGAAATGGGCCTGACCTTCGAAAGGTATTACAACTCCCGCTATTCCTGCGCGGGTACCAGCTCGCCATGCACGACGAGCGTGGGAACGTGGACCACCAATCTGGATTACAAACTGGATGTCATCTGCTACTACGAAAGTACGGGAGGTAATCCGGATCGTCCAATTCGTTGCGGGCCGGTGACCTTTACACGACCCGATGGATCCAGCCTGGATTTCCAGTCCACGACAGCCTTCTTCGGGACGATAGACGGGGCCCCGAATCCCGGGCCCTTCTCTCCCGTGGGCACCGCCACACTGACGAACAATGGCGATGGCACCTACACCTTGCGCGACGAAAATGCCCAGGCGCTGACCTTCGACAGCCAGGGCAATCTGCTTTCGATCAAGGACTTTTCAGGCATCGGCTGGACGCTGACCCATCCCGACGGCAACACCACTATCGTCACGCACACGAATGGGACGTCATTCAAGGTCGCCTTGGTCGCTGGATCGGGTGGAACCTACGGCTCGGCCAAGCAGATCAATGTGACCGATCCCGCCGGCGGCGTGTACGTCTACCAGTCGACCGTCGGGGTATGGGATAGCTTCACGAACCCCGTCAGCCACATCGGTGTGATCAGTTCCGAAACGCTCCCGGGATCTCCCAGCACCACGGTTTCGTACAAATATCTGCCAGACAACACCACGACCGGTGTCGTGGCTCAAATGGCCGAGGTCGACTACAACGGCGTGGCCCATGATGTCACCACCTACGACAGTGCCGGCCGCGCCAACATGACCAGTCTGGCCGACGGTAGCGAAATGACGTCGATGGTTTATGGCTTGAACGCCACGGGGCCGACGGCGACGGTGACCAGCCCACTGAACCACGTGAGTGTCTACCAGTTCAACAGTGCCGGACTGCTGGTTTCCATCGCGGGGCAAGCCTCTGAAGGCTGCGCGGCCACCTATGCCAGCAATGCCTACGACGCCAACGGCTTCATGCAGTCGTCCACGGACAACAACGGCAACGTCACCCAGTACACCTACGACGCCAGCGGGCTGCTGCAGAAAAAGGTCGAGGCGTTCGGAACGTCCGTACAGCGCACCACGGACTATGTCTGGGATACCGCGCCGGGTACGGATCGGCTGTTGTCCGTCACGGTCGAGGGCTGGTCGAAGACAGCCTATACCTACGACGCGCAAAACCTCATGGCGTCCGAAGTGGTGACTGACCTTTCGCGCGGCGCCAACCAGGCGCTCGCCACGACCTATACCCGAACGCTCTACGGCAACGGCTTGGTGCAGACTCTGACGGTGACATCTCCGTCGGGCAGCAACGCAGAGGTCGTCACCTATGACACCCTCGGGCGTGTGGCTGCCGTCGCCAACGGCCTCGGCCAGGCCACCACCTACAGCAACTACAACGCGCTGGGCGGGCCCGGAACGATCGTCGGTCCGAATGGCGACGAGACCGATTACACCTACGACGCACGTGGCCGGGTTGCCAGCATCGTCCGGCATCCCAACGGCATGGTGGCGACTTGGACCTACGCCTATGACGGTTTCGGCCTGCCAGCCAGCGAAACCGACCCGGATGGCAAAGTCACCACTTGGAACCGTGACACGACAACGACGCGTATCGCCACCATCGTGCGCAACGACAAGGACGGCACTTCCACCGAGAGCTTCGGCTACGACGCCAACGGCGACGTCACCAGTCATACCGCCTCGCGCAATGGCACCACGAGCCTGTCAGAGACGCTCCTCTACGACGCACTGGGGCGTGTCCATCAGCGCCTGGGTATGCATAGCCAGAAGCTGACCTATGGCTACGACGGCAACGGCAACGTGATCTCGGTCGCCGATGCTGCGGGTCACAACGTCAGCAACCAGTACGACGCGCTCAACCGCCTGACCCGCACAACTTCGAGTGGTGGTGCCAGCCCGCCGATACCTAGCGTCGCACCCGCTCTCAGTGCCCCCGCCAATAGCAGCAATGGCAGCTACAGTGTGAGTTGGAGCACTGTCAGCAATACCACCAACTACATGCTCCAGGAGCAGGTGAACGGCGGCAGCTGGAGCACGGTGCAGACCGGTGGTTCGACCAGCTTCGCACTCAGCAGTCAGGCCAGCGGCACCTACGGTTATCGGGTGATCGCCTGCAATGTGACGGGCTGTAGCCCATGGAGCAGTACCGCCACGGTGTACGTCACGCAGATCATCGGCAATATCGATGGGATTCCTATCGACGGGTCGGGCAATGCGAGTGCGGGCGGCTGGGCCTGCTCGACCGGTCTGGCGCAGTCGATCACCGTGGACCTGTATGCAGGCGGCCCTTACGGCACTGGCACCTTCATCGGACGCTACGCCGCGAACCAGAGCAGCGAGCCGGCGGTAGCCAGCGCCTGCCATGTGAGCAGTGGCAGCTATCGCTACAACATTCCGTTGTCGACCACCGTGCGTGGCCAATACGCAGGGCAAGCCATCTACATCTACGGGATTTCCCCGGTCGGTGCCGCCAATCTATTGATCAACAACTCGGGCAACCTCGTGATGCCGGTGAACGAACCGGCCGGGGCGCCCACCTTGAGCGTACCGAGCACCAATGGCACCGGTAGCTACACCGTCAGTTGGAGCGCCGTTACCGGCGCGACCAGCTATCCATTGCAGGAGCAGGTCAACGGCGGTGCCTGGACGGCGGTGCAGAACAGCGCCGCGACCAGTTGGGCAACCAGCGGTAAGGGCAACGGCAGCTATGGCTACCGCGTGCAGGCATGCAACAGTTCGGGCTGCAACGCATGGAGCAACGTGGCCAGCGTCGCCGTGCTGCTGCCACCGCCGGCACCGGGCAGTCTTGCCGTACCGGCCACCAGCTCGGGCAACGTCGCGGTGAGCTGGCCGGCCAGCAACACCGCCACCAGCTATACCTTGCAGCACCGGTTGAGCACGGGCGGCTGGACCACGGCCTACAGCGGCAGCGGCACCAGCACGACAGTGTCCGAAGGCGCAACCGGCAGCTATACCTATCAGGTGCAAGCCTGCAACTCGGGTGGTTGCAGCGGTTGGACCGGCAGCAGCGCGGTCGCCGTGACGATCCCGCCGGCCAGTGCGCCGAGTCTGAGCATGCCTGCCAGCAGCAGCAACGGAAGTTATACCGTGAGCTGGACGGGTGTGAGTGGCGCCACCAGCTACCCGCTGCAGGAACAGGTCAATGGCGGCGGTTGGACCACAGTACAGAACAGTGGCGCGATCAGTTGGGGTGCCAGCGGCAAGGGCAACGGCACGTATGGCTATCACGTGCAGGCCTGCAATGCAGGCGGCTGCGGTCCGTGGAGCGGAACAAGCAGCGTCAGTGTCTTGCTGATACCGGCCACGCCGACGGGTCTGGCGGCGACGCAATACGCTACGTTTTACTCGGACACGCGTCCCCCCAAGACCGTCTATTCACTCACCGCGTCATGGTCGGGCGCAGCCGGTGCATCGAGCTACAACTTCCACTATTGCCAGCAAAGCGGCTCCTGCTACACGCAGGCGACAACGGCGACATCCATTCCCGAGTTCCAGGTGGGCAGCACCGTGAACTCCGCGGTGACCTCGGTGACCGTGCAGGCATGTAGCGCGAATGGGTGCTCGGCATGGAGCGCGTCGGTGACCCCGACGACGGTGAACCAGTGAGGGCCGGGTCGATGAAAGGCCGCCTCGGCGCAGCAACCGTCGACGATGCGCTTTCGCAGCGGCAGACCGAGCCAAGCTGCCATCAGCAACGCCCATCAAGCTGGCGTCAGGGAACGCTGACGAGGGAACTCATGAAGAGCAGGAAAGCATTGATGCGGGGCATGGGACGCCACACGAGATTGGCGTTGTGCGTGGTGGGAAGTTTCGGGGTCGTCATGCCGGCGCTGGCCTCGACCACGGTCACCCAGTTCACCTATGACGCCGGTGACCACGTCGTCAGCATCACCGATCCCCGCCAGCTGGTCACTACCTACACCTACGATGGCCTCGGCCAGTTATGGCAGCGGGTGAGTCCAGATACCGGCACCACCACCTACAACTACGACGGCTACGGCCGGCGCAGCAGCATGACCCGCGCCGACAACACCCAGACCACCTACGGTTACGACGGGCTCGACCGCACCACCAGCATCACAGCCGGCGGCCAGACCCAGACCTTTACCTACGACAGCTGTACCCACGGTGTCGGCAGGTTGTGCTCCGCGGCTGACGCTACCGGCACCACGTCCTACAGCTACAGCCCGGAAGGCTGGCTCACAGGCCGCGGCTTCTCCATCAGTGGCACCACTTACTCGCTGGGCTACGGCTACAACGCCCTGGGCCAGGTTGCCAGCGTGGTCTACCCCGACGGCAACCAGGCTATCTACAGCTACAGCCAAGGTGTCGTCTCGGGCATCACGCTCAATGTGGGTGGCACCAGCGTCACCGGCGCCAGCGCCATCACGTACCGGCCGATGAACACCGGCATGAGCAGTTGGACCTCCAGCAACGGTGTGGTCAATACGCTCAGCTACGACACCGACGGTCGGCTGACCGGCATCGGCGCGGGCAGCGTGCAAAGCCTGGGTTTCAGCTACGACACTGCGGACCGTATCGTGGGCATCACCAACGGCATCGATGGCTCAATGAACCAGAACTTTGGTTATGACGACGAGTCGCGCCTGGTGTCGGTGTACAGTGGGGCGGATATTCAAAGCTTCCAGTACGACCTTAACGGCAACCGCTTGGTGCAGAGCCGGAATGGTGCCAGCCTCACCTACACGACCAGCACGACCAGCAATCAGTTGACCGGACTCAGCGGTGCGAACTCGGCCAGTTATGGCTATACCCCGCAAGGCAATACCACCACTGTCAACGGCAGCACGGCCTTCCAGTACAACCCCTTCAACCGGTTGAGCAATGCTGGTGGCGCCGTCAACTACGTAAGTCCGGAAGGCCAGCGCTTGCGCAAATCCGGCGGCTCGACCGGCACCACCTACTTCGCGCCGAGTACAGGTGGCGGACTGGTGGCGGAGAACGACAACGGTGCGTGGATCGATTACGTCGAGCTCAACGGCCGGCTGATCGGCCGGATCGCTGGTGGACAGGTCTACGCCGTTCATGATGATCAGGTGGGGCGCCCGGAGGCGGTGACCAACACCAATGGCACGGTGGTATGGCGGGCACGGAACTTCGCCTTCGACAGCACGGTGGTGCAGAACAGCATCGGCGGCCTTAACCTGGGCTTTCCGGGGCAGTACTACGATACCGAGACGGGGTTGTGGAACAACGGTTTCCGGGACTATGCGGCGGCGTTTGGGCGGTATGTGGAGAGCGATCCGAGTGGTCTCGCCGGCGGTGTTAATACGTATGCCTATGTTGGAAATGATCCGCTGAGCTTCACTGATCGACTCGGACTTAGGGCAGATACGGATTTGTGTGCTGGCATGAGTGCGCAGGGATGTATGCAACTCGGCGAACAGTTTGCACCGGACTACGTCACAGCGAACGTGACTGTTCCTTCCATTTTTACTTTTGGATACACGTTGACAAGGGACGGTAGTTTGTTCGGTTCGGGAGGCTTCACATTTGGTTCGCCAGCATCGATGGCGAGCGGCAAAAATTGGGGATTCTCAATCGCAGCCGGAAACTTGACTAGCTCGTGCCATACCAACGCTGATGTTGACAATTTTGTTAGAGGTGGGACAAAGGAATTTGGGTATTACGATATTGTGGGCGGCGGTATTGCTACTAATCCCTCAGGCACTGCTATCGAAACAGGTCTTGGGTTCGGTGGGGCGTCCGGAGGCTACACATACTCTAGTCAATTGGGCAGCTTCGGTCATGGGTGGTGATCATGAAGATCACTTCAGTAAAACTTGCCAATTTTGTTTACTTTGCTGTGGTGATAGGGCTGATCTTTTTGGGTGGCAAGGTACTCGATAGGAATGACGCTCGACCCTCGCCGGGACAGCCCCCGATGTCGGTCCTGCGTGATGACTTTTCTACTATTCCGGTGCCCCCTGGGGACGCCGCTGTCGACCAATTAACCACGTTCGATCGTGGTGGCGCAGTCGGTGTTGTAAGGCATTTTCGCGCTGCATCGCCTGTTAGCGCGGTACTTGCTTACTACGAAAATGAACTTCCTCATCATGGCTGGACGCTGGAAAATTCGAGCAAGGCAAATAGAACAGAGCCGACGATCAAGTTCTGTAAGGCAGATAGAAGTTTGACTGTCGATGCAGCAAGAGGAAGTGATTCAACGATGTACTACTTGGGGGTGGTATGGACTAGATCCCCAAATGACAACGCATATTGTGCTGGTGGGCGTTAGGCCCACTACGTACAAGGATAGGCAGATGCTACTGACAAGACAAGATAAGGTTATCGCAGGCATTCAAACTGTTCACAGCCTCATTGGTCTCGCTTGGGTGTATTTCACCTTCGTGAGCACCAGTTCTACGACTACCTTTCTATGCACCAACATTGCCCTCGCCGCACTCGGCATTGTTTCGGCTGTGGGTTCGCTCCAGAGGCAAAGGTGGGGCATTTATGGCGGACTTCTGTTTTTCGCTATCCAACTTTTCCACGTTGTCAGCCCCTTACTTAAATTTTCCTTCACGCTCGGCCTCAACTTCATAGTGAGCGCAGGTTTTGGTAGTGCGCAAATTGGCCTGAACGTCTTCGCACTGACCATGTTTATCTGGTCTTGGTGGCGGAGTTATGCACGCTTAACAGGCTGTTTGTTGATTTCCGCCGAAAACTGAGCCGGGTTTTTCATCGAAAAGTGAGCCACCCGCTCGTGCTGCAGGTTAGCTCAGATCTGTGTTGACGTCGGGGTCTTGGCCTCCTTTCTGATATCGGCGCCATGGTTCCGGAAGCGGTAGCTGTCGTTGCCGGTTTCCAGGATGTGGCAACGGTGCGTAAGCCGGTCCAGCAGCGCCGTGGTCATCTTGGCGTCGCCAAAGACAGCCGCCCATTCGGCGAAGCTGAGGTTGGTGGTGATGGCCAGACTGGTGTGCTCGTAGAGCTTGCCGATCAGGTGGAACAGCAAGGCACCACCAACTTGCGAGAACGGCAAATAGCCCAGTTCGTCGAGGACCACCAGATCGGCATCGATCAGACGGGTGGCCAACTGGCCTTGCTTGCCGGCGGCCTTCTCCTGCTCAAACGCATTGACCAGCTCAATGGTGGAGAAGAAGCGCACACGTCGCCGTCCATGCGTGACGGCTTGCACGCCGATGGCTGTGGCCAGGTGGGTCTTGCCGGTGCCCGGCCCACCGACGAAAACAAGGTTCTGCTGGTGATCCATGAAGTCGCCACGGTGCAGCTGGCGGATCAGCGCTTCATCGACGGTGCTCTGGGCAAAGTCGAAGCTGCTCAGATCCCGATAGATCGGGAAGCGCGCCACCTTCAGCTGGTAGTTGATGGAGCGTACCTCGCGCTCGGCCACTTCGGCCTTGAGCAAGGTGCTCATCAAGGGCATCGCTTCGCGATACAACGAGGCACCTTGCTGGGCCAGTTCATCGAGGGCCTGGGCCATGCCGTGCAGGCGTAACGACTTGAGCGTGGTGATCACGGCGTCATGCGACATGGCGTGTCCTCCGCAAACCGTCGTAGCGCGCCACGTTGGCCACCGGTTCGACCTGCAACGCCAGGGAGGGTGGCGCATCCACCGGTGCCGGCGGTGTCTCGCCGACCAGTCGGGCCAGCAGGTTGAGTACGTGCGGCTTCGATGGTGCGTGGGCTTCCAGCGCCAACTCCACCGCGGTGAGAACGGCCTGCTCGTCGTACTGCAACACCAGGGCGAGAATCTCCACCATCTCCCGATCGCCGCCGGGGCGCTGGAGTAACTGGGTCTGCAAGCGCCGGAAGCCCTCCGGCAGATCGGCAAACGGGGCGCCATTGCGCAGGGCACCGGGTTTGCGCTGTACCACGCTGAGGTAATGGCGCCAGTTGTAGATCGTCAGGCCGCCATCGTGCGTGCGGTTGATCCGGCGCGAATGCTCGGCAATCACCTGACCCTCGGCGGCCATCACCACGCGATCGGCGTACAGACGTACGCTGATCGGTCGGTTGGCATAGCTGGCCGGCACGCTGTAGCGGTTGCGCTCGACATGCACCAGGCACGTCGGCGTCACGCGCTTGGTCTGCTCGACGAAGCCGTCAAAACGTGACGGTGTCGGCATCAGCAACCGCTGCTCGTCCTGCCAGATCGAGGCGATGGTGCGATCACGCCATACCGGGTGGGCACACTCTTGCCACAGTGCCACGCAGCGTTCCTGCAACCAGTCGTTGAGCGCATCCAGCGTGGGCATGGGCGGCACCGTGGGCCAGATCCGGTGACGGGCATCCTGGACGTTCTTCTCGATCTGGCCCTTCTCCCAGCCGGAAGCGGGGTTACAGAACTCGGCCTCGAACAGGTAGTGGCCGACCATCGCGGCAAAGCGGGCGTTGACGTCGCGCAGCTTGCCGCTGCGGACCTTGTCCACGGCGGTCTTCATGTTGTCGTAGATGCCGCGGTGGGGCACGCCACCGAACACGGCAAAGGCGTGCTGGTGAGCATCGAACAACATCTCGTGCGTCTGCAGGGGATAGGCCCGCAACAGGAAAGCGCGGCTGTGGCTCAGCTTGAAGTGGGCAACCTGCAGCTTGATGCGCTCACCGCCGATGCGGGCATGGTCCTCGCTCCAGTCGAACTGGAACGCCTCGCCCGGCGCGAAGAGCAACGGCACGAACGTCCCGCGCCCGGCCGTCTGCGCCCGTTCTTGCTCGGCGCGCCGCCACTCGCGGGCGAACGCGGCGACCCGGCCATAGGAGCCGGTATAACCCTTCGTCAGCAGCGTGGCATGCATCTGCCGCAAGGTACGCCGCTGCTTGCGCGACTGTCGCTGATTGGTGCGCAGCCAGTCGGACAACTCCGCTGCATACGCATCCAGCTGGCTGGGGCTCTTCCGGTGGGGGTACCTCGGGGAGATCTCACCGCTCGCCAGGTACTTGGTAATGGTGTTGCGTGACAGCTTCGTGCGTCGGGCGATCTCTCGGATCGATATCTTGTCGCGAAGGTGCCAGCGTCGGATTACGCTCAATAGGGCCACGTCGATCACTCCTGTTGCTCCCGCTCGTGCTGTGAGCGGAGGGTGGTAGGAGGTGGCTCAAAATTCGACGAAAATCACCCGGCGAAGTGGCTCAGTTTTGGATGGAACTCAACAGCCACAGGTACCCCACGAGTCCTCTTCCCGATCCGTCAAATTCAGGAGCCCCTAACGCGAGCCGATCTCTAAATTTACAATATCGCTGGGGTAGTTAACTTGGACATAACCACCCCTCCGGCGTGGCCGAACCCAGCGCCGCCGACCGCGCGATCACCCACGAGCTGCGCGATGCGCTGCAACTGGTCGGTGTACGTGTGCTCGACCACCTGGTGATCGGCAGCGGCGAGCCGGTATCGATGGCGGCGCGCGGCCTGATCTGAGAACCGGCTCGCGGGCAAAAAAACGGCGTGGCACAAGCCACGCCGCTGGGCCGA
>Ga0157370_10004157_pt1 | contig 16756 bp, 14 predicted proteins | sample C35metaG_FD_113463 | JGI IMG/M metagenome (GOLD analysis project Ga0157370, IMG submission 113463) | Corn rhizosphere microbial communities from Kellogg Biological Station, Michigan, USA - C3-5 metaG | ecosystem: Host-associated > Plants > Roots > Rhizosphere > Soil | place: USA: Michigan...
GCTTATAGAAAACGTCAGGTTATTAAATGGAAATATATATTAGCAGTAATTATTATGCTGGTGGTTGGCATAAAGTGGCTCATAGAGAATTAGTTTGGTTGATTTGATAAAATTGGCTAAGTCTGCGTTAACAAATGGTATAAAATTAACTTCCGATAATTAGGTATGAAAAATAGCATTATGAAATACACCATTATTAAAAACCCGCAAATGCATTAAGATACATTTACGGGCAGTGAGAGAATCAACTACAAACTCTTAAAGTTAACCATACGCCTCAATGGAAATATTCTGGCTAATTATCAAGTAATTTTTGAATAAGACCTTTTAATTCGGGGTCTGAAGGACGGGGAGCATCTGCATTGATAATTTTACCTGCTTTGTCAATCAACAAAAACCGCGGTATCCCTGATATTTTGTAATAATCTAAAATATCACGTCCCCCTGATGAAAAAAGCTGTATTCCACCCAGTTGTTTATCTTTGATCATATTGAGCCATTTGGTTTTGTCTTTTTCTGCATCAATTGATACACTTACAAACTCAATATTTTTTCCTTTAAAGTCCTCTTCAACCTTTTGTAAATAAGGTAATTCATCCTGACAGGGTTTACACCAGGTAGCCCAAATATCTACAAATACATATTTGCCTTTGAAACCATTTAATGTTATATTTTTACCAGCCTGGTCAGGGTAAGAAAACTCAAATGCAGGGGATCCCCCTTTGTACGTTAACAGGGGTATTTTGATGGCGTTAATTTGTTTTTTTTGATAATCGGTCACGAAGTACTGAACAAAGCCACTGGCTTTTTGATCAAATTCACCTTCTGACTTAACATTTTGTAAATATGAGAGCACAACATCTCCTTTTAAGGTGTCGTTAGGAACAAGCTTTAAATCTTCTCCTAACCAGGGAGATTTATGATCTAATAGATTGGCTTGTCTTTTATTTAGGTAAATTAAGTCTAAAAGCAACCGCTTACCATAAGGATAATTGTAAAGCAAGGATGTATTTTGAGCAAAATCGGTTGTCTTCAATGTCGAATAAAAATTACTATACTCTTCTATTGATGGATGAGCTGTTCGTGGGGTTGAAATAAAATTTATTGCTAAACTGGCCAGATCCAGTTTTATAATATCTTTAATAACTACATCAAACTGCGGATTACCCGTTTGCTTTCCTTTTAAAAAATATTTTGATTGCCTGACCACCTTTTCCTGGTCCGGAAAATAGTCTACAAAAGTACTCAAGGTATTGTCAAAATAAACGGATTTCTGTTCAAGCGCCTTAGTCAGATTGTACCATTGATTCAGAACCAGATTTTCTTTCGAATTTGATTTGCCCGAAAGCGTATACAATGTATCATTTATTAAGGAAATAGATAGTTTGTCTTTTTTTCTAAGATAAAACTTAAATTTTTCTTCTAAACTTCTATCATTACCATAACCAATAACATATAAACCCTCATATTCTGGATAAAAATAAAATCCAAATTTTCCTGTTTGATTAGGATTTGCCTGCGCGATTTGTTCAACCTCGCCGTCATAGACCTTATACAACTTTACAGGCAATTTAAAATTTGTTGTTTGCCCCGTTATAGTTACCTGGCTTTGTGCTCTAATACCAAGTAGTAAAAGTAAAACAATGGTAGCACTTAGAATTTTTTTCATATAATTTTTATTCGTACTGTTCTTTTCTTTACGCATAGCGGAGTTATGGTTTACATTAGTTTTTTGGCCGCTCCCTATAGCTTACACTTACAATTTTACCAAAGCCCGTATAAGAGGCCGTTAAACTTAAATCTGCGTTCAGGTTAGGAACGTTATACAACTCCATTTTTCCGCTCTCAGCCGGACTTCCAGGATTATAACTACATACCACCAGCTTGTTTGAAACATCCTTTGTGCTTCGCATAAAGACCTGTTGGAATTTCATCAAACTGATTTTATCCACCCCCTTATCTACCATGAGCTTGCTTCTTTTCTGGAACATATCGTATTCATAGACTTTGGAACCAACATTGTAGAAGATATATCCGAAATCAGGATTAATTGCAAACTGTTCAGCTTTACCAATGTCTGTAGCTAACATTTCCTGATAATAATTTTGTTTGTATCCATCATCAGGATTAATTCGCGCCAGATAATATTTAAACGTTAACGGGTTCTTTAAAATCGCAAAGGCTTCTCCCCCATTATACGTTGTGTTGTCCATAAAGACCAGGTCCATTCCCGTTTTGTTATAATTAAACAAAGGCTGATCCGGCATCAGTGCACAAGATGATTCGCCATTAACATGCCTGACGAACCGCTGCCTTTCTTTATCAAATAAGATCGCACCAGGGGGATAACCTGAGCTCACAGTAGCCATAAATGGTGAAGCAGGAAACACTTTATTTTCGCCTCTAACGATATTAATAGGCACACTATAGTTAATTGACCATGTATAAAAATAATAATAGTAGTTGCCCTGTGTATATGCATAAGAAACTTCCTCATCTGCTGCCTTTATAAAATCTACATGCAAATCTGAGGGTACATTTGATGCAAATTCATAGGCTATCGATAAGGTGTTTTTCCAGGAAAATGTTTCAGGATCAATTTTAGTCGTCAATCGATCTGTTGTGACATAAATACCGTAGGACGAGGGATCCCAGGGGTAGCAATAGACATCCAATGGTTTTCCCGTAAGAACAAGATTTGAGCCCGTACTTTTTAAAACATCTTTTATCACATTTAGGTTTTGGTTGACCATATCTAATCTGGCAGTTCCATTGATGTCATTTAAAACGATCCAGCCTTCATAAACCTCGCTGTTTACCAGCAAATCAAAGGATATAGTAAAAGTGATACCCGTTTTTTTATCTTTAACATTATAAAAAACCTGGTACTGACCTGATGCAATAGCAATTTTCAAATTCAGGTTCTTTGTCTTTGCCAGGTTCTTTCGCTGGTCTTTAGGGAGTACTGAATAATCCTTATTTAAAGCATACCATTCATAGGTATACTGGGTGGTATCGTTGTCTTTGGTGAATTTTAATACCGGATTGATCACGAACTGCTTTCCAATCTCTGCTGTATAACTCTTTTCAATCCCTCCAAAACTCACTTCGTTGATCGCTTGATAATCATAATTACCCAAATCCTTTTTGCAGCCAGAAAAACTGCCCATTAGCGCGAAAAGGACAATCGCCGTATTGTATATATTCTTAAACATCTTTCGGTTTTTAATTGTTAAAATTTGTCCCCCATCCTCATAGGTGTTCCATCTTCATCGTAAACGGTTTGGCCTGCTGTTGCCAGGTCATTTAAATATCGCTGTACAAAAAGCCCGTAATACCCTTCTTTATTTAAAAACGCCTGTCCGCCATCATTAAACTGACTGACCGTAAGCCCCAGAACATTGGCCATGAAGAGTACCTTCTTTTTACTGAATTTCCCAAAAAAGTAGTTGGACCACAAAGAAGGCATACCAAAAATATCATCCACTTTTATTTTGTAATCGATATAACTAAGCCTGGCCCCCGTAGTTACATTTGTAACTTTTCCGGTCATCACTGTTTTAAAATTCTCATTAGATATTAAATGGAGCTTTAATGTCAAACGCTGATTGGTTATATCAGTGGTCCTGTGAAACTTTATTTTAATGGTATCCAATAATTGATTTGGTTTGATAGTAAATTTCGTATTAGTAAAATCGAAATGGACACCTTTTTTTGCTGTAGACGAAGGATCAATTTCCAGTTTATATTCCCTATCCGAAGCAGACACTGCCCCCATGATTTGTACAGGGAGGTAAAAGGTAGAATCCCTAACATTATCTTTCGCGAAAGCAAACGACAAAAGTGTACTGTCGGTGGCAGCAACCCCTTCAGGAGGCTGGACAGCAGGTAAAAAATAAATACCCACGTCACCATTATAAAATTGTGTATCCTTCTTGCAAGCAATAATTCCAACACTTGCAAATAACATTATGGAGAAAATGTAAATTGATGGTTTCATACGGATTGGTGTTGATTAACGTGGTGAAGTTTCTGATAATGGTAGAGGAAAGACATATTGTGCAGCACCCAAAAAGACGGGTTGATAAGGATTTCCAAACGGAAAGATCATAGATACTTTTTTCCTTTTGTAATAAAACCAGAGCTGGCCTTCTCCAAAAAATTCTTTAGTATATTCCTTTTGCAGCTCATCGCTAAAAGAAGCCGTTTGAGGTACATCTAAAAGTCCACGGTTATTCCGCACTGTATTTAAGTAAGAAAATGCCGTAGCATTGTCTGGCGCAGATTCCGCAGCAATATAATAAACTTCACTTAACCTCAGCAAAGGCACTAAAAATCTTGAAGGTGCCGACTTGTCTTCTATATCGGCATATTTATAAAAGGTTTTATACGATTTTCCCGTTGGAGCAATTTTCCAATTGGGATTATACCGGTAATCGTTTTCATCACCCTGAAATACATCATTTAAAGCATCTGTAGAAGGGGCAAGAATGGTTTGATCCTTTACATCTGAAGAGAAATAATTTTTCTGCACATCGTATAAGCCCGGACTGAACAGGCTAAAGATCAATTCCGAAGAAAATATCCGGTTTGGGTTTCTGCTTTCTGAAAGCACATCTGTAGATTGGATCCAGGGAAACAATGAAGTATGGTCAATCACAGCTTTAGCTGCCAAAAAAGCGGCTGCTTTATTTCCTCTATACAATAATGCTCTAGCCTGAAGTCCTTTCACTGCAAAATAATTCATTCGCTGGTTTCTGTTGTTCAGATATGATATATCCAGGCCATTCTGAATGCCATTCCGGATAGGGTCTTTAGCAAGTAAGGACTCGGCACTATGGAGATCTGATAAAATTTTCTCCATCACCTGGTTAGCGGGTAGTATCGGACCATAACTTGTTCCGGCAATAGCACTGTATGGTATAGCAGGTTTAGTAGAGTCTGCGGAACTATACATAGGCCCATACATTCTCAGCAAATCCAAATGCATAAATGCTCTTAAACCAAGAGCTTCTCCTTTAAATAATGAATCTTCACTGGAGGATAAAACAACGCCCTTATCTGCGTCGAGGTGCTCGATAAATTTATTTACATTCGTGATATCTACATACATGCCCGTCCAGATCTGGTCCAGCGTGGCTTTAACATTTGCATTTTGATAATCATAGTTGGAATAACTGTAGAAGTCAGCACTCGGGTTATCCAAATTGTACCGCTGCGCAAAAGCTTCCAGAATCGTACCGTTCAAATTTGCGCCGTACAATTTATCTGTTGCCATATCCAGATAAACTCCGTTGATTGCTGTGGCAAAGCCATCTTTAGTTTTAAAGATCTGTTCGCCAGTAAAACGGTCTTCCGGTTGTACATCCAACCATTTTTTGCAGGATGAGAAAACAGCTAAAATGATCAGACCAATATATATATTTCTTGTATTCATGATTTTATCTTATTAAAATGAAGCATTTAGACTGAAGGAAAACGATTTTGCATATGGATAATCGATCCCGCGTTCTCTTTTAACCGTAGAAAAATAGAACAGGTCGTTCATGTAGGCATTCAAAGTCAATGAGGAAATCCCTACTTTTTTCAACCATATTTTCTGGTCGAACCTGTATCCCATATTGATGGATTCACCGCTTAACGAATTCTCCTCCTGGATAAACCTGGAAGAAATTGGTGTCGTACTGGTCAAAGAAATTCCCTTAATCCGAGCATTGTCTCCCGGCTTTTGCCACCGGTCGTATAAAGCCCGTTTGTCCTGGTTCTCCGAAAGTCCCTGAAAGCTGATATTCTCCACCTTTGAATACAACACGTCGTTAAAGATGTCCCTGCCTAGAACATACCGAAGATAGATTCCCAAACTAGCCCCTTTATAGGTAAAACTCGTACTAATTACCCCTTCAATTAATGGTGTACCTGATCCGGACTTCACAATATCTGCAGGATCATAAACAAACGTATACTCTCCATTTTTCTTCACAAAAACTTCTCTTCCAGTAGCTGGATCAATACCTTTTGAAGGTACGGCCCAAAGGTCGTCGGGACTATAACCATCCTGATAGCGAACAAGAGAATTGCTATTGAGCTGTGCTGTATTTAAAGAAGCCAGGGTATTGTTAAAATTGCCATACTTGCTCTTATAAATAGATCCCGTGTACCCAATGGTCCAAACTATCCTTTCCCCAGGCTTGTATATAGGAGAAAAATTAACGACAGCCTCAAGACCCTTTGTGTCTAAGTATCCAACATTTAACGGGAGTTTAGAAACGCCGGTAGATGAAGGCAGGTCCACCGCAACAACGAGTGGGGAAGTCTTTTTTCGATAAGCATTAATTGTGAAATTGAGCTTATTTCCCCATAAGGCAACATCAGTTCCAATATTCGTCTGCACTGTCTTTTGTGCTTCCAGATTAGGATTACCTAAAGTACTTAAAAGGACTCCCTGTCCATAAGGATTGATTCCTGAAAAATAATTATAGGTATCAATGGAAGAATAACTGGAGAAATTTTGGTTTCCTGTTACGCCTATATTGGCCCTTAATCTAATCAGGGTGATCCATTTAATGTCTTTTATTCCCTTTTCGTTGTTTACATTCCAGCCCAATCCACCTGAATAATAGGGTGTATACGGGTTACTGGACCCAAACGCTGTGCTTCCATCATAGCGAATAGACGCATCAGCAAAATACCTTTTGTCGTAGATATAATTTGCTGTAAAAAGTAATGCATCTGACCTGGATTTACTTTTTACAGATGAGGGCCTTGAATTTGGCTGGTAGGAATACGCAAAACTTGGATTGCCATTGCTGGCATTTGGAAACCCAACCGCTGTATAGCTTCTGTTTTCATTATCATCATCTCTAATCTCGGCTCTCAAATCAGTGGTTAAAGCATGTTTTTCATTAAATACTTTCCCGTAGGACAGCATCGCATATCCGTTGTAATCAAAATTATCGGTCCTGTTGTTGGCATAACTTCCTTTTTCAAATGCATTCGCACTATCAAAGCTCGTATTTAGAGGAGAAATGAATTGTTGACCAGTTGTAATTCCCTTTTGGATCTGAAATGCAACCTGGGCCAATAGATTGTCCGCGATGTTCACTTTTACCTGAAGCGCGTTTTGAATGGCAAAATTTTTAGAACCATTATAACTGTTTAAAGCCGCATTGTATAACGGATTGGTTACATCGTAATTTTGACCAAGATTAATAATATCATAGGTTTGTTCCAGGTAGCGTACGTCCGTCCCAAGCTTGCGGTAATATGGATTTGCTTTTACATAGGTACTGAATGATCCGTATGGGGATTCGGTCGTTTTATATCCGTTGATTTCTGTGGTATTGGAAATGTTAAATTTTCCTTTTCTATAGGAAAGATCGATATTCGCGCCCCATTCATCCCTCCCTGACCCCTTCATGGCAGCCTTATTTGTTTTATAACTAGCTCCTACTCCATATCTAATGGCCTCATCTCCGCCAGATGCATATATAAAATGTCTTTGAGAGAACCCTGTTTGTAACGGTTCGTTAAGCCAATAAGAGTTTACACCCTTTTTTACTTCTGTCAACCGCTTTGCATACATCGCATCTTGCTGCTGCTGAAGATAAGCATCAGGAAAAGAAACCGTGTACCTACCTGCTAATTTTTCAAATTGAAGCTTTTCCTCTGCATTCATCATATTATAACCGCTCAGATCGGGTAGCTCTACACTTAAATCTGTTGTATAATTTAACTGGAGTTCCCCAGGTTTAGGTTTTTTGGTTTCAATAACCACTACACCATTCGATGCCTTAGAACCATAAAGTGCGGTAGATGCCGCATCTTTTAAAATGGTGACTGAAGCAATTCTGTTCATGTCAATACTGACTATCCTGGTCAATGTGGTCTCAAATCCATCCAAAATAAATAGCGGCTGATTAGGATCAGAAGCAAACTGATCTTGTAAAGTTGTGGATCCAATACTCGTTTTCCCGCGGATTTCTATCTTAGGCAAAACGTTAGGATTTGATCCGGCCAGATTATTCTGTATTTGTATAAATGAAGGGTCCAGCGTTTTTAAACTTTGTATAATGTTTTGGTTTCCGATAGACTTTAACTGCTCTCCTGTAAAAGTTGCTGTTGCTCCTGTAAAGCCATTTTTCTTACGCTGCACAATCCCAGTTGAAATCTTCACTTCCTCCAGGCCACTCACACTTTCTGTCAGGATAACAGCGGAGGAGAAAGTTCCGCCTGGACTGATTTCCACTTCAATCTTTTTTTGTTCAAACCCAATATATTTTACTGTAATGGCATACTTACCAGGCGGCACATCTGGAAAGGTAAACACACCGTATTTATTGGTATAAGACGTCTTGATTTTCTTTTCAGGGCCATTTAAAATGACAGATGCCCCAATGATCACCTCTCCTTTTTTGTCTTTAACAATTCCTTTTATAGTTGGTTCTTTATTCTGGGCCTTCAGGTTTAACCCGATAAAAAGAAAAAAGAACATCAGCAGAAATCCATTTTTTAATTTCTTCTTGGTAACATTTTTAGTCATTTAGTTGTGATTTAAGTTGGTTGGTTTTCTATTCTTTCAATTCATATTTAATAGTATAACCTAAGTTTGTTTTAGAAACTTTAAGGTTATTTAAAGAGCATACCATATTTAAAAATGCCGCAGCATCGTCTCTTCCAAATTCATATTGCCCGCTAAATACTTTTTTTCTAATCGAAGTCTTTCGGTAGTCGATTTTAATATTCAATTCTTTAGAAAGCACATCAAATACAGTTGCCAGAGATTGATTATTAAAGACAATGGCATCACTATTTATGGTTGTGCTGCCACCCGTTCTGGCAAGGTCGAAGCCTTTAATCTTATCTTGATGTATAAAATTGCTCACACTTGCAGCGTAGCTCTCCTTATTCACAGAAAAAGACTTGCCCGGAGTTAAATAAACACTCCTTATTCCCGCTTTCAAGAATTTATTCTGTGGTCTTACAACAACTTTACCTTCAATTAAATTTACTTTGGTGAGCAGGCTTTCCTGGCGTGCATAGATCCTGAAAATTGTACCGAGCGCAGTAGTGGCCAGATCTGATGCGTATACCGTAAAAGGTCTTTTCTTATCTTTATGCACTCTAAACAATGCCTCTCCTTTTAGGAAAATCTCTCTTTTATTTCCGTTAAAGGGCAAATAGCTGATCTCGCTATTGACCTCTACTTCAACAATGGACCCGTCAGGCAAATGATAAGTCTTAGTTCTGCTGCTTTCATTTTTTAGAATAACCGGTTTGTTTTGTTCTTCTAAAGCAATATGATTTAGATCAATTTTATCTGATGCCTGATGCGTCGGATAGTAGTACAGAAATACAGATGACACGATCAAAAGGAAGGATGCTGCATAGGAGAAAACCCTAATACGAGTATCCTTTCTAGCCTGTCGGTTTAAGATACTATCCAGAATTTTAACGTTCATCTGCTCAGAAATACTGTTGTCAAATTCCAAGTTAGGTTCCATTTTTTTCCATTCCCTTTCATCCCAGTGTGTATTGAAGTTCTCCGGATCTTTCAAAAAATGGCTTACTGCAATCGCTTCTTCTTTACTGCATTTGCCAGCAAAAAATTTATCAATAAGGTTTTGATCAATTTGCATAATAGTATTACGTATTTGATAAGGGGTATCCCCTAGTCGTATAAAAAAATAATTGAAGTATTGGAAATCACAAGATGATGAATGCCTTGCGGAGCATTTTGCTAAATGCAGTATTACTTTAACAGCGCATAAATGACTGCCATTAATAATGAAGAAAGTGCAGCCTTAATTTGTTTGATCGCTTTTGAAATGTGATTTTCAACAGTTTTAGGCGAAATCGAAAGCTTTTCTGATATTTCCTTATGCGAATAGCCCTCAAATCTACTCAACTTAAAAACTTTTTTTCTGACCGGCGCCATCAACTCTATAATATGCTCAAAAGCAGCCAAGGTGTTTTTATACTCAGCAATATTATCATTAGTATCTTCAAGTTCCACTTTAGCCAGAAGTCTTTTATTCGCTGCCTCTTTTCTGATTTCATCGATTAAAATCGTACCAGCCATTCTAAATAATAGAACAGAAACTGGAAAGTCTGATGGAATAGACTTTCTTTTGTCCCATAGCCGGATAAAAGTGAGCTGTACAATTTCTTCTGCCAAATACTCTGATCCTGTTTTTTTTAAGACAAAGACATATAATTTTTTATGGTATAAACCATAAACTTGTTGAAATGCAGTTAAATTTCCAGACTTTAGGTCAGAAAGGTGTTCCATTAAAAATATTCTTATAAATGTTAAATCCTGTAAACAGTTTCATTGTCATTTGCCAGGCTCGAAAACTACAGGGCTATACAATCAGACGAGCACAACCAATTTAATCTACTTAATTAGTAGTCTTTAAATCAGATCTACAAATTTCCATTATAAAAGTAATTCAATGTTAATTCTTTGGAGAGAAGAACTTAACACAAACGATTGATATCCACCGCCAGTTTCTAAAACTGACCTGCTGGTTTCTACGAAAACCAGACATAATGGATAAAGTTTTTAACCTCATTTATAACTTCTTGCTATTTCCACTCTCTTCAGGAAGTGAAGCTAGGCAATTTCACACCGTAAAATAGGTTTGCCATATCATGGGAAGAATGAACGGCAGGTGCAGATGAATAACTTACACAAACGTTTGTTCAGAAAATTTACAATGAAATCATTATAAATTCCTGAATGAGCATAAAGAATACCTTACCCGTTTCACCTCTGCAAATGTTTTTCCAAGTAACAAACCGATGGCCGTCACTACTGATTTATTGAATTAGTTTTTTTGTATCTTTACACCTTATGCAACAACTGTTCACATATTATAGTTTAGCGATTGGAATGATTGCCTGATTCCGGGTGTCTTGTTTCTAAAGTTGCCTGTTTGGTAGTTTCCATATTACCAAAGGTGATTTCTATAGAGCAAACCATTCGGATGATAGAGAATTAAGCAATTTTATTTCATCATTTCAAATTATTAAGTAGTGAATAACCTATCATTATATGGTTGGAACGACAGTCTGTTTCAACTCAAACAAGCCTCACAATACAAACATCTTTTTCATGGCCGCATTGCTGCAGTAAACAAAACCAATTATGAGGTGATTGCCGAGAGTGGTCGGCTGTTGTGTGAACTAGCGGGCAATGTACTTTATGGAAAGTCATCATTTGAACTTCCGTGTACAGGTGATTGGATTATCTTTCAACCTTTTGACGATAACAAGGGAATAATCGTTGATATTTTACCGCGCAAATATACATTATACCGGAGAAAGAGCGGTACACTATCCGACAGGCAGGCTATTGCTTCCTATGTTGACAAGGCATTTATCGTACAAAGCCTTGATGCCAATTTCAACGTTCGCCGAACGGAACGTTTTATGGTTCAGGTAGCGGAAGAAAATATTCAACCGATATTGATCTTAACTAAATCCGATTTGGAATTTAGTCGCCATCAAGTAGATGAATCGCTGAAACATATTGGCCGCCAAATGCCGATTTTTTTCGTAAGTATTCTCTATCCTGAAACAATACTTCCCGTACGAAAATTTATCAAGCAGGGAGAATCGATCGTATTTGTGGGATCATCAGGAGTAGGAAAAAGCTCTTTAATCAATGCATTGTGTGAACATACAGTATTTATCACATCTGAAATAAGCAAATCCTCAGGTAAAGGACAACATACTTCAACCAGAAGAGCAATGGTTCTAATGGAGAACAGTGCTGTATTAATAGATACTCCGGGTGTTAGAGAATTTGGTTTGGCCTCAGACAATTCTGAAACATTAGCAGATATATTCGATGTTTCGGATTTTGCAGAGTCCTGCCGTTTTGAGAATTGCACGCATGTTGGTGAGCCCGGATGTGCCGTTATCGAAGCTGTAAATAAGGGTCTTATAGAACTGGAAGTGTACAATAGCTACCTCAAATTACGAAAAGAATCCTGGTATTTTTCTACTTCTGAACATGAAAAACGCAAAAGGGATAAATCTTTTGTTAAAATTTCTGACGAGGCAAAAAAAATAAAAAAACGTTAACCATTATTCAATACAGGTGTTCCGCTTAATAATGGAACACCTTAACCTCCCCTCGAAAAATTGACTGCGGCACAGACCAGTATGCTCCCTTAGACCACAATAATCACCTCTTTTCTTAACACTTACGTATTTGTTATCTCATAACCTTTAGGTAACTGCTAACAAATTGTAACTATATATACTTTAATTTTGCTCACAACAAAACGAATATATACAATCATTAAATGACGATTCATATGGGACTAGATAAAATTATAGATTCTTTAATACTGGACTTTTTTCCACTTATGCCATCACCTGGCGCCTGGCCATTCACAATGGTCCGTATAGACCGCAATGAACTAACCTGTCTAAATACGGATAGAGCCCTGATAGCTCCTTTTCAATTACTCGTAACTAAAAGGACTGACTTCAAGGGAAGTGACCTGCTTGACTATGTAACCAAATCGAAAGATTATCAGACCATGGACGAGGCTTCTAAAAACATATTGCTTAAAAAATACGATAAGATTATCAGCAATGAGAATGAATTTCGTAATTGGACGGAAAAAACGACCAGCCTGGCAATTGGACTCGTTATCCAGACCGCACTTTTTAAAGCCGTTCAATTCACTCCAATCGACACAGAGCTTTCTGCTTTGGATGTACAACTTGGACTTGAGCGAAAAAATCTTACGGCGTACCAATTATTTGACACTTATCAAATCGACCCATCATTTCTGGTATAACTGAAAGAATATCTTAATCGTACGCTCAAAAAACAGAACTTTTCATATAAAAATTTAAAATCATGACATTAGAAATTTTAAAAGCCAAAGAGGAATTAAGAGACTTAATAGATTCATACGCTTATTTAAGTGACGAAAAAAAGATCTCCGAAGTAATGGATTTATTTACTCCTGATATTACTTACAAAGTATATATGGGTGACTTCCTGGCAGCCAATGTTTCTGGAAGAGAAACTATGGAGAAGGATTTTAACGGACACGCTTCTTTGGTGAAAACCTATTTTACATTAAATGGGCAACATACAGTAAAAATAGATGGGGATACTGCGACAGGCATATCCTTTTCTCAGATCAAAATGATAAGAGAATCCAATGGCAAGAATGTACTGACGGATTACAGTGTAAAATACGATGACAAATATGTACTTCAAAACGGAAAATGGCTTATAAAAGAACGAATAGGTTATTTCGTAATTGTAGAGGAAAGACCATTAAGCAATTAAGCATTTTGAGCAGGAATGGAGCTCTTTCGAGCTCCATTCCTTTGTAAGAACTAATGGTTGCATTTAACAAAATCTATACGTTGGCAGCTCATAAAATCCTAAAGCTTACGAAGGTTTGGAAGACCGTTCATTTTTGATCTTTTCGCGGTGCTGAATACCCCATTCAGTCATTGCAGCAACAACCTTTTCAAGTGTATGGCTATAAGGCAACAACTGATATTCAATAGTCACGGGATACCCCGGATCAACCTTTCTAGAGATAAATCCGTTCATCTCCAACTCTTTCAATTCACTTGACAGCACCCTGGCCGAAATTCCCTTTACCTGTTTCTGGAGTTCTGTAAATCTATTATTTCCTCTCGCCATGGCGATAATGATCATCAGTTTCCATTTTCCACCAATTGCATATAATGCATCTGATACGGCATTCATCACCTTGGTACATTCCTCAGTAAACTCTTTATTTACCGGCTCTTCTGCTGTTCGTTTCATAAAAATTTCACTTTTATTACCCAGTAACTTTTAGGTAAATAGTAATAAATTATTAGCAAATATAATTTAATTTTGACAACAAAAATCCTTTGACAAATTACCATTTGATAAACCAAGAAACGTACATATCAGATTTAAAATTGAAATTCAACAGCTACTTTCCAATTTCGGATAAGTCATGGTCGCTTATTGAAGAAAACATCCAGTTCCAGACGGTCAAAAAAGATGAAATTATACTAAAGGAGGGTCAGATCTCCCGTAAAACTTACTTTGTTTGCAAAGGTGCGGTAAGAGCCTTTTGTACTGATATTAATGGCAACAGCTATAATAAAAATCTTTTTCTGGAAGGAAATTTCGCTGGTTCAAAAGTATCAGCCATTCAAAAAACGCCTTCAACATTTACTCTTGAAGCATTGGAAGATTCGGTATTGATCAGCATTAATTACAATAAATACCAGGAACTCATTTTTAATCATGACGACCTTAAAAACTTTTATATTGCCTATCTTGAACGCAACTGGATCATCGAAAAAGAACAAAGGGAAGTATCCATAGTTTTAGAAAACGCAACCATCCGCTATTTAAAATTTATTGGACAACATCCTGACGTGGATAAAAGAATTCCTTTGCAGCATATTGCCTCGCATCTGGGTATCACACCAACTCAGTTGAGCAGAATCAGAAAAGATTTAAAAAAAGAGCAAAGTCAACATATGTAAAGAGCGTTGTAAATTCTCCAATTTACCTTTGCATCATGAATAAATTTTTATTTTCTTCTTTAGCGTTTATCGGCGGTGCATTCTTAGCTATCCAGGCTAGCTTAAGCGCTAATTTGGGTATCATTCTGAAAAAACCGGTTTTAGCATCGCTCGCTCAATATGCCAGCGGTATGGTATTTGCCTTGGTTATTGCCGCATTGAGCTTTAAAACACAGCCCAGTTTAACAAGCGTTAAACAGGTTCCGGTTTATCTGTGGTTTACCGGAGGACTTTTTAGTGTTCTGGGTATAAGCTTATACTACTTTACTATCCCAAAATTAGGCTTCTCTACCATGATTTCCCTGGGCTTATCCGGTCAATTAATTTTCGCAGTGGCAGCAAGCCATTTTGGTTGGTTAAATATGCAAACAGAACCTTTAACCATAAAAAAACTATTCGGTATTGTTTGTTTGCTTGCCGGTATACTACTTATTAAAATAAAATGAAAGAAAGTTACAATATCATTCAGGCCAATATCACTAACCTAACTTCGATATGGCGGCAAGCAGCAGAGTTATTTGATTCATGCTATCTACTAGATGACTTTAATTATTGCTTTATAGAGAATTCAGACTGGCCAAATAGGTTATGGTTCAACGGAGAAATCACCGAAACCATTATCAACGAGGTTAAGGATAAACTGTTTTCAACACCGAACCCCATAACAGTTTCTTGTTGGAACATTGACGACGGTACTTCTTATAACCTGTTGAAGAAAGCAGGATTTAAAGAAAAATCGGTACAGATAGGGATGTCGCTCGAATTAAAAGAACGGCCTAAAAAAAAGCTCCGGTTAAATTTTAACAGGGTGAGTAATGCAGACCAGGCTGGACTATGGGCAGAGATATACCCCAAAGCATTTGGATATAGAATAAGCGAAGAAATTGTTGAAAAATCATGGGGTGAAATAGAATTTTATCTAGCCACCTATGATGAAGAACCGGTTGGAACAGCAATAGTTTATCAAACTGGCAATATTGTTGGTATTCATGGTATTGGTATAATCCCTGATAAAAGAAGGCAAGGTTTTGCCGAAGAGATTATGGAGTTCGCACTTAACCGTGCAGCCATATTGGGTGCATCCCATGTCACCTTGCAAGCTTCTGTAATGGGAAAGGGACTGTACCGTAAACTCGGCTTTAAAGAAGATTTTGTTCTTAAAAACTATGTTCTGGATCAGAATATGAAAGAAGTTAAAAAAGAAGACATCAAACAAGAAGTTTTTGACCTTTATGATGATTATGTGCACAGCCGGTTAAACAGAGCAGACTTCGAGTTAAAGCTTGCGGCATACGCCGTAAACGGCTTAACCGTTTCTGCACTATTGAACTTTATTATGCCCAATTACATTAGTTCGGTACAGATAAAGCAAAACGATCCACGGCTGAAATCTGAACACATCAATTATAATGCACCCAAAGGTGGAGGGAACATAAACGCGTTATTGTCAATGCCAGCTGCTACAAACCATCAACTCAGCGGACTTATTGTTGTACATGAAAACCGGGGACTTAACCCACATATCGAAGATGTGACAAGAAGGGCTGCTTTAGCTGGTTTTATTTCTATCGCGCCTGATGCCTTAACACCTCTTGGCGGTTATCCCGGTAACGATGATGCAGGCAGGCATATGCATGATAAACGTGATCCTGGTGAAATGCTTGAAGTTTTCATTGCAGCATATGACTACCTGAAAAATCACAAAAGGTGTAATGGTAAAATTGGTGTTGTAGGCTTTTGTTTTGGAGGAACAATTGCAAATAGTATGGCCGTGCAAGTTCCTGATTTATTAGCAGCAGCAGCTTTCTACGGTGGGCAGCCAGCTGTAGAAGATGTGCCTAAAATTCAAGCATCCCTTATGCTGCATTATGCTGAATTAGATACCGTCTATAATGCAGGATGGCCGACATACGAAACCGCATTAAAAGCAAACGATAAAAAATATAAAGCCTATATATATCCGAAAACCAATCATGGTTTTCATAATGATACCACGCCCCGTTATGACAAAGTTTCAGCAGAGTTGGCATGGAAACGAACAATTGATTTTTTTAAAATGGAATTATAATAACTGACCAGTTCAGATGACAATCTCTCATTAATCTTATAGTTGATTTCTGTATGCTATTTTTGTAGATAATTAATGATTAGTTATTTCTTAGATACATGAACCATAAATTTTCGGACA
>Ga0157370_10004159_pt1 | contig 16748 bp, 15 predicted proteins | sample C35metaG_FD_113463 | JGI IMG/M metagenome (GOLD analysis project Ga0157370, IMG submission 113463) | Corn rhizosphere microbial communities from Kellogg Biological Station, Michigan, USA - C3-5 metaG | ecosystem: Host-associated > Plants > Roots > Rhizosphere > Soil | place: USA: Michigan...
GCGCGTGCGGCCAAGGGCGGCACCGGTGCGGCCAAGTGCGGTGGCAACTACGCCGCCTCGCTGCTGCCGCAGCAGAAGGCGCAGGCCCAGGGGTGCTCGCAGGTGCTGTTCCTGGATCCGGTCGAGGGCAAGTACCTGGAAGAACTGGGCGGCATGAACGTGTTCCTGGTTTACAAGGACGGCACCCTGGTGACCCCGGCGCTGTCGGGCAGCATCCTGGAAGGCATCACCCGCGAGAGCATCCTGCAGCTGGCCCGCGACCGTGGCATGAAGGTCGAAGAGCGCAAGGTCACCATCGACGAGTGGAAGCAGGGCGTGGCTTCCGGCGAGATCGCCGAAGTGTTCGCCTGCGGTACCGCAGCGGTGGTCACCCCGATCGGCCAGCTCAAGGGCGAGGGCTTCTCGGTGGGCGACATCAACGCGCCGGCCGGTGAAGTGACCATGTCGCTGCGCAAGGAGCTGACCGACATCCAGTACGGTCGCCTGCCGGACCGCCACGGTTGGCTGGTGCGTCTGGACGCGTAAGCGCCCAGCACCGGATGACCCCTGAAAACCCGCCTGGCAACAGGCGGGTTTTTTCATGGCGGTCGTGCGGGCCTCCGCACGCGCAGGCGGATTGTCCAGCGGTGGCAGCACGGCGCAGGCCCCGGTGCGCAAGGCGTGTCTGCATTTTTCCGAGCCAGACAGCCGAAACAGACATTCGATGTCGCAATGTGACCGGTCGGAAGGCGCCAAGTTCCTTCACTTTCACAAACCTTCGACACGAAAAGTCTCAGATCCGACATTTCATGTCGCTGAAGTGCGGCTGAAACATTGTTGAACCCGCAGGGACCCACTAGGTTCGCGATGGGCGGTTTGATTTCAGGGGAACCGATCCAGCAACCGGTCTTGATCCGCGCCATCGCGTTCAACAGCCCCCGGGTCGGGACTGGAAATTCAGCCGCGTTCGCGGCATCCACAGTCTGAAAGGGAAATCCGATGTCTCATGATTCGCAACCCCGTTTGCGTCAGCGTGCATTGGTTGTACTCGGCGCGTCCGTCCTGTCCACCCTGCTGCTGGCCGCCCCGGCATTCGCCGGCGATGTGCAGCTCAGCGGCTTGTCGTCGGCACCGACGCACCAGCGTTTCATCGTCAAATACAAGGATGGCGCCAATCTGGTCGCCACCCCGACCGCACTGGCCAGTTCGTTGAAGGCGGCGGCCTCGGCCGTACCGGCTGCGCAGGGTCGGGCGCTGGGCCTGCAGAAGCTGCGCCAGCTGGCCATCGGCCCGACCGTGGTCAAGGCCGATCGCCCGCTGGATGCGGCCGAATCGGAACTGCTGATGCGCCGCCTGGCAGCCGACCCGAACGTGGAATACGTCGAAGTCGATCAGCTGATGCACGCCACCCTGGTCCCCAATGATGCGCGCCTGTCCGAGCAGTGGGGCTTCGGCACCAGCAACGCCTCGATCAACGTGCGCCCGGCATGGGACAAGGCCACCGGCACCGGCGTGGTGGTGGCGGTGATCGACACCGGCATCACCAACCATCCGGACCTCAACGCCAACATCCTGCCCGGCTATGACTTCATCAGCGACGCGGCGATGGCGCGCGATGGCGGCGGGCGTGACAACAACCCGAACGATGAAGGCGACTGGTACGCCGCCAACGAATGCGGCTCGGGCATTCCGGCGTCGAACTCGAGCTGGCACGGTACCCACGTGGCCGGGACCATCGCGGCGGTGACCAACAACAGCACCGGCGTGGCCGGTACGGCATTCAACGCCAAGGTGGTGCCGGTGCGCGTGCTCGGCAAGTGCGGTGGTTATACCTCCGACATCGCCGATGCGATCGTGTGGGCCTCCGGCGGTACCGTCAGCGGCGTGCCGGCCAATGCCAATCCGGCCGAAGTGATCAACATGTCGCTGGGCGGCGGTGGCACCTGTTCGACGACCTACCAGAACGCGATCAACGGTGCGGTGTCGCGCGGCACCACGGTGGTGGTGGCGGCGGGCAACAGCAACACCAACGTGTCGTCGTCGGTGCCGGCCAACTGCGCCAACGTGATCGCCGTGGCGGCCACCACGTCGGCCGGCGCGCGCGCGAGCTTCTCCAACTACGGTGCGGGCATCGACATTTCGGCCCCGGGCCAGGCGATCCTGTCCACGCTCAACAGCGGTACGACGGTGCCGGGCACGGCGTCCTACGCGTCCTACAACGGGACGTCGATGGCGGCGCCGCACGTCGCCGGCGTGGTGGCGCTGGTGCAGTCGGTGGCACCGACGGCGTTGACGCCGGCGGCGATCGAGACGTTGCTGAAGAACACGGCGCGTGCATTGCCGGGTGCGTGCAGCGGCGGGTGCGGCGCGGGCATCGTGGACGCCGATGCGGCGGTCACGGCGGCGCTGGGCGGGACCAATCCGAACCCGGGTACGGGCACGGTGCTGCAGAACAATGTGCCGGTCACCGGTCTGGGTGCGGCCAGCGGGGCATCGCTGTCCTATACGGTGGTGGTGCCGTCGGGCCGTTCGCAGCTGAAGGTGAGCATCGCCGGTGGCAGCGGTGATGCGGACCTGTACGTGCGTTCGGGCAGCGCGCCGACTGACACTGTGTACAACTGCCGTCCGTATCTGAGCGGCAACAACGAGACCTGCACGATCACTTCACCGGCGGCCGGTACCTGGCACGTGCGGGTGAAGGGCTATTCGACCTTCTCCGGGGTCACCCTGACCGCGCAGTACTGAGCCCACATCCCTCTCCAATGGGCACGCCCCGACTTCGGTCGGGGCGTTTTTTTTTGGGGGGGGTATTTTTTTTTAGAAGCTGAAAGCCGGAGCCAGAGCCGGAGCCGGAGCCAGAGCCAGAGCCAGAGCCGAAGCAGGATCAACGGCCGGGCGTTTGTGCCTGCGCTGGCTTGGCCGGGTACGGGTGGGTTGGCGGGACACGCCGCAAGTACGTCCGTGTAGGCTCGTGAGCGGCATCCATGGCGCCCAACGGTCCCGCCAACCCACCCGTACCCACCCCCGAAAATTTGCTGGTGGGCAACGAACAGCCGAAAGCAGAGCAGCGAAGCAGCCGACCAACGGTCGGCTCTACGGGGTTGGTCTTCTATGGGCACCGGCCAACTGTCTGGGGTGGGGGTGTGCGGGGGCGCGGGGCCGTTGCGCCGCATGGATGCGGCGCACGAGCCTACACGGATGTACTTGCGGCGTGCCCCGCGAACCCGCACACCCCCGCCCGGCCCGGAACACAGGCGGTGACGCTTTGGACGTGGCTCCAGACGTGGTTTTGGAAGTAGCTTTGGCCCCGGCTTCTGCCGGCAGCCGCCAAAAAACCTTCCCCCCTCCGATCAGGCTTCTTCGAAGCGGTTCGCTGCCACGTTCTTGCGCACGTGCTCCGGGTTCCAGATGCGGCCGTTCATGGCGATGTACACGCCGCTGGCCAGCGACTGCACCGCGCCGATCGCGCAGCCGATGTTGAACTCCGCGTCCGAGCCGCGGAAACGGGCTGGGCTCAGTGCGCCGGTCATCACGATCGTCTTGTCGGCGATGCTCCGCAGCACCTGGCCGGTCTGCACCATCGAATCGGTGCCGTGCGTCACCAGCACGTGGCGCGTCGGCTGCGCGGCGATGGTCGCGCGGATCAGCTCGCGGTCCTCGTCGGTGATGTGCAGCGAATCCTTGCGCAGGATCGGAATAACATTGAAACGGAACGTCACGCCCAGCTCGCGCAGGATCATCCCGATCTGCGGATCGCCGATCTGGTAGTCCGACTTGTCGTCGAAGTAGATCTTGTCGATCGTGCCACCGGTGGTGATGATCAGTAGTTCGTCCATTGCAGGCTTCCTGGATAGCGGTCAGAACCGTGCGGGCAGCCCGCGCCGGGATGCAGATGATACGACCGCCAGCGCCGCCCCGCAGCCGCGGGCCGCCAACCGGTCAGCGCTTCCCAAAGCGGCGGCGCAGCCCCGGACCACTGCCCACGCCGATCACCGCCAGCGCCAGCAGCAGCTCCGCCCATGCCCAGCCGGCCGTTTCCGGGTGGCTCCAGGCGCTCATCACCCCGTGGCTGAACCAGAACAGCGCCAGCACCCCGGCCCAGAAGGCCGCCTTGCCGCGCCGCAGCCACACCCCCAGCGCCAGCAGCAGCGGCGGCAGGGTAAATACCAACTGCGTGGCCAGCCAATGCCGGTCCTGCGCGAACCACAGCGCATACACCGCCGCCAGCGCCACCAGCAGCAGGGCCAGGATCGCGTCCTGCGCGCGGCCGTTCATGCCAGCCGCCGCGCGATGTCGGCCACGCGCCGGCCCAGCGCGCGTGCCAGGATCGCCTCATCCTCGCTCGGTACCGGATTGTCGTCGGCCCCGGCCACGTGGCTGGCCCCGTAGGGCGTGCCACCGGTGGTCGTGTGGCTCAGCGCCGGCTCGGTGAAGGGAATGCCGACAATCAGACAACCGTGGTGCAGCAGCGGCACCTGCATCGACAGCAGGGTCGATTCCTGGCCACCATGCAACGAGGCCGTCGAGGTGAACACCGCCGCCGGCTTGCCAGCCAGGGTGCCATTGACCCATTCGGCACCCAGCCCATCCAGGAAGTGCTTCACCGGCGCGGCCATGTTGCCGAAACGGGTCGGGCTGCCCAGGATCAGGCCGTCGCACTCGGCCAGATCACCGATGTCCACATAGGGCGCGCCATCTTCGGGCACCGGCGGGCGGGCAGTCTGCGTCACCGCCGCCACTGGCGGCACTGTGCGCAGCCGCGCGCTCATGCCCGGCACCTCGCCGATGCCCCGCGCGATCTGGCGGGCCAGCCGGGCCACCGAACCACCGCGGCTGTAGTAGAGCACCAGTATTTCCGCCATCGCGCGTCATCTCATCCGGACCAGCGGCCAGTATGGCGATGCGATGCAGTCCCGCACACCCCTCTTCGGGTACCCTTGCGCCGATGGAACCCCTCGACACCGTGAACCTCTGGATGGAGCGCGTGCGCGATCGCAAGCGTGCCGCCAGCTTCGGCCGCTTCCTGTGGCGGCGCTTCCTGGACGACCGCCTGTTCCAGGCCGCGGCCTCGCTGGCCTACACCACCGTGTTCGCGCTGGTGCCGCTGGCCATCGTGGTGTTCGGCGTCCTGTCGGCGTTCCCGGTGTTCGACCGCTGGAGCGACCAGCTCAGCGACTACGTGTTCTCCAACTTCGTGCCCAACGCCGCGCGCGCCGCCGAAGGCTACCTGCGCCAGTTCTCGGCCAGTGCCGGCCAGCTCACCGCCGCCGGTTTCATCGCGCTGGTGGTGTCGCTGCTGATCACCCTCAACAGCGTGGAAGAAACCTTCAACCAGATCTGGCGCGTGGGCTCCACCCGGCCCAAGTTGACCCGCTTCCTGGTCTACTGGACCGTGCTGACCCTCGGCGCGATGCTGGCCGCCGCCTCGCTGGCGGTATCGGCGCGGGTGTTCGCGCTGCCCCTGTTCGGCACCAGCGAAGGCCGCTGGCTGGCCAATTTCTCGCTGACCGTGGCGCCGATTCTGATCGAGTTCGTCTGCATCACGCTGGTCTACCGCGTGGTGCCGCACCACACGGTGAAGTGGCGGCACGCCATTCCCGGCGCGATCCTGGCCGCGGTGATGCTGGAACTGGTGAAGTGGGGCATGGGCGCCTACCTGGGCAGCTTCCAGTCCTACCAGAAGCTCTATGGCACGGTCGCCTTCGTGCCGATCCTGCTGCTGTGGATCTACCTGTGCTGGGTGTCGGTGCTGCTCGGAGCCTCGCTCGCGTCCTCGGTCGCTGCCTTCCGCTACCAGCCGGCCGAGCTGCGCCTGCCCACCGGCTATGAGATTTACGGCCTGCTGCGCCTGATCGGGCGGTTCCAGCAGGCCCGTGCCGAAGGCCACAGCCTGGATGATGACGAGATCCTGCGGCTGGAGCCCATGCTCACCGACTCGCTGTTGCAGACCATGCTCTGCGACCTGGAGGCCATCCGTGTGGTGCGGCGCGATGAGCGCGGCGAATGGCTGCTGGCGCGCGACCTGGACAAGCTGACCTTGGCCGATCTGTACGAGACCACGCAGATGCGCATCCCGGTGCGCGAAGCCTACCTGCCGTACCGCGACGACAGCCTGGGCCAGGCCTCGGTACTGGCGTTGGATGCCCTGCGCCTGCCGTTGCGCGAACTGCTCAAGCGCCGCGTCAGCGATATCTACTCGACTCCCGGAGATACACCATGACCGCCAAGCCCCTGCTGCTGGCCGTGGGCCTGCTGGCCCTGGCCGCCTGCAACAAGCCCACCGCCCAGCCCGACGCCACCGCACCCGCGCCGACCGTGCCACCGGCCGCCGTCGCAGAACCGGCCGCGCCAGCGGCCACCGAGGTTGCGCCGACCGATCGCAAGACCGTCGAACGTCCCACCCTGACGTTGCCGGCATTGGACGGCAGCACCTACGACCTGGCCGCACATCGCGGCAAGTGGGTAGTGGTCAATTTCTGGGCCACCTGGTGTGCACCGTGCCGCAAGGAGATGCCGGAGCTGTCGGCGCTGCACGCGATGCGCAGCGAGATCGAGGTGGTCGGCCTGGCGTACGAGGACATCGAGCCGGCCGAGATGAAGGCGTTCCTTGAAAAGCGCCCGGTAACCTATCCGATTGTCATCGTGGACACCTACAACCCGCCCGAGGATTTCGCCATTCCGCGCGGCCTGCCGCTGACCTACCTGATCGCGCCCGACGGCAAGGTCGCCAAGGAGTTCCTCGGCCCGGTCACCGCACACGACATCGAGGCGCGCATCAAGGAAGGCTGAATCGTAGAGCCGGGCTTTGCCCGGCTGCTTTACCAAAGGCGATGTATCTGCGGGTGGCGTCTGCGGCGCTTCCACCATCCTGCGCGCTGCAGCCGGGCAGAGCCCGGCTCTACCCCCTCGGGTTCTGTTCCACGAAGCCGATGCACCGCGGCAGGTGTCTGCAGCCTTACGGAATCTCGAACGCGTCGATCGGCGGCAGCACCCCGAACTGCTCCTTGTGCAGCTTGCCCTTCAACGGCGGCAACGCCAGTTCCGGTTCGTCCACGCGGGTGTCGGGCAGGCGGTCGAGCAGGTTGCGGATCAGCGCCAGCCGACCGCGCTTCTGGTCGTTGAAGTCCACCAGCGTCCACGGCGCCTCGTCACGGTGGGTCGCGCGCAGCATTGCTTCGCGCGCGTCGGTGTAGGCGCTGTACTTGCTGCGTGACTCCAGGTCCACCGGCGACAGCTTCCAGCCCTTGAGCGGGTTCAGGTGGCGCTCGGCAAACCGCTTTTCCTGCTGCGCCTGGTCCACGCCCAGCCAGTACTTGAAGAGCAGGATGCCGTCGTCCACCAGCAGCTTCTCGATCACCGGCGCCTGGGCCAGGAACGCGTGGTACTCCGGTTCGCTGCAGTAGCCCATCACGTGTTCAACCCCGGCGCGGTTGTACCAGCTTCGGTCCATCAGCACGATCTCGCCGCCGGCCGGCAGGTGCGCGAGATAGCGCTGGAAATACCACTGCGTGCTTTCGCGGTCGGTCGGCTTGGGCAGCGCCACCACCCTGCATTGGCGCGGATTGAGGTGCTCGGCGATGGCCTGGATCGCACCGCCCTTGCCGGCGGTATCCCGGCCTTCGAACAGCACCAGCACGCGTTGGCCGGTGTGCTGCACCCAGCGCGCCATCGCGATCAGTTCCAGCTGCATGGGTTCCAGCAGGGCCTCGTACTCCTTGCGCTTGAGCTTGCCCATCCACGTGCCTCGGTCATCGTTGGGAACCCCGAGCCTAGCGCAGCGAAGGTTCAGCCGTTGTCGGCGTCGCCGGGCAGCGCACGCGGCCGGTGCACGAGGAGGTCGCCCGGCATCAGCACCACCGGTTCGCCGGCCATCTGCAGCGCGCCCTTCGCCACCGGCGCGCCCTCATCGTTGCATTCGACCACGGCAAACGACCCGAACGCATCGGCCGGCCAGGGAAGCACCGTGGCCACGGTGCGGCCGTCGGTCGTGTGCTGCGCGCACCACCGCAGGCGGGCGATCGCCAGGTCGAGCTCACTCTTCCATGCAAGCGTGGCGGCGTCGCCCGCCGTTTCGCGCAGCGTTGCGATCGCCTGCGCGCGCGCCTGTTCCAGCAGCGACAGCACGCGTGGCGATCCCGCGCCGGATGTCACGCCGCGCCCTGCCAACCGCGTTCGCGCGCCAGGTCTTCCACCACCGCACTGAAATCACGGGCGAACCCGGCCATGTCGAACAGGCCGCTGTCACTGCGGCGCTGCGCCAGTTCGGCGCGCAAGGCCTGCAGTGCCTGTGCGTCGTTGCCCAACGCAATGGCGGTGGCCACGAAGGCGCGATCGTCGGCCACGTTCATGCGCGCCAGCCCCAGGTGATGGTTGAGGCTGCCCGCCACGCGCGAGGCGAACGTCGTCCCGGGGCAGGTCAGCACCGGGCAGCCGGCCCACAGGGCATCGGAGGCGGTGGTGTGTGCGTTGTAGGGGTGGGTGTCCAGGAACAGGTCGGCGTGCTGGTAGCGCGCCAGATAGTCCGGGTGCGGCAGCTTGTGCATGAACACCAGCCGTGCCGGATCCAGCTGCGCCTGGCGCGCCGCGCTGCGCAGCCGCGCATCGGCGTTGCCCGGGCCGGACAGCAGCCACAGCACGCTGCCGGGCACCCCATGCAGCACCGCGAACAGGCGCTGCACGCTGCGCGGATTGAGCTTGTAGCTGTTGTTGAAGCAGCACAGCACCACGCCCTGTGCCGGCAGTCCGCAGTCCTCGCGCGACGGCGGCGCGGCGAGCACGCGGGTGGTGTCCGACGGTTGGAACGCCCGTGGCAGGTAACGCACCTGCTCACTGAATCCGGCGACCAGCGACGCGGGCAGCACGAACGCGTCGGCCAGCACGTGGTCGATCCAGTCCGCGCCGGAGGTGCCCGGATAGGCCAGCCAGTTCACCTGCACCGGGGCAGGGCGCATCGCCAGCACCTGCGGGGTACCGCCGCCGCCCCAGCCGCGCAGGTCGAACAGCACGTCGATGGCGGTGTCCCGGATGCGCGCGGCGACCTGCGGGTGCGGCAGCGCGCCCACCTCGTGCACCTGCGTGGCGGCCGCCTGCAGGCGTGCCCGCAGGGGGCTGCCATCGCTGGCGGTCAGCGCGAACAGGTGCAGGTCCAGGCGGCCGGCGGCGGCCAGCTGTTCCAGCAGCGCCACGATCAGCAGCCCGGTGGGATGCGCGCCGAAGCCGTTGGACAGAAAGCCCACGCGCAGGCGGCCCTGGCGGCGCACGGTGGTGGCGGGCAACGGCCGCACGCTGGCGCTGATGACCGCGGCGCGTTGCCGCGCACAGGCCAGTTGTTCGGCGGCACTGCCGTCTTCGCTCAGGAACGCAAACGGCTCCACTGCGGCCTGGCCCTGCGCGACGGCCTGGCGCACCTGTGCCGACAGGCGCTCGATGTTGCGCCAGTCGCACAGCCGACGCTGCCAGTTGAGCAGTTGCGCGGTGATGTAGGGTTCGCCCGGCAGTAGCGTGTGCGCATGCCGGTATGCATCGGCAGCGGCCTCCGGCTGGCCGGCATCCTCCAGCGCGTGGCCGAGCCACAGCGCGATGCCGGGGTGTTGCGGCGCGCGGTCGGACGCCTGGCGCAGCAGCGCGGCCGCCTCGGCGTGGCGTGCCTGCATCCAGCGCGCACGACCGAGCCGGGCCAACGCTTCGGGGTGATGGTCGCGCAACTGCAGTGCACGCGTGGCGGCGTGCTCGCCGGCCGGAACATCGCCGGCCTCCAGTTCGGCATCGGCCAGCATGACCCAGGCGATGAAATCGGCCGGCTGGTGTTGCACCGCCAGGCGCAGCTGCTGCCGGTCCGCCTCCATCCTCAGGTACCCGCCGCCAGCTGCGCCAGCTCGTCGGCCTGGTGCTCGTGGATCAGCCGTTCCACCAGGGTGTCCAGCTCGCCGGCGATGATGTTGGGCAGGTCGTACAGGGTCAGCCCTTCCACGCGGTGGTCGGTGATGCGCCCCTGCGGGAAGCTGTAGGTGCGGATGCGCTGGCTGCGGTCGCCGCTGCCCACCTGCAGCCGGCGGCTCTCGGCGGTGGCTGCGGCCTGCTTGTTGCGTTCGGCATCCAGCAGCTGGGCCTTCAGGCGCTTCATCGCCTTGTCGCGGTTGGCGTGCTGGCTGCGTTCGGTCTGGCATTCCACCACTACCCCGGACGGCACGTGGGTGATGCGGATCGCCGATTCGGTCTTGTTGACGTGCTGCCCGCCGGCGCCGGAGGAGCGGAAGGTATCCACGCGCAGGTCGGCCGGGTTGATCACCACGTCATCCACTTCGTCCGCTTCGGGAATGATCGCCACCGTCGCCGCCGAGGTGTGGATGCGGCCCTGCGACTCGGTGGCCGGCACGCGCTGCACGCGGTGCGTGCCGGACTCGAACTTCAGCTTGGAATAGGCCCCGCGGCCGACCACGCGGGCCACGATTTCCTTGTAGCCACCGTGTTCACCGGGGCTGTCCGACTCGATCTCCACCTTCCAGCCCTGGCGCTCGGCGTAGCGGGCGTACATGCGGAACAGGTCGCCGGCAAAGATCGCGGCCTCATCGCCCCCGGTACCGGCCCGCACTTCCAGGAACAGGTTGCCGTCGTCGCGCGGGTCGCGCGGCACCAGCAGCAGCGCCAGTTCCTGGTCCAGCTGCTGCAGCCGCTGCTGGGCGGCGGTGATTTCCTCTTCGGCCAGCTCGCGCAGGTCCGGGTCGCCGCGCATGGCTTCGGCCGCAGCCAGGTCGGCCAGCGCACGGGCCTCGTCGGCCAGGGCCGTGGCAATCGGCTGCAGCTGCGCGAACTCGCGCGAGAACGCGCGGAAACGGTCGTTGTCGTTCACCACGGCCGGGTCGGCAAGCAGGCGTTCCAGTTCTTCGCGGCGTTCGGCCAGCGCTTCCAGCTTACGGCGCAGGGTCGGCGTCATCAGTCTTCACAGCAGGATGTTGGTAGCCCGGCTTGGCCGGGAACAGGCGCTCGGCGGCGCGGGTCAGCTCAGTATCGCCGCTCAGCGCAGCCGCGCGCAGCGCGGCGGTGGGCGGGTGCAACAGGCGGTTGGTCAGGCCGTGGGCCAGCAGTTCCAGCACTTCGTCCGGTGATTTGCCGTGGGCCAGCTGCTGGCGGGCCTTGTCCAGCATTTCCACGCGGGTCGCTTCGCCGTACGCGCGCAGTTGCCGCAGGGGTGCCTGGTGGGCGCTGGCCTGCAGGGTTTCCACGAAGCGGGCCACCTGCAGCTCGATGATCGCCTCGGCTTCGGCAGCGGCCTCGCGGCGGCTGCGACGGTTGTCTTCGACCGCCCGCTCCAGATCGTCCACGGTGTACAGGAAGGCATCGGGCAGTTCGCCCACGCCCGCCTCGATATCGCGCGGCACGGCCAGGTCGAACAGCAGCATCGGCTTGTGCTTGCGGGTCTTCAGTGCGGCGGCCACATGCGCGCGGGCGATCACCGGCTCGCGGGCGGCGGTGGCCGAAAACACCACGTCGGCCTCGCCCAGGTGGCGCTCCAGCTCGGTCAGCGGCAGGGCCACGCCGCCATGGCGGCTGGCCAGTTCCTGGGCATGGGCCAGCGTGCGGTTGGCCACCAGCAGGCGGCGCACCTTGCCTTCGCTCAGGTGCCGGGCGGCCAGTTCGATGGTCTCGCCAGCGCCCACCAGCAGCACCGTGGAGTCTTCCAGCCGCGCGAACGAGTTCTGCGCCAGGCGCACCGCGGTGGAGGCCACCGAGATCGGGTTGGCACCCACGCGGGTATCGGTACGCGCGCGTTTGGCCACCGAGAAGGTCTGCTGGAACAGCCGGTCCAGACGCTGGCCCAGCAGGCCGTGGTCACGCGCGATGGCCCAGGCGTCCTTGACCTGGCCCAGGATCTGCGGCTCGCCCAGCACCATCGAGTCGAGCCCGGTGGCCACCCGGAACAGGTGGCGCACCGCATCGGCGTCGGCGTGCTGGTACAGGTAGCCGTGCAGCTTCCCGGCGTGGGATTCCAGCCACTGCGCCAGTGCCTCACCCGATTCGGCCACCGCATACAGCTCGGTGCGGTTGCAGGTGGACAGCAGCACGGCTTCGGCCACCTGCGGGGTATCGCGCAGCGACGCCAATGCCTGGGGCAGGGCGTCGCCGCCAAAGGAGGCGCGTTCGCGCAGTTCCACTGGCGCGGTCTGGTGATTCAGTCCGAGCACCCACAGGGTCATTGTTCAGTTGCTTGCGATAAGCTGCTGGCCATTCAAGTCGTCATTTTAAGGCCAGAAGCCCCCGATGCCCGCATTGATTCGCATCTCCAGCGTTCTGTTGCTGTCCTTGTCCGTCGCCACCGCCCTGGCAGCGCCGGCGCCGGCGCCCGTGGCAGCCCCCGCAGCCAAGGCCACCCCGGCCCCGACCGCGCCGTTGACCCCGGTCATGGCCGGTGAGTTCGCCCTGCAGGCCGGCAAGCTTGGCGATGCCGCGCGCTGGTACCTGGAAGCGGCCGAGGCCGGCACCGACGACGCCGGGCTGGCCGAGCGCGCCACCCGCATCTCCATGCTGGCCGACGACGACAAGCGCGCCGCCCGGGCGCTGGCGCTGTGGGAGGCGCGCGCCCCGCGCAGCCTGGCCATGCGCAGCGCCGCCGCTGCGTTGGACATGCGCCAGGCCGACATCGCCGGCGCGCGCATCGAACTGGGGGCGCTGCTGAAGGACCCGGACCCGCGCGGCTGGAAGTTCGCCATTGCCGCCTTGATCGGCGGCGGGCGCGACCCGGCCGTGCCGGCCCAGGTGCTGGGCGGGCTGGTGGACGACAACGCGATTCCCGATCAACTGGAGGTCTGGCAGGAGCTGGGCCGCCTGGCCATGCGCATGGAGCGCCCGGACCTGGCCAAGCGGATGGTCGACGAAGTCGTGCGGCGCTTCCCCAACGAACCCCGCGTGGCGCTGTTGAATGCCAGCCAGCTGGCCCAGGCCGGCAAGCAGGACGAGGCGATGGCGCTGCTGCGCGGCGTCGAGCCCAAGAGCCGCCAGGACCCGGACCTGCGCAACGCGCTGGCGATCGCCTACGACACCATGGGCGACCCGCGCGCGGCGGCCCGCGTGCTCGCGGTGGGGCCGCAGGACGTCCAGACCTGGGGCATGCGTGCCTCGCTGCTGGCCAAGCAGAAGGACGATGCGGCCCTGCTGCTCCTTTATAAGGAACTGTCGGCCAAGGCGGCCAAGCCCGACCCGGCCCAGCGCCTGCTGCTGGGCAAGATCGCCGAGTACCTCAAGCGCCCGGCCGAAGCAGTGGACTGGTACCACAGCGTGCCGGGGGGCGAGGAACTGGCCGAAGCGCGCCTGCGCGCGGCCAATGCCCAGTACGACGCGGGCCGCCCGGACAAGGCCTTCGCCGAAGTGCATGCGATCCAGTCCGACGCCACCGTCGATGACGAGGCCCGCCGCGACGCCTACCTGCTGGAGGCCGAGCTGCGCCAGCGCGGCAACGACCTGCCCGGCGAGCTGGATGCCCTGGCCCGTGGTCTGGCGGCCTACCCGGACGAGAACGCGCTGCTGTACGCCCGCGCCCTGGCCTGGGAGCGCCGCGACGACGTGCCGCGCGCCGAAGCCGACCTGCGCAAGATTTTGGTCACCGACCCGGAGAACGTGGCCGCGCTCAATGCGCTGGGCTACACCCTGGCCGACCGAACCCAGCGCTACCAGGAAGCACTGGAGCTGATCGACCGCGCCCGCGTCGCCGAGCCGGACAACGCCGCCATCGTCGACAGCTACGGCTGGGTGCTGTATCGCCTGGGCCGCAACGAAGAAGCCCTGGTGCAGCTGCGCCGCGCCTGGACCCTGAGCAAGGACGCCGAGGTCGCCGCGCACGTCGGCGAAGTGCTGTGGGTGTTGGGCCGCAAGGACGAGGCACGGCGTTTCCTCGACGAGGCACGCAAACTGGACCCTGACAACCGCGCCCTGCAGCGCGTGATCGAGAAATACGGCGTATGACGTTGAACCTGTTCAAGGCCGGCGCCGCGCTGGCGATGGCTGCATCGTTGTCGGCCTGCGTGTCGCTGGACGAGCGCAAGGCCCCGGCCGCACCCACCGTGGTGACCACCGTGTCAGCCGAGGCCGAGCACGCCGAAGTGGCCCGCGTGGCTGCCGTGCGTGCGCAGCCGCAGTGGAGCTTCCAGGGCCGCGTGGCGGTCAACAAGGGGCGCAATGGCGGCAACGGGCGCATCGACTGGCAGCAGGATGCGCGCCGCTACGTGGTGGAACTGAGCGCGCCGGTCACCCGCCAGAGTTGGAAGCTGACCGGCGACAGCCACCACGAAGGCGGGCGCCTGGAAGGCCTGGAGGGCGGCCCGCGCGAAGGCGAGGACGCCCAGCAGGTGCTGCTGGAGGCCACCGGCTGGGACATTCCGGTCAACCAGCTGCCCGACTGGGTACGTGGCCTGGTGGCCGATGACACCGGCGCCGCCGAGCACGTCGAGCGTGACGGCGACGGTCGGCCGCGCCGGGTCGAGCAGATGGGCTGGCAGATCCAGTACCTGGACTGGTACCCGGCCGAAGGCGACCGCCCGGTGCTGCCCCGGCGGATCGAAGCGACCAGCGGGGACGCCAAAGTGCGCGTGCTGGTCGACAGCTGGACGCTCGGCCGCCCATGAGTGCTCCGGACCTGAACGCGGGCTGGTCGCACTGGCCGGCCCCGGCCAAGCTCAATCTGTTCCTGAACATCACTGGCCGCCGACCCGATGGCTACCACCAGCTGCAGACCGTGTTCGTGCTGCTCGATTGGGGCGACTGGATCCGGCTGCGGGTACGTGAGGACGGCCAGGTGCGCCGCGATGGGCCTTCGCTGGCGGGCGTGGCAGAGGCGGATGATCTCGCTGTACGTGCAGCGCTGTTGCTTAAACGTGCCGCCAATGTCGCCCAAGGTGCGGACATCGGCGTGGAAAAGCACATTCCTGCCGGCGGCGGGTTCGGCGGCGGCTCCTCCGATGCCGCCACCGTGTTGGTGGGCTTGAACCGTCTATGGAACGCCGGCCTGGACGTCGATGCGCTGGCCGCGTTGGGGTTGCAGCTGGGCGCGGATGTGCCGGTTTTCGTCCGGGGGCACAACGCCTGGGCCGACGGCGTCGGCGAGCAGCTCACCCCGATCACCCGCGCGCCGGCCTGGTATGTCATCGCCGATCCGGGCGTGCATGCGCCGACCGCCGGACTTTTTGCAGATCCGCATTTGACGCGCGACGCCCCAGTGGCGAAAATAGCGGACTTCGCTTCCGGGTCTTTGCTCGGGAATGCGTTCGAGCCGGTACTGCGCCGTCGCGAGCCTGCCGTAGAGGCAGCGTTTGCAGCGTTGAGCAGGATCGGCCGGGCACGACTCACCGGGTCGGGAAGCGGTTGTTTCGTCGAGTTCGCCACGCGCGCTGCTGCAGAGCAGGGCCTGGCGCAGTTGCCGGAAGGACTGCGGGCATGGGTGGCTGCGGGCGTGGAGCGCTCGCCACTGCTTGATGTACTCGAGCGTTATTGATTTTGATGCAGGGGCGTCGCCAAGAGGCCCAAGGCACCAGGTTTTGATCCTGGCATTCGGAGGTTCGAATCCTCCCGCCCCTGCCACTTGCGGATGTCAGCCGCGTTCCCATGCGCATATCTGCGCGGGCACGGCCGATGATCCGCGGTGTTGTCACCGCAGACACTCCAGGGTGCCGGCGGCCGAGTTCTCCAATCGCTCCCGCCCGAGACCGTCATGATGCAAGATCACCCCAACCTGCTGGTATTTTCCGGCAACGCCAACAAGCGCCTTGCGCAGAGCATCTGCAAGGAACTGGGGGTGCGACCGGGCAAGGCGTTGGTGTCGCGCTTCTCCGATGGTGAAGTCCAGGTCGAGATCGAGGAAAACGTCCGCAAGCAGGACGTGTTCGTGATCCAGCCGACCTGCGCGCCCAGCGCGGAGAACCTGATGGAGCTGCTGGTGCTGATCGATGCGCTCAAGCGCGCCTCGGTCAACAGCGTGACCGCAGTGGTGCCGTACTTCGGCTACTCGCGCCAGGATCGCCGCATGCGCTCCTCGCGCGTGCCGATCACCGCCAAGGTGGCCGCCAAGATGTTCAGCGCCGTGGGCGCCGACCGGGTGCTGACGGTGGACCTGCATGCCGACCAGATCCAGGGCTTCTTCGACATGCCGGTCGACAATGTGTATGCCTCGCCGCTGCTGCTCGCCGATATCTGGCGCGCCTACGGCACCGAAAACCTGATCGTGGTGTCTCCGGACGTGGGCGGCGTGGTGCGCGCACGTGCGGTGGCCAAGCGTCTGGACGATGCGGACCTGGCGATCATCGACAAGCGCCGCCCGCGCGCCAACGTCTCCACCGTGATGAACATCATCGGTGACGTCGAAGGCAAGACCTGCGTGATGGTCGATGACATCGTCGATACCGCCGGCACCCTGTGTGCGGCTGCCGCGGCGCTGAAGGCGCGCGGCGCCCTCAAGGTGGCCGCGTACTGCACCCACGCCGTGCTCTCGGGCCCGGCGGTGGACAACATCAACAACTCCCAGCTCGACGAGCTGGTGGTGACCGACACCATCCCGCTGCGTGAAGAGGCGCGGGTCTGCAGCAAGATCCGCCAGCTCAGCGTGGCGGAGATGCTGGCCGAAACGATGCGTCGCATCGCCTTCGGCGAGTCGGTCAGCTCGCTGTGCGTGGACTGATTTTTTTTTCCGCCCGCCAGCAACGGTGGGCGGGCCCCGGGTACGTCTGGGCGCGGACGTGCCCTCAATCGCCAAGCCAACCGGCAAGGCACCAACTGGTAGTCAATAC
>Ga0157370_10004160_pt1 | contig 16747 bp, 15 predicted proteins | sample C35metaG_FD_113463 | JGI IMG/M metagenome (GOLD analysis project Ga0157370, IMG submission 113463) | Corn rhizosphere microbial communities from Kellogg Biological Station, Michigan, USA - C3-5 metaG | ecosystem: Host-associated > Plants > Roots > Rhizosphere > Soil | place: USA: Michigan...
GACGGTGGTCGATATGGTCAGTAAAACGACAAGAGAACCGGCGGCTGCAGTGAAACGCATGGGGCTGTAATCCAAGCTGGATCATGGTTGATGCGAAGTATATGTCCTGTTGCTGCTCGGCGCTGCGCTCGGCTGCCAGGGCGTCGCCGACGACCTACCGGGTGTCCGCTTCCGGCCAGTAGCGGACCTCAGCCGCCGACGGAGCGTGATCGGTTCGCGTCGGAAATACACCACTAAGAAAAAAGAGAAGCTGAAACGGCTCTTAGCTATGCGATGTGATCATCGCTTTTGCTTTAGAACTGTGGCTACGAGGTTCGAAAGTTGTGCGAGCATGTTGCTGGCATCCTCGTCCTTCTCCCCCGACGCGCCCATGGCGTCGGAGAACAGACTCCTAGCCACTTCAGTCTTTACCTCCTCAGCCTTCTTCGGGTCAAGCAAAGCAAGATACGGCTCAATGGTTGTCAGGATATGCTGTCGACGACGGTTGAGTACCTCGTTGTTACGGTGCCGGCTAGATTCCTTGGCCAGATAAACTGCTGGCGCAAACAAGACAAGAGAGAAGGGCAGGCGGTATAGCGCCTTCTGCCAGTCAACGCTGTAACCGCTGACAACTTGGCCAACATGTCAGAGTTCAGGCAAGAACAACACCATAGCTGCTATAACCATCAGACTGATGGCAAGCCGCCGGTAAGTGTTGGCGCTAGCCTTCTCTTCATTTGCATAGGTGGCGTACGCGCCTGCCTGCGACGTATTGACCACTGATCCAAGCACCTTCCCTGCCTGCCCTTCATAGTCGTCCAGGACAACTAGTCCCGCAGCATACTTCTTTGCGAACTCTGAGAACGCCTCGTCGGCCTTGGCATGCTGTGTTTCCTGCCATTTGTCGTACCGTTCTGCCCGTGACGCTTCGGCCTGGGTGAAGGTCTGTGTGAAGGTCGACATTTGGTTTTGGAGCGGGCTTTCGAGTGCGGTCATTCGCTCGATGAGTTTATCTATGGCGAGGTTGGACTCCGCCGAACGGGCGTCGACCTGTCCTACCGCCTTGCCCAAGTCTTCGAGCTGAGCACAAGCGTTGCGGTGCCAGTCGGCCACGTACTTTCCGAGCGACGTTGCTGCAGCTACGACCGCCGGCGAATCAGTAGCAGGCAGCGTAGACGCATATCGCTGGACTTGGGTGGCGAGCGCGTCGACCTGTCCGTTGGCATTGCGAAGGTGGCCTACATTGCTGTTACTGAGGAATGCCTGCACCTCGCCCAAGGTCGTTTGCGCGGATGCATGCATACTCCCAAGCACTTCGAGGTTCCCCATTTCCGGGTCGACTGCCGCCAACGTGGAGTCCAGTTGGGCGACAACCTTCACGAGCCGGGCAAGCTCCTCAGCATCGGCCAGTGGCGCATCGTGGGGAACCGAAATTCCAGCCACCGTGCTAGTAACTGATTGCCAGGTGCTGTGAAAAGGGTGGGCAGAGTATTGCTCAGTCCAGCGTGACATTGCGCATCACCTCCTGTCTGTTGGGCACGGATAGTATCGCCTTATATAGAGATTTTACGGTTGCGTTCTGAGCCACCTATCCCAGGCAGGGCCGCTTTAGGTTGAATACGGACCGAGGCATACTTCTTGCAGAGCCGGGACTGTCCGCTTTCGGCCAGGAGCGTACACGATGCTCCTAGTCAGGTCGCCCCGATAGGGGCGGCCGCAACCGACTAGCGAGCCGAGGCGCAGCTGGAACTCATCCTGGACCTACGACGCATGGCGACTCACCACATGGCGTGTTCTCTACTTAATGAGGGCCAGGCACGCCGACACTTGGTCCGGCGCATGAACGGCAAACTCTGGTGGGGCGGAAACGGTGCCTTGGAATAGCGGCATTCGACGCGATTTGTTAGGCCTCGCCCGCCTCCGGCAATAGCCCATCTTCATCAACACTTGAAGGAGAGCTGCGACCGTGTAGCATGCCGTCCTTCAGATAGAGGATACGATCGGCGAAATTGATCGTTTCCAAGCGATGCGCTACAAGAATGATGGTCAGGCCAAGTGCGCGTAAATTGGCAAGCAGTCGCGCCTCTGTCTGGATATCCAGATGGCTTGTCGACTCATCCAATACCAGCACTTTGGGTCTGCGGTAGAGCGCTCTCGCTATCATGATTCGTTGTCGCTGCCCGCCCGAGATAGACACCCTTCCGCTTCCAACCTGCGTCTGATACTGCATAGGCATCTTGCTGATATCTTCATGTACGCACGCGATTTCGCAGCAATCTCTCACCAATTCCGCGTCCAAAGAGGGATCGAAGAAAGCGACGTTCTCCTCAACACTTCCCTGGAGAAGTTCGTCATCCTGAACAACAAACGAGACGACTTCCCTAACACGCGCCTTTCCGATTTGCTCGTATTTCAGTCCGCCTAAAAGGAGGCCACCGTGGGTCGGACTTACCGTGCCAGCAAGCAATTTAACGACAGTGCTCTTCCCCGAACCCGACTGTCCCGTTAGTGCCACGCACTCGCCTGGACGCACTGCAAAATCCACGTGCCTGAGAATGGGCTCATCGGCCGGACTGTAGGCAAACCCTACATGCTCCAGGCTAATCGTTGTATCCGCAGGAACAGGTAGGCGGGTGCGCAGGACATTGGCCTCCTGCGGCGAGTCCACAATTTCTCTAACGCGATCAGCATGTACCTTGAGAATTCGCCAGTTGACCGCGTAGTCGATCAACCGCGCAGATCGGCCAGTGAACTGATCGCAATAAGCAAGGAATGCGATCAACATGCCAGCAGTGAGTCTGCCATTCATGATCAGCTTGGCGCCGAGGAAGATCGTGACTACTCGTATAGCAGACGTTGTGAGGGTGCTGGCCGACGAGAAGACCAGCTGCACCGAAGCCAACCTTAAAACGCTGCGTTGATAGTCCGACACGCGATCCACAAACCGTGCGGCCTGCATAGACTGGCGGTTGTTCAGCCGCAGTGTTCCTTGAGCAGCAATGGACTCGATAAACATCGTCTCCCTGCGCGCGTCTTGGGTGATTGCATCCACGTTCGCGTCCGCTAACACTCGGAAGGACAACAGCTTGATACCGAGGTAAATGGCGCAACCGGCGCACACTACCAGTGCCATCTGTTTGCTGTAGATAAACAACACCAAGAGAGTGAATACTGCCAATGCACCATCCAACGATGCAGAAATGGCCTCTGTGGACACGGCCGACTGAAGGTAGCTCAAGCCACCGAAACGAGAGCTGAGGTCACCCGTGCTGCGACCCTCGAAGTAGCGGTCAGGCTGCTTGATCATTCGACGGAACGTGTTGGAGACCCAGCCAACGCTCAATGAAGATCCAAGTACCGAGATCGCCCAAGCGCGGAACGCAGTAGACACCGTCTGAAAAACTGAAAGAAACAGGTAGCAGCCACATACGATCAGCAGAAGATTGACATCTTCGCTCACCAAAACGGTATCGACCACCATCTGTAAAAACAGAGGACCGAACAATGCCGTGACTTCCAAAACGGCTGAGAACGTCAAAACCGCGATGAAGCTTGTCTTGAATCCCTTTAGACGCCCGAGCCTCCGCACCAGTCCAAGCGTCCCCTCATTGGGCTTGGCTTTCGGCGTGACGCGATCGGATGCAAGGATCTCGATGGCGATCCCCGTGAATCGCTCATCGATCTCGCGGGTTCCGACCTTACGCTTCCCCCTCGCCGGGTCGTGAATAATCCAGCCTGCACGCGATACGCGCTCGAGGACCACGAAGTGGTCACCGTCCAGATGGACGATCGCAGGCAATCGAAGGGACTTTGTCTCGTTGCATTCCAACCTGACCGCACGAGCTTGGAGACCGAATTGGTCTGCCGCCTCAAGCAGAGACTTCAGCGTGGTCCCGCGCGAGGAAGTACGCATTGTCTCGCGAAGCTCTCGCAAGCTCGTTGCGTGCCCGTAGTATTCCAGAAGCATCGCCAGACATGCCGCGCCGCACTCTGACGCCTCCGCCTGGACAACAGTCCTTACATTCTTCGACCAACCAAAAACGTACCTCTGACTCATGCCTTCTCTTCCTTGTAGCCAGTTAGCCAACGCAGCAAGGATTTCCGCTCGGCTGGCACTGTCATCCGGAAGCTGACGCCGGGTCGAATGAGCTTTCGCACGGGGTGCTCAGAAAGCACGCCTGAATCAAGATCCACCAAGAACATAGGCTCAGGAGAAGCCGCCGCTCCGAAGGTTGCTGCAAGCTCTGCCGGCCCCAGTGGCGCTCTTGAAATTGTGCGCACACGCGTCTTGATGGCTTCCATGTCGTTGGCTTGGACAGCGTCGAACTTAAGGTAGACTTCGCTTCCCACAGCTATCTCTGTGATGGATTGCGAGGGAACGAGCGCCTGAAGCCGTATTCCCTCGGAACTCCCCCTTATTACCGCAATGGGTTGCGCGAAGGAGGCTACTGCCCCTGGTCGGACTTCAAGACGATCCACTGCTCCACGGAGTGTGCTCGACAACACGAAGGTGGGCCCTTGCCTGTTCGGAGCATCTTGGAGTGGGTAGACGAATGCATTGAAGGACTCCGGTTGTTCACCAAGCACTCTGGCCGGGCCTGAAAGAAGCGCGATCGGCTGCCCAGGCACGACCGTTTCTCCCAGACTCACGTAGACCTCATCTACCCGAGCTCCCTGCGAAAAAGGGGACGACACCACCGCACGCTGAACGGACTCCGATGCGTATCCCGTGAACCGGTCATATCGGGTGTATTTCACGGTCGCGGCTGCGCACACGGCTACAACGATCAGCGAGAGCATCACGAATGAGGCCATCAGCGCGGCTTTCTGAGGCTGCACGATAACGGAGCCCAGCCCGACTACGCGCCGGGCAGCAAGAAAATTGTCCCTAAACAGCATCGCAACCCGTCCTTGATCCGATCCACCCATCCACTTCCAACTGTATGAGCGACGCATCGCCTTCTTGCTTAGACTGCTCCAGCACCCTGAAGAGGGCCTCTTGAACCAGCTCACGGCGATAGCGCGCATTGCCAATAGCCGACGGCTCCTGAAGGCCAACCCTATGCATATCGGCAAGTCGCTGAGCCAGATCGCACCACCTGCCACTGATGTCCTCGGAATCGAGTGACTGGCGACCCCCAAAAGATCCTTGAAAGAAATCGATGGCGGACGCCGCGGCCGCAGAGGGGATTGATCCGTCGCCCACCGCACGAATCAGTTCATCGAGCACCTGAGACCGATAGCTGGCCCTGAGCACTTGCAAGGACCTTTGGTAGTCCACCTTGCGTCCAGCGTAATGCCGGATGTGCGTGGCGAGCGAACCGATGGTTGTTTGCGCAAAGCCGAGTTCTTCTCCAAAGCACGGCCCATACGTTTCATAAGACCGACGCTTCCAACTGGATAGCTTGCGGGACGAACCAAAATCGATCATTCGCCCATCCAGACTCATTACCGACGAATACCATCCGCCATGAAACCAACGTGCGACATGCGCATGCGCGATCTGCACACCTGCCCTACTGGCGAAGGTATCCAGGCATTTCTGCGACCCGAACTGAAGCTCTCTCATCCACTCCATTACACGGCGGATGTCGCTTAAGTGAGCCGTGCTTCGATAGCGCAGGCTGCCTTCCCGGAACCCTAACGCGCGCTCCAGGTGACAGGCCCTCGCGACAAAGGGTCGGACCAGAAGCGCACCCCTGTGGCGCACGCCGTGACGATCCACAATGCCAAGTCCGGTCTCGATCACAGCGACTGTACGCACGGCGCCGAACGGAAATTCCCGGTGGGCCAACTCGGAGAAGATGGTCTCCCGCAGCGCCTCTTCCAGGAACATACCGCCATGGGAATGATGCCAGTCGGCGGTTTCGGCAATAAGTTCGGTAGGGCCAATGCCTTTGACCTGCATGCCATTCACGACACCCGCCCTACCGCTCCCGCCGAAACGCGTCGTCCCGGAGCTGCCGTAGAGATCCACCCAAACGTCATCCTCGCCAGATGGACAAATCCGACGCGCAAACTGACTCATGACGAATGACTCAAGGGATGAGTCGGGTGAGGCCGTCAGATAAGCCTGAGCCAATATGTCTGAAGCATCTGGATTGAGCCAGACCAATGTTGCGCGATCATCCCGCGTCGCTCGCGCTCTCAAGAACCTCATGAGGGGTCACCTCCCACCGCCCATGACCTTGGCTGGACGGTGCGCGACCGACGGACGGTGCCATCTGGACGACGAACCAGGTAATTTAGTGCCATGACTTCTGGAAGAACCACCTTCTTAATGTACCCTGCAACAGCGCGCAGGCTACCGTCGACAGCGGCAAAATCCATGATCCAAAAATGCTCGCCGCTCGACCAGTCATGCCGATCAAACAGACATCTGGGATCTGTCAACAACCGGTCTCTTGCCTGTTCGGATAGATAGGCCCACGTGAAATAGCCCACTGCACGCCCTTGGTTGTCGTAGAACACACTGACCTGAGACAACTCAACGGCGGGAACTGTCCATATCCGCAGCGAGAGTAAGGACGCTCTTCCGTGCCCACGGGATCGAGATGCCACATCAAACACCTCCCCCATTCTTTGAGAGTAGGAAGAATAGTGGTCAGACGGTGCGCTTGTGAAAATCATCTTTCTTGATCAACAGGAAATGTTCGATGGGAAGCAACAGCCATCCAGAAACGATTAATAGAGTCAACCAAGTGTGCGACGAGGGAGGTAGCAGGAAGAGGCTTGCAGCGGCCAGAGAAAAAGTTGCCGACGCGGCCCAGGAGAGGCCGAGCTTCTTTGCCCTCATGACTTTGCTAGCTGGAGACCAACGCAGCCCCCCTTTTTTTGTCACCCAAGCCCTGATCGCTCGCCCCCAAGCCGCGGCGATGACCAGGAACGTTCGTGGAGCTCTCCACACACGAATACCCGTCGCGATGAAGAGAGAAATGCCGCCCACGATGACCAGCCGAAGAGTTTGACCGATACCGGCGCTGGCAGCGTTAGCTACTGCGCGCCAAACCAGGCGCACCATTCCTGGAAAGAGGAAGATAGCCAGAAGACTGAGTTGGCCAGCCGCGGTCGGTCGCGACAAGCTTACAATTATCAGAGGAAAACCGAGGAAACCCCCGAGCCAGCCAAGCACCTGTTGACCGATTGTTGTGCAGGCGCGGAGCTTGGATGGCACCTGATCTGATCCGGCCAAGCTGGGAAAGCGCAACAGATTCAGCATATCGCCTCGCGCCCATCTTTCGTCTCTGCGCGCCAGCGCAGCGGGCGATTGCGGAAACGACTCAAAAATGGCCGCATCATCGACATAGGTCGGCCGCAGCATGAAGGACTCAATAGTGTCGTGACTTAAGGCCCTACTGGCTAATTGCTCATCGCACATCAGACGATAGGTGCGCGGATCGTACATTCCTTTGCCGGTGTAAAGGCACTGCCCCGTCGCATCGTTCTTTGGGTCTCGCCAACGAGGTGCCGGCTTGAGAGGATTGGCAGTATCGCCCACACAAACCTGAGGGAACCGCCATGGCGTGACCGATGCGTCCACCACATGACTAGAAGGCGCAGCCAACCCGTGCCCAATACTCCCGCCACTAGCTTTCGGAGAAATTCTATTCCAAGGATGCGCCAGGACACCAGCAAGCCGTTGAATACAGTCACGACCTATCTGCGTGTCCTCGTCACAAACAAAGAGATATCGACAGAGAGAAACATTTTCATAGAAGCCCGGGGAAGCGAAACTGAACGCTTTTTCTCCGTCGATGATTGCTCGATGCAGGAGGTGAATCTTGCCCAGTTTTCGCCCCTCCCCTATCCAAGCCCCCTCGCTCGAGACGAACTTACGAGGACGATGGGCAAAGTGGACCGGACGACCGTAACGTGCTCCTGCGACCCCATTCACCCGTTGAACCAACGCGGCAATCCTCTCAACCGCCGCGGATTCTTCCGCTCCAGACGGCTCTAAGTGCGAGTCGGCCAAGTCCGTTAAAAGAACGAACCGAACGCCGTCGTCGTTCACGGTTCTGACGTTCCAAAGCAGCGTCCGCTCAAGTTCGACGAACTGGTCCTCGCGGTGCAGGACCACGGGCACAGCGACCCATACCGGCTCCTCGACACCAGATAGCGAGTAGTCGTATCTGACGGCTGAGTACGGCCCCATTCGCCAAGCTTGGAGTTGCTCAACAAGCCAATAGCAAGTCTCTAGGACCAGAGGGAACGAAAGGAGCATCCATAGCATCGATTCGCCTGCGGCAGGGATCTGAGTAGCAATGGCGAGAGCTGTTGCAAAGGCAAGCGCCAACGCTCCAGCGCACATCCAACCTTCCTTGGCCTGCTGGCGCCGATTACCAACGTCTGGCCCCCGTAGAACCCCTGCCTTCACCAGCTCTTCAAGTTCCGAGCTAGATCCGAGTTGCCTGTCTACACCGATGACAACGGAAGTGCGGCTAACCCTCGAACGTATGGCCACGGCGTCGATCGCAGCGAGGCAGCGCATCTTCGACTCCATATCCAGGCGCTTGTAGCAATCCCCCAAGCGCTCTTCGAGCGCTTGATTCACGCGATCATGCTTCAGAAAAACATTCTGAGCCTCGACACCAGACGCGTCGGCGATGACATTTAAGATGTATTGCCGACCAGAAGCATCTAGGCTCTTTTCGCCTACCTGTCGCAACTGCCAATAAAGGACAGCTCCAACAAAAATGAGCGGCGCCCTCCTTGCATCCGCATGGCGCATACCTTTCCCGGCCGCGGAGCCACAGAAGATCGGCAAAAACTGATCGAGGGATGCGCCCTGGGAGGCAGATCGAAGCGCTTCGCGCCAAATTTCATCGAGCGAACGCGATCTGTTACGCCAAGCACTTGCCCAAGTGCAGGGGAACGCGTGCCCAATGAAGACTGCTGCTGCGTGAACACGCTCGGCTCCGTCAAATTCCGGAGCCACGTCCATTCCCGCCTTACAAGCCTGCTCAATGACGCGCAAGACGGCATATGCACGCCTCGCGCCAGCCATTCCCTCCATTGCAAAATCCTTCCTTGGAGCTTGGCCTCTACGGACCAAACACTGAACTCACTCAGTCGCAGTTGCCTTTTTCACCCGAGCGGTACCGGTCAAGGGCTTTTAGCCCATAGGTCTCCGCGTCAGCCTCCTTGTCAAGCCCGACAAACAGCTGTGGATACCGGGCCTGGTAAGCGTGCTGATACTCATGGGCTGCGACAAGGATCGCGTTCTCTTCCGCGGTCAATGCACCCAGCGGCCTGCCCTGTTCCTGGAGTTCACCCGCGTCATTGTAATACCGATGGGAACGCGTCCCTTCGGGCGTGGCCTTAAACGCATCAACGAACATCATGGCGCTGCCACGGGTGTATGAACCATCGGGTTGGTACGAGTTTGGATCTACGTACATAGCACCTCTAATTCGCTGGTAACCATCCGGAACCTCAGGGCTGTCGGTTCTGAACTCATAGGTCTCTTGTCCGATCTGCTTGTTTGCGTGAGCATTGATGATTGCCACGCGAAAGTTCGCCGTATCGGCATGACCCGGCTCCGCTACGGCGGCGACTTTGCACTCCATTTTGTCCGCCCGAGGAAGCGTCGATGGGTCAACAGCGTGGTGGACAACCCCGTATCCAGATCCTGATGATCCGCCTGATTGGCCGCCACTGCTTTCAGAGTAGCCCGGGCCGTAACTGAAATAACCGCCGAAATCGAACGTAGCCATGGTTGGGCCGTGCACCGTGATCCGGTCCAGAGTCAACCCCATGTTTGAATCACCGCCGAACACCTCGTCCAACTCTTGATCAGAAAGAATTCTCATACTTCTCCTCCATGAATGACAGTTTTGAGCTCACTTCGACAACGTGCTAGTCGCACAACTTGGTGAACGACGTAGATTCCGAGTAGGTTCCATGAAACTGCGAGTGGAACTTACGGCTGGCTTCAGCATCAAGCTGCTTCAGAATCGCAGCATCAGAGATTTGGGCGGCGTAGCGGGCGGCGTCGTAACCGAACGTCTGCGACATGGCCGCATCTTCGCTACCCAATTGCATCAACCTTGAAATTTCATAGGCCTTCTGCGGCCCCAGAGAGAGCCGCGACGTCATACCGGCCTCAGAATTGAGTGCGGACGCAGCCGCTCGGACCATCGGCCAGCTTCCAAGCTCCACCCCGCTCTCCACGAGCGCGGGAGCATTTGCAGCGTACATCTCCGAAAGGCGCTGATAGGCCGGCGAGCTTTCGTCCGGCACTGCCCAAGGCGCCACAACAAAGCACGCAGCAGCCATCCCGTCTCCGGCCAAGGCGTTTTCAAGTGCTGAGAGGTAGATCTGCTGAGAGGCCTGTTCCCGGGTCGCGTCACGCTCCCAAGCAGTGCACTCCTCCCTTCGCTCCTCCAGCATCGCTACGCGCTCGAGGTACCTCGCTCGAACATCTGGGTCGAGCTGCATCAACTTTTCGGGCTTTGACCGAACGGAGTTCGGATCAATCTTCTGATTCTCAAAAAAGTCTTCGAATTGGCGACGTGCTTCGCAGCGCCTTACATACTTATAAGTGGCTTCGTACGACACCAGGGCGCTTTGAGGAAGACCCTGTCGCGGAAAATCAGACTCCCCCACCGGCCCAGACTTCCAAGCCGCGCCAGAGGAACCCGGGCGCAGATCACCGGTCTTCTGACGCTCCACGGCGACATTCGCAGCAGCGATTTCACCCTGGTCGGCATTGGATACTGAGACCATTGCGATGCCGCCCAAGAGCGCAACTACGCCTAGCGCGGCGAACGCTGCAATTCTTCTTTGCCCCATCTCTACTCTCCAAACAATCCCTGTTAACGAAGACGATCCTGATGCTAATGCGCCATCGTGTGCAGATCCTACATCATTGCTTCCATCTCGTTTGTTAACCATCATGCATGCATCGGGGCACGCACCTGCGCTCAGCGAAGGGCGAGGATCTTCCTGCCAGGGTAAAGAATGGCAAACGCCCCCCCGGGCGGCGGCTGTCGGCCAAGAGCGGACGCTGCCCTTACAACAACCAGTCCTTCTTCATCCGGCGTAGGTGAAGGCATAACGCTTTCCGATGCGCTGGATGCGAGCAAACCCCAGCTCACCCAAGTGCATGCCGGCCGCGATCAACCGATCTGCACTGACCATATCCAAAAGCGCTGAACGGGCCGCTGCAGCCCGCTGCGGATCCTGGTCGAACGCGATGGATACGTCGGGCCGGGCAATTTGGATGTGGGGAAAATGCACGATGTCACCCCAGATCAACGCACTGCGGCCCTCCGATTCCACTCGATAGCCGGTGTGACCTGGCGTATGGCCTGGCAGCGGAACCATGCTGATACCGGGGAGTACATCGCCCTCGGCCAACAAGCGCAAGTTGCGGCGATATCCGGCGAACACCTGCCGTGCGAGCAGGAAGTTGCCCCGGGCACGATCATTGCTGCGGGCAAGGTTGCCGTCGTCCTCCCAGAAGGACAGCTCGCGTGGGTGTATGAGCAGCTCCGCATTGGGGAAGACGGGGTGACCTTGAGCATCGAGCAGACCGCCAACATGATCAGGATGCGCATGCGTGAGCAAGATCGTATGCACATCCGTGGGCTGCACACCGGCTCGCAATAGATTGCCCCTCAACTCCCCTCCCCAGCCCTTGATCCCTCCGGCACCGGCGTCGATGAGGATCGTGCGGCCCTTCCCCCGCACCAGGTAGGTGTTGATGTGGATCGAGGACGGGTCGCTGACCCCTGCCTTCAGCTGTAGCTGCGCGGCCTCGGCCGGATCAATGTGGGAGAGAAGATCCAAACTGGCGGTCAGATGGCCATCGCTGATCGCCTGGATCAGGAAGCCACCGATCTGGAGGGTGGGCAGAGCCCGTTCAACGATGGATGCGTTCATGGCCGCTCGTCAGTTTCGTGCGTGGAGGGAATCATTGGCGTAGCCAAAGCAACGGACGCGCGCCGTCAGCCCTGCATGGTCTTGGATGGCCAGATCGAGCTGCCGCATGAATTCGTCCATGAGCTCGGGCGTCCTCTCCGGACCCAGTCGGTAGGCCAGCTCCGCAGACGCCGGATGGCCCCGCCCCTGACGCGCAGCCACGTAAAGGATGTGGACGTTGTCCAACGCAGCACCAAGCACGTCCGTACACAGCACCGCGCATCGCTCGGTGAGCGCGTCGAGACTGTCCTTCGCCGGCATCCGCTCCTCGGTGAAGTAGATCGAGAGCCTAGGCATCTGGGTGCGTCTCTACCCCTGACCGGCCTGCATCGGATACGCTCTTGAGTTGTGCGGTCATGGGCGTATACGCATGCACACCATTGGGAAAGGACTCCCTGGCTGGAACCATCCCGGCCGGAAGGCGCGCAAGCCAGAGCGCTGCCGGCGCGTGATCCAGCGCAACCGCATGCAAGGGCTCGGGGGCAATCCCCATCGCAATGATCGGCTCAGGGCCGACGCGACTCACCAGCAGGCAATCGCCCTGTTCGACGGTGGGGGCCCGATCCAAGCCACCGTATAGGTTCCGATGCCAGTCCGTGATGTGCTGCTGCCAGCGCGCGAAGTTGCCCCCTCCCTTCCGGGCATACTCGTCCCCCTGCAGGACGTCCAGGCCGTCTATCGAGTGAAGGGCAAGGTAGGTCGGGCACCCTGCACCACATGCCCTGAAGCGCTGCGAGGTGTGGAACCCCCGCACGGAAATGAGCGCAGGCAGTTTGTGCAGGCTGTAGAAATCGTTCCATTCCTCCTCGCTGGCGGAGTCGGAATAGCTGCATTCGACGGTGTAGATCATGGGAACACTCCTGGGTCGGCTTGTGCGCGCGCCCCTTGTTGATGTCCCATCATGCTAGGCCTGCATTAGCTCTCATCAAATCGATGTTTCGGTATGCTTCAGTGACAAAAGATCACGCTGGATCCCCATGCGTCGGAAGATTCCCAGCAGCACCGCCCTGACCGCTTTCGAGGCCGCCGCCCGCCACGGCAGCTTCGCGCGGGCAGCGGAAGAGCTTTCCCTCACCGAGGGGGCCATCAGCCGCCAGATCGGCAGGCTGGAGTCCTTCCTGGGGGTCCCCCTATTTGAGCGGGTCGGCAATCGCGTCCGTCTCCTGCCCAATGGCGAGCGATACGCCGCCCAAGTCCGCGAGTCGCTGGACCGCTTGGACCGGGACAGCCAATACCTGATGGGCCAACCGAAGAACGCTGCAAGCCTGGACATTGCCGTAACACCCACCTTCGCGTTGCGATGGCTTATCCCTCGCCTGCCCGCGTTTAGCCGCGCGCATCCGAACATCACCGTGCACCTCTCCGAGCGCACTGACCCGTTCGCGCTTGCCGGCAGTGGATTCGACGCGGCCGTGCACTTCGAGCACCCAGCCTGGGCGGGTATGCGCACTTACCCGCTGCTGCAGGAAGTGCTGGTGCCTGTGTGCCATCCCGCGCTCATCAAGGGCGCAAAGGCTCGCGTTTCGCTGGACCAACTGCCGCGGCTACACCGACGACAGAGTCCCGATGCCTGGCAGCGCTACGCCAAGGACTCAGGCATATCCCTCACCAACCCAGCGGTGGGGGCACGCTACGACCTTCATGCGATGCTGATTGAAGCAGCGCTTGCAGGCCTCGGGGTTGCCTTGGTGCCACGCCTTTACGTGGAGGCAGAGCTGGCGCAAGGTCGGCTGGTGGCGCCATGGCCGCAAGGCGAGGCGGTGTCCAAGACGTTCTGCCTGGTGCTGTCCGAACCGATCGGTTTGACCGCCGGTCCAGTGCAAGCGTTTGCACACTGGTTGCAGGACGAAGCCCGCGCGGCTCGGATGGAGGCTGACGTGCCCGCCACGCCGTGAGGACTCGCTGTGGCATGCACGGGTGCTGGCGCACACTTATTCCGCGGATACGGCGACATACGTGCTATTCCCGCGTCCAAGCGAAAAGCTGCTCGGTTTTTCGCGGCCCACCTGCTGGAACTCGACCGTCATATCCTGTGCAGTCATGAAGAACCGGGTTTTCGACTCCGGAAACAGCTGCATCGGTTGCTTGGCGAACAGTTCGCTCTGGAGATACAGACGGTCTCCTTCGGCGATGATCTGCGCGGGTTTGCCCGCCAGGATGTAGTGGCCCGCGAACGTCGCGTTGACCGCAGGGTCAGAGTCCAACGCAACCTTCTCGGTAATCTGAAACTCGGGCCAGCCGTATTCGGCTGCCACGCTGACAAGAATTTCATCGATCAGAGCTGCGCCGTTGTCGCTATTGGTCATCACCACGATGCCTTGTCCGGTGTGGGTGTAGCCATACAGCTGCGAGCGGAACCCGTCGGTCCCCCCCGAGTGCGAAAAACTGGTGCCTCCGCCCAGCTTCTCTACATACAGCCCCAGGCCATACTCACCCAACCCTCGGCTCAGCATCGTGGAGGTCATCGCACTGGACAGCACCTTGCCAGGCTTGCCGGAGTAAGCCTGTTGGATGTCGACCACTACCTTGGCCAGATCGGTCGGAGTGGTCCACAGCGCCGCCGCCGCCGATTGCGGATAAACGTGCCAACCGCCGGCGAGGGGCCTTCCGTCGCTGTCGTGGGCAGTAGCAGCCCGCGGATGCCACGCCGACTGCAACGTCAAGGCGAACGTACTGTCCTTCATGTCCAGGGGGGTGAAGACCAAGGCCTGCATCAGTTCGGGGAACGAGTGTCCCGCTGCTTCCATCATCATCAACTGGACAACGCCGTAGCCACCTCCGGAGTACTTCCATTCGGTGCCAGGCGTGGCCTCGACACGGATTGCCTCGGATTTCGCTGGCGCCACACCATCCAGCACCTGAAGCAAAGACGGTACCGGCTCGCCCTGTGCGTAGCCGTAAAAGCCATGGACGTTCATGCCGGCACTGTGGTTGAGCAGGCCACGTAGCGTGACAGGGCGTTGCCGGGTGAAGTGGTTATCCGGAATCTTCCAACCATGGAGCTGCCCGTTCGCTGGAGCATCAAGCGACAACGTGCCCTGCTCAACAAGGCGCAGAGCGCCCAGGGCACTGATCGGTTTGCTGATCGAGCCAGCCTGAAACAGGCTTGCAGGCGTGGCAGCGCCTTGCTCATTCGTGTTGAGTACGCCATAGGCGCGAGCCCATTCGATATGCCCATCGTTGATGAGGGCAATGCTGACCGATGGAACGTCGTAGAAGGCCATGCGCGCGGCAATCGACGCCTTTGCATCGGGAGCGCCCTTGACGACTACGCGCGTGGAAAGACCGTGTTCCACCCGAGCAATCCGGGACTCGATTGCAGGGGACAGCGACTGCGCAGCTGCCAATGGCGCCAGGGCCATCAGTGCGAGGGATGCAACGATGAGACGGGTACTGAGCGGGCCGGGAAACAGGCTTCCCGGCACGATGCGGTTGATGCTTGGCATCAGTGAGCCTTCCATAGAAATGCAGACATGAGGACCCGAAAGCCTCGCTCGATTCCCCCGAGCGACGATAGCCAACGATATGGCACGCGGGCCACTTCCGGCCAACAGTAGATGCGGCCTTACAACAATCAGACCTTCTTCAAGGTCAACAGGAACGCGCTGGACGAAAGACCAGCGACCGGTCTCGGACCGACTCAAAAGGTGAGGGATGCGCATGCGATTGTCGCCTCTGCATGCTTTCCGCCTACCAATCAGGAAACATCAAAAATCCATATTAAGAATCAATGAGTTATGCATGATTGGCGGAGAGAGTGGGACTTCCTTGAGAAGTGCCCTTCCCCCTTGGGCGGCTTGGGTTTCACCCATCTGGGAGGTGCCCTGGAATGTGCCCGCGCCGAGCATACCCCTTGCGGTGCAACGGATCCAGCCTTTTCTTGCCGCCTCTGGAGGCGCCGATCTCGATCCCCTCCAACCCGGCGCGATCAGGGCAGATGACCCGTTCGGCCTCACTCTCCGCCGAAAACGAAGCAACCCGATGGACCGCTTCCTCATGTGCGTCTCAGGACAATTGGGGCCATGGGACAGGAGGCTGCAGCAAACGGTTCTGCTCGGAGCCCTTTCAGCGCCAACCTTGCCCCATAGCTCCATGGCCGGCTCACCGTCGCCCATGACACACTGCAAAGCACGGACTCGCACGCCCAGTCCGGCGCCAGCTCTGAATCGACGCTCCAGGCCCACCGAGGTGCTCTCGGTAGGTCAGACACTGACTCCGCCTTGGCAATCACTGTTTGCATTGATCGGCGGGGGGCAGATCCGCCACGAATGGCTACCAGGCACTCGCTGCGCATCTCGACGTGGGGCATGTCCTTGAAGCTCTTCCAAGCCCCACCCCACCTCAATCCTGCCTGCTGGGCCAGCTCACCGAAGCGTTGGTAGCCCTGCCGCACCTGCTCGTCCGTCAGGTCCCAAGACGGGCGGCCGCGCTTGTAGATGACCATGTCTGCGGCCCAACCGTGGTTGTGGCAACTGCCGCCTGGCCCCACCTGGGTCACGCCCTTTTGGCTGGCGAGCAGCGCGGCCTGGCGCTGTTCAGATCGGTAACCCTCCATCAAGCGCAGGTCGTAGCCCTCGTCCTTCATCTGCAAGGCGATCCGTTCCAGCGTTGAGCGAAGTTCGGGGTGGACACCGTCCCACTGCGGGGCGTCCTTGTGACGGTGGAACAGGCGTTTGAAAAACCCTGGCTTCTTCCCGTGGACCTCAACGGAATCGCTGGCTGGCGCATGGGCGTGGAAAGCCGTGACTGATCGCGCACCAGGTCTTGCCCAAGAAGCGGAGCCAAGTGGTTCCACGCATTGGCGCCGGGGGTCTTATCCAGTTTGGCTTTGAGCCCTGCCTGGATC
>Ga0157370_10004161_pt1 | contig 16742 bp, 11 predicted proteins | sample C35metaG_FD_113463 | JGI IMG/M metagenome (GOLD analysis project Ga0157370, IMG submission 113463) | Corn rhizosphere microbial communities from Kellogg Biological Station, Michigan, USA - C3-5 metaG | ecosystem: Host-associated > Plants > Roots > Rhizosphere > Soil | place: USA: Michigan...
AGGATAATATGGCCATTAGTAAATAACTGTAGGTTTAATTAACACACTCAACTTTTTCTTTGAATCTTCTCTTTTTCTCGAACTAAAAATCCATTTAATAATTGGAATTCTGGATAACAATGGTACACCCGTTCCTGAATCATTTTTTACAGATTCTTCCAATCCGCCCAGAACGATTAAGTCCTGATCTTTAACTCTAATAATTGAAGTAAACTCCCTTGAATTAATTCCAGGAGGCGCATCTTTATCTACTTTTTGGCCGTTAAAACTAGACTGAATCACTTTAATATCCATAGTAATTTGTCCGTTACCCGAAACCAAAGGCATAATAGTTACCGATAATTCAGCATCAATAGGCTGATAATTTTTTACTTCAGAAGCCTGCGGAATCTGCGATCCATAATAATTCTGATTGGTCACAACATAATACGTTGTTTCTCCAATAGACAAATAGGCTTTATGTCCATTTAAAGTTGATAATCTAGGGGAAGAACGTACTTTTAGATTTCCGTTTGTTTCCATAGCTTTTAAACTCAAATAAAAATTAGGAACAACCTGACCAATGTTTAAAGAACCAAATCCGCTGAAACCGTCTATAATTTTATTGATTGTCGAAGCTCCTAAATTAATATCGGCATTAGGAAAAACAGTTCCTTTTGTAGTCACAGGTTTATCACCAATTCCGGCTTGAATCCCCGTTTCTACAGTAGCACTTCTATTAACTTCTAAAAGCATAACTTCAATTAAAATTACCGGAACAGCTTTGTCTATGTAGTGTATAAAAGATTCAAATCTTTCAATGTTAGCCGCAGGGCCATTTACTAAAAAGCTATTGAGTTCTTTATCAATTTTTATGTCTAGATCTTTCTTTATTTCATCAGGAATAATAGTCAGGATAGATTCTGATGGATTACTGCTGCTGCTTCCGCTTGAAGACGAATAATTACTGCTGCTTCCTCCACTATTAAAACTACTGTTTTGGTTAGAGTAATTAGAATTGGATCTATTACTATTGTTATCGAAAGAATTATAGTTAGAATAGTTATTCGTGTTATTTAATCGACCGGCACTTCTGCCCTCTTTTGAAGGATCACTTAAAAGTTCAATAGAACGATGCATTAACGGAATCGATTTAATATTTCGTACCACTAATTGATCTTTTGTTCCAAAATAATAAACAGAGCCACTTCTTTTAAATGTATAGCCGCCTCCGCTAGAAGCTGCCATTGGTGCTCCCGAATTGTTATTACTAAATTGCTGTGAATTATTTCCTTGTGAAGCACCACCATCAGATTTAGTTTCAAATAGTTTTGCTAAAAGTTCATCAAAAGTGATGTTTTTTGCTTTAACTGTTCCGTTTCCGGCACTTTCTAACGGACTCGAAATAAACATATCTATATCCAATTCATTGCCTATATCATAAACAATGCTTGAAATTGGAGTATTCTCAAAATCTACGTTTAAAAGTTTTTTCTCAGCATCAACAACCGTAAAGAAAAAATTAGATTTTCGGGCTCGTTGAGGTTTATTCTGACGTATGGCATTTGGATCTGATGTTCCTTCGCTTACAAAATTCCCTTCTACTTTATCAAAAATGTAGAAGTTATCTCGTGATTTGGTTACACTTAAATTATTTGCAAATGCTAGTTTATTCAAAGCAGCATCAAAAGGCATGCTCTTAATATATGCAGTAAGCAGTTGATTTTCCAGACCAGGCGCAAAAACAAGATTCTTACCGCTTTCGTCCATAATCTTTCTGAAAACATCATACAATTTATCATCTTTCAAATTCAGTGAAAGTAAATTATTTGCCAGATCGTATGATACATCAATAGCTTTTAAAGTAGGAATTTCTGTTGGTTTTACATACGATTTGATTGCCAGAATATTTCCTGTAAAATCAATCGTAAGATTATATTCTTTAAATAAAAATATAAGCAGATCTCCCACAGTTACATCCGAAAAATTATTTACAATATTTATTTGGCTTAAGTTTCCGGCAACGCTAAAATTTAATTTATGAATTTGCGAAACAGCCAATAAAAAGCTTGAAAGAGAAGCTTCTTTTATATTAACATTTACTTTTTCATTTAATCCAGGAGCATCGGCAGAAATGGACTCAATATTATTTTTTAGCTGTTGAATCCGATTTTCTTGCGAAAATGAAAATTGAAAAATTAGTATAAAAAACAGCGTAATTATTTTTCTCATGAAATTATATCAGTTGTAGGATTTTATTTGTTTTACAATAGTAATGAAAAAACTTCGTCGACCGAAGTAATTCCTTCTTTTATTAATAACAATGCGTTACGTTTTAGTGTAAAAATGTCTTTCTCTTCTAAGTAATCATTAATATCTAATTGATTGTTTTTTATTAAATTAGATAATTCTGAACCTATAGGCAGGATCTCATAAATGGCTTTTCTTCCGGAATAACCTGTATGATAACAATGCTCACATCCTACAGCTGTATGATGCGAAGTTAAGTCATTTGGAATCTCAAAACCACTTGGAAAAATTTCCGGATTAATTGTTTCTTCTGTCTTACAAGAATTACAAAGCTTACGAACCAATCTTTGTGCAACGCTAATGTTCAGCGTACTTGCAATTAAGAATGATGGTATGCCCATATCAATTAATCTTGAAACTGTTGCCCAAGCTGAATTTGTATGTATTGTAGACAGAACAAGATGCCCGGTTAAGGCCGCACGAATTGCCATATTGGCGGTATTAACATCACGTATCTCCCCTACCATTATAATATCGGGATCTTGTCGTAAAAAAGTCCTTAGAGTAGCTGCAAAATCAAGTCCGATATTTTCTTTTAACTGAACCTGATTGATTCCTTCAAGCGTATATTCTATTGGATCTTCTACTGTTAGATTATTGGTATTAGGAACATTTAACCTTTTTAAAGTAGCGTACAAAGTGGTCGTTTTTCCAGAACCGGTTGGCCCAGAAATAAGTACAATTCCATTTGGACGCTTTATATTTTCGAGATAGGCTGCTAGTTCTTTATCAGTAAAACCAAGAGAGTTAATATCAATATGACTCGTATCTTTACTTAAAATACGCAACACGACTTTTTCGCCATGTAAAGTTGGTAAAACAGAGACACGAACATCAAAGTCCTGATAATCTGTAACCATTGTAATACGTCCATCTTGAGGTAATCTTTTTTCAGAAATATCAAGTTGTGCACGAATCTTAATTTTATTTACGATAATAGGATATTCTTCTACCGAAATATGAAACTGTTCTTTTAACTTACCATCTAAGCGAAAACGAACTCTTGCATTTTTCTCATACGGTTCAAAATGAATATCACTGCTTCCTATTTCTTTGGCATTCAAAACAATCTTTTCTAAAAAATCAGAAGTGTAGTGAATCTCGGAAACGTTATTAGAAGTTTTTCTGTAATTGGTACTTAAAAAACGGTTTATATTTTCTGTAGAATCGGTTTCTAACTGAACCTGAAAACTAAGTAAAATACTTAATTCATTCTGCAAGCTCACAACATCAGACGCGTCAGTTTTTAAGATTACAGTGTTCTGATCTTTTCCAACCGGAATTATCCTGTAATAATAGGCTTGTTCTGACTTTACAAGCTGCTGAAATTCTATTGGAATATCAAAATTCTCCATCTAATAAGCATATAAAAAAGCATTGTTAAAGCAAAAAGAAACTGCATAAACAACACCAAAAAAAAGTGACATATAACCTGCTAAAGGAACTGTTGCCTGCTCTTTTTTATTATTTAAAACTATATGCAAAATCAAAGAAAACACAAGCGAAAAAACAAATAAAACAAGAAAGGAAACTATAGAAAAAGTGCCGGCTATAAAAAGAAAAAATAGAATATCTCCTATTCCAATTGTGTTTTTAAAATCTAAATTTCTGAATTTAATATAAAGTATGCTGACCAATAAAATTAAAACTACAAATAATAAATTAAATCCTAAGTTAGTCAGGGCAATTGAAACTGGTAAATTTTGTAATTGAATTGCAAATGCTAAAACGCCTATAATTGGGTATAAAAACCAGTAAACCAAACGACTTTTAAAGTCTTGGTACAGTACAAAAGCAAATACAATTACTAATATTAATTTTAAATACCACATTAATCATTTGTAATTTGTTTTGGAACACCATTCTGATCTATTTCCCAAACATTAAAAACACCATTTCCATTAAAATCAGTAATGGCTGTTGCCTTTACTTTAAACTCATTATTGCTTGAGTGTACAATTTCATACACATAGTTGGCGCTTCCGTTTTCTTTAGTCGTTTTCGGTGCTTCAAAATCTATTTCGGTAAAATTAGGGCTGTATTTAGAGTACATAAAATAGTACTGTTTTTCAGCATTATAAATCGCCTTTAGCTGTACCTGAGCCTCTACACTTTTGGCTTTTGTAATTAACGGCATTAGGTTTGGCAAAGCAATTAAAAGCAATATTCCGATGATTGCAAGAACAATCAACATTTCCTGAAGATTGAAAGACGGCAGTTTTTTTAATAGATTTTTCTACAAAACAAAATATAAATTAATTTTTACAAATATATCTTTTTTATCTAGAAAACAAAGAGGGTAAACATGAGAATTAATTTGTTAAGAAATATTTAGAAATACAAAATTAATCTAACATAAAATGCAGTCGAAAAAGTCTAAATGATCAAATAGTTTAAAGACTCAAAATCTATTTTGTTTAACCAGACTACGCTATATGGCTAAATTTCAACAAGATACCTTCACAGGCTAAATTCGTAAAATATTACCTACAATTATTTATTATTTTAATAGGTTTTTAGCTTAAAATATTAAATATTTGTAATAAAAAACTCATGTATGCAATTTGCTAAATTTTACTCTTAGCAATTTTTAAACAATAAAGAAATATGATTTTAAAAAATAAAATAATAATCTTTTTTTTAGCATTAGCTAATATTGTAAATTCTCAATCGAGCAACCCAATCCAGATTAAATCTCCTGAAACAAATTCTTTTGAAAAAGCAGGAAATGTTCCTATAAATCTTTATGCAGGATCTATTGATTTAAAAATTCCAATTTACAATATACAAGCGAAATTATTGAATATTCCAATAACGCTCTCATATGATTCCTCTGGTTTTGTACCTCATAAAAAAACAGATCTTGCGGGCACTAATTGGTCTTTGATTGCAGGAGGAAAAATTTCTAGAACTATTAATGGATTGCCTGATGAATATGAAGGAAATCCTGGCTCTAATGCTCCGGGTCTCTTTTTTGGACTTGATCTGCACGGATTCTTAAAAGGCGTTCGAATAAAACCCTTTTCTAAAGAACAGGTTTATGATTTAAATAGCGGTGCAGGCTCTGGAGGACCCTATACTTGGAAATTAAGTTCTGACAGTAATGGGTATGAAGGAGAACCTGATTTATACAGTTTTAGTATTTTGGGGCTTAGAGGCAAATTTATGATAGGTAATGATGGTGCTGTAAAAGTTGAATCTAATGATCCAAACCTAAAAGTTGATATAAGCGGATTAAAAACTTATGGAGGAGGAGGCTACTGTATTCCTCCTGATTCAGAAATTATACTAATAGACGGAAGCGGTAACAAATATTTTTTTGGAGGTGATTTCTCAAAATACGAAATAACATACAATCGAAATTCGCCTGGTTTAAGTAAAAATGGTTTTTCGGGCTTTCCAACCATAAACTCTTTCAATATTTCTAAGATTATAATGGCAAATAATGAAATTATAACCTTTGATTATTATAAAGATACTTTGGCAAGTAATTTTTGTCAAATGATGACCAGCTCCGCAAATTTAAAAGAAAACGCAAAAGTTTTAAGTTTAGACAGCTATTTTCAAGAAGGTACAAGAATTGAGCAGGCCGTAAATTGTCCCGGAGGAATTTCAGCATGTCTTAATTCATCACAAGGAAGTCCAACCAGCAGCACTTCGTACACACTTTTAAAAAGATCCTTGCTGGAAAAAATAACATACAATAATATCAATATAGTATTTAATTATAAAGATCAGGGATATCCAATAAAGCATTTTGAGAATTCTAACTTATATTTTAATGAATATCTTATCGATAATATTGAAATTAAGAATGGCTTATCACTTGTGAATAAATATTTATTTGATTACAAAGACTTAGGAGGCACTAATAAAAGACCTTTTTTAACAGGTTTTGAGGAAGCAGATTCTAACAAAAAATATTCTTTTGAATATAGTAAAACAGACAAACTGCCAACTTATTATACAACAGGTATTGATCATTGGGGATTTTGGAATGGAAATGATTTAAACACTCAATATGCCCCATTTGACACTTACAATACAGCAACTGGAGATTATACATTAAACAATACGAGTCGAGATCCTAATTATTTGTATGGATCAGCTGGGTTATTAAATAAGATAATTTATCCAACAAAAGGATATACTATTTTTGAATATGAGCCTCAACTCTATAGTAAAAGAATTGAAAGGACTTCAAACAGTATGTTCTTACCTGTTTTAATGGATGCTCAAGGCCTTTGCGGCGGAGCCAGAATTTACAGACAATCTGATTATTCTGCTCAAGGTATTATTTCTAACCAAAAAGAATATCGATACAGTTCAGATATTTCCAATACAGTATCTTCTGGTATTTTATCGAACTGGCCTAGATATATTTATTACTTTGAATCCAGCTTTCCTGGTTTTACAGAGAAACTGTTTTTAAAATCCAGCAGTAATGTACAGCAAAACACACTAGACAGCTATAATGTGGGCTATTCTAAGGTATATGAAATAAATAAAGGAAATGGATACATTGAACATTCCTTTTACAATTATGCTAATACACCTGATATTGCTGCACCTTATACTAATAACTTGCGTAAATGGTCAAATGACAATATAACAGTAAGGGTTCCTGAAAATTTAGATAAAAATTTTAAAAACTTATATGGTTTAGATTACAGCTCTTTAAGAGGCTTAAAATTAAAAGAAAGTTTTATAGGCGAAGATGGTAAAAGCAAAAAAACTATTGAGAATCAATATAACGATCCTATTGATTATAATCCTAATTCAATGATCGACAACAATAACTATGTGTCCATAAACCACATGAGTGGAAGCTGGGTTCAGGGATATAAGAAATACTTCAACACATTCGAATTAAAGAGCAAAATTATTTCTGAAAATTTAAATGGGCAGGATCTAAAAACGGTATATAAATATTTATATACCAGTCCTAGTCATTTACAGTTAAGTTCACAAACAGCCAGTAACTCAAAAGATGACATTTTGGAAACCAAATTTTTCTATCCTCAGGATTTAGAAATGGTAAACAAACCTTTTAGAAGTGAATTAATTTCCAGCAACATAACGGGAATACCTTTAACAACGAAAAATTTTATATCCGGAACAAAGATAGCCGAACAAGAAACAGAGTATAAAAATGATATTACAACCAATAATTTATTACTTCCAAAATTTATCTATTCTAATAAAGGAGAAGGTATTATAAACTATAATATTGACAGAAAAATTACTTATGATAAATATGACAGCAAAGGTAATATTTTACAATACACTCCTGAAAGCGGCACTACTGTATCTATTATTTGGGGATACAATAAAAGTTTACCCATTGCAAAAATCGAAAATGCAAGCTATTTAGAAATTGCAAATGTATTAGGAATAACAACATCAGTTTTGAACACCTATACTGAAAATCAATTATCTCAAATTGATAATTTACGCACTTTATTACCCAATGCAATGGTTACTACATACACTCACATTCCTCTTATTGGAGTAAGTACTATTACCGATCCTAAAAGAGATAAAATAATGTATACATATGATAATGCTGGAAGACTTGAATTTGTAAAAGACAACAAAGGAAATATCCTTTCTGAAAATCAGTACAATTACAAACAATAAACCAAAAGCATCATGAAAAATATACTAAAACTTCTTTTGGTTTTGTTTCCTTTAATGGCAAACAGCCAGACACAGACTGAAAACTACATTAAAACAGTAAAATATAAGGTGCCCAGCACTGTAAAAATATCATCGCCTGCTGTTTCTCAGGCCGCACAGAATGTAACCTATTTTGACGGACTGGGAAGACCAATCCAGCAGACAGCCTTCCAGCAGTCTAAATCCGGGAATGATATCATTACCCCTATTAAATATGACGGCTTTGGCAGACAGGAAGCAGATTACCTGCCTTTTAAATCCGCTAACACCAATATGGCTTTTGACCCAGGTGCTGAAGCAAATGCATTGTCTTATTATGCAAATCCAAATCCGGCTGTTAACGGAAATCCTGCCATGGAAGCCACAAACTATCCTTTCAGTAAAAAAGAATTTGAAGCCTCTCCTCTTAACCGTGTTCTCAAACAAGCTGCTCCCGGAAACGACTGGAGATTGGGAAATGGACATGAAATAAAAATAGAGTATCAGGCCAATACTGCCGCAGATCAGGTTAAATTGTTCTCTGCCAATACCAATTGGGATGCTTCATTGGGACTTTATACTGTTACCTTAATAAATAACGGATATTATAATAACAATGAACTCTACAAAACTGTCACTTATGATGAAAATACAGCTGCAGCTCCGACTGAAATCAACGGATCAACAGTAGAATTTAAAAACAAGGAAGGACAGGTCATCCTTAAAAGAACCTACGATGCGCAGGCCAGACATGATACTTATTATGTTTATGATATTTACGGAAATCTTACCTTTGTTATCCCGCCAAAAGCAGCTGATTTAATTGACGGTACAGCAAACCTGCAGGCAGATATAACCTCAACAGCGGTTGTAACTTCCGGAAATACACTACACTTAGCCGCTTCAAAGTCTGTTAAACTTCTGTCTGGTTTTCGCTCTCAAAAAGGAAGTCTTTTTTCGGCCGCTATTAGAACAGGAAACCAGAGAATTTTAGATGATTTATGTTATCAGTACAAATACGACAGCCGTAACCGTCTGGCAGAGAAAAAACTTCCCGGAAAACAATGGGAATTTATCGTGTATGATAAACTCGACAGACCTGTTGCCGCAGGACCTGCCAATTCTCCTTTCTCTGATTTAAGCACTGTGGGATGGATTATAACCAAATACGATGCTTTTAACCGACCTGTTTATACTGGATGGTCAACGTCTGCTCCTGTATCTTCTGCCGGAAGAGTATCACTGCAGAACACACAGAACAGTCTTACTTTAATTAATGAAAGTAAAACAACCTCAGGCACCTTAGACGGAATCCCTGCTTATTATACCAATAATACAGAACCGAAAGTTTTTAAATTATTGAGCGTTAATTATTATGATAACTATACTTTCCCTAATTCATCGGCTATTCCGGTACCTGCGAGTTTAGAGGGGCAGAATATCCTGAACACTTCTCAGATTAAAGGACTTAGCTCTGCTTCATGGACAAGGGTACTTACCTCATCCTTAGAAACACTCTCAGAAACCACTGCTACATTCTATGAAGAGAATGCAAGACCAGTCAGAGTATACACCCTAAACCATCTGGGAGGTTATACTTATAGCGACAGTAAACTTGATTTTACAGGAAAACCAGAGTACAGCATCACCAGACACAAAAGAACAGCATCTGATGCCGAACTTATAACTAAAGATGGTTTTACTTACTCGGCTCAGGATAGATTAATAACTCAGACCCACCAGATAAACAACGGACCTGTTGAGGTTATTGCCAACAATGATTATGATGAACTGGGACAGCTTATTTCTAAAAAAGTTGGAAACAATGCTCAGAACATTAACTACACCTACAACATCAGAGGATGGCTTACTGCAATTAATGATGTCGGTGCGCTTTCTAAACCAAACGATCCAAAAGATTTGTTTGCCTTCAAGATCAATTATGATGTTCCGTCAGCTTTTAGCGGGGTAAACGGACTCTACAACGGAAATATCTCTGAGACTCAGTGGGCCACTAATTCAGACAACGGAATTATAAGATCTTACGGTTATAAATACGATAATCTCAACCGTTTAAAAGAAAGTATTTCTGCAAAAAGCGGTGTGATAAATAATGCTTACAACGAAACTTTGTGGTACGATAAAAACGGAAACATTACAGGTCTTACCCGTAACGGAGAAAGCGAAACTGCTCAGCAGATTGATAATCTGGCTTATACTTATGCTAATGACAACAAAAGCAACCAGCTGATAAAAGTAATCGACAGCAGTAACAAAACACTGGGCTTTATAGATAATGCCCAGACAACTGACGCTTATACTTATGACCTTAACGGAAATATGATCTCTGATGCCAATAAAAGCATCACTTCTATTACCTACAATCATTTAAACCTGCCTCTTAAAGTAACCTTTGCCTCAGCTGGAAATATTGTTTACATTTACAATGCGCAGGGACAAAAAGTACAGAAAATTGTAAACCGTAACGGTACAGCATCTGTTACAACAGATTATCTGGGAAGATATCAATACGAGAACAGCTCTTTGAAGTTCTTCCCAACAGTCGAAGGTTATGTGGAATCTTCAAGCGGTTCTTATAAATATGTTTATCAGTACAAGGATCATCTGGGTAATATCCGACTGAGTTATGACAAAAACTTAATCATTCAGGAAGAAAACAATTATTATGCTTTTGGTTTAAAACATATAGGTTATAACGGAGTTAAAATTGGTGTAGAGAATAAATATAAGTACAACGAAAAGGAATTACAAGATGAGCTGGGGCTTAACTTTTATGACTATGGAGCTAGGAATTATGACCCTGCTCTTGGGCGTTGGATGAACATTGATCCGCTGGCAGAGAAAAGTCGAAGATTTAATCCGTATACGTATGCTCTTGATAATCCTGTCTATTTCATTGACCCTGATGGAATGTTCGCAATACCATCACCATTAGAAGCCGCTATTATGTCAAAGCATGTGTATGGTGATAATGTTGAATTAATAGGTGGTTGGAAAGTTTCCCATACAGGAAAAGGTTTAAAATTAAACGATAGTGATACTGGTTTTAAGTCTCAAGTTTATGAACGAACAGTTAAAGGTAAAACAGAATACACTTATGCTACTGCTGGAACAGAAGATATGAAAGATATCAAACAAGATATAAAGCAAGTATTTGGTATGGCAGAGCAATATGAACAATCGATTGATAATGCAAAAAAATTAATTATGAGTCTTAAAGGTGCTGAGTTAACATATACAGGACATTCTTTAGGAGGCGGTCTAGCCGAAGCAAATTCAATTGCAACAGGAAATAATGCTCTAACTTTTAATGCCGCTGGATTATCCGTATTTTCACCTGGAGGACTTCAAAAATCAACAAAAACTGATGCATATATCGTTACAACCGATCCACTGAATGCCGTACAAGGGGGTACTGGATTACCAACTGCTGGAGGGAAAAAGCATTTCATTGAGCCAGGAAGTACTCAAGGAGCTGCTAATGGTCATAGCATTGATTCAGTTATAGAAAGCTTGAAAACGCAGTCCTTTGGAGGATTTGTTAAAAATTCAGTATCAAATTGGTGGAACAAGTATAAATAATTCAAAATTATGAAAAAACTAACTATATATTTTGCAATGATATTTTCTTTTATTAGCTGCAATAACAGGGAAAACATTGTTGATAAACAAAACTTATTGGGAAATGATTATCGATTGTTTCAAAAAACTCCCGCTTGGGAATTAGCAAAAGCAGTTGAAGATGAAGACACTATCAAAATAAAAGAAATTGTCAAAAATAAGAAGAGTGATATTGATTTTAGAGAGCCTAAATTTGGAAATACACTATTAATGTTATCAATAAAAAATAGCCAATTTCAAATCACAAAATTATTATTAGCATCAGGAGCCAACCCTAATGTTACCAATACATATAGAGGTAGTTCATCAGTTATTGTAGCCGCCAAAAATAACGATCCTAAATATCTTGATTTAATTTTAAAGTACAAAGGAAATCCAAACGCAAAGGAATCCGTACTAGTTAAAGAAGGTGATGAAGTTAGGGAATCAGCTTTGCTGGCAGCAATTAGTTTTTTAGATCCAAACAGCCTGAAGAAAGTTAAGCTTCTAGTTGAATCTGGTGCAAATATAAATTATCATAATCCAGGACATACAGATTTACCTCTTTCCAAGGCATTAATAGTTGAAAAACTTGATGTTGCTCTATATCTTTTACAAAATGATGCCGATTTTAATTTAAGTTTATATAAAACCGTAGATGAAAAAGATGTTTATATTTTAGAAGCATTACGAAAATGTATAATTGACCTAAATTCTGAGCAGTATAAAAGTAAGCTCGGAGTAATAAAATTTTTGAAAGAAAAAGGTTTGGATTACAGTAAAGAGCCTATACCTGATTATATATTGGCAAAAATTAAAGAGAAATATCCAAATGATTGGAAGGATTACGTTAAAGCATATTAGTTCTCTCCCTCAAAAGGATCCTTTCGAGTTAACAATATATATAAAATAAAGAATAAAAAGAGAAGAACCTCCCCGCTCCCGCACGAATCTTTTCTTGTGGCGCAAAGAATATCGACAAAGCAGATTTATGAAAAAACTAATTATATACCTTATCACGATATTTTCATTTATTAGTTGCAATAACAGAGAAAACATTGTTAATAAACAAACCTTATTGGGAAATGATTATCGATTGTTTCAAAAAACTCCCGCTTGGGAATTAGCAAAAGCAGTTGAAGATGAAGACACTATCAAAATAAAAGAAATTCTCAAAAATAAGAAGAGTGATATTGATTTTAAAGAGCCTAAATTCGGCAGCACATTGTTAATGCTATCTATAATTAATAGTCAATATGTAAGTACCAGAACATTATTGCAAATGGGAGCAAATCCTAATGTTCAAGATTCATATAGAAAGACCTCTTCAGTGATTTTTGCCGCTAGCAATGATGATCCAAAATATCTTAAACTAATTCTCGAATATAAAGGAAATGCTAATGCGATTGAAACTGCCCCATTTAAAGAGGGTGATGAAGTTAGGGAATCAGCTTTGCTGGCAGCAATTAGTTTTTTAGATCCAAACAGCCTGAAGAAAGTTAAGCTTCTAGTTGAATCTGGTGCAAATGTAAATTATCATAATCCAGGACATACAAAATTGCCTCTTTCCAAGGCATTAATAGTTGAAAAACTTGATGTTGCTCTATATCTTTTACAAAACGGTGCCGATTTTAATTTAAGTTTATATAAAACCGTTGATGAAAAAGATGTTTATATTCTAGAAGCATTACGAAAATGTATAATTGACCTAAATTCTGAGCAGTATAAAAGTAAGCTCGAAGTAATAAAATTTTTTAAAGAAAAAGGTTTGGATTACAGTAAAGAACCTATACCTGATTATATATTGACAAAAATTAAAGAGAAATATCCAAATGATTGGAAGGATTATGTTAAAAAATATTAGCTCTCTCCCTCTAAAGAATCCTTTCGAGTTAACAATATATAAGAATAAAAAGAGAAGAACCTCGCAATAGTGCGAGGTTTTTGACATCTAACCTTTATAAATCGACTTTTTTAGAAATATAATCTAAATATTATAATTACTTTTTTTCTAAACTTTCAACTTTCTTAACTAGTAAACTATTCTCTTTAAGAAGCTTATCATTACTGCCCTGAAGATCATTTACTTTTTTATTTACCTCAATCATATACAAAGTAAGTTCCTCTATTTTCTGCAATAGCTTTGAGTTCATTTCTCCTAAAGAAATTCCATTTTTTAGAACTTCTTCTTCGCTTGGGATATTTTCTAAGTGTCCTTTTTCAATAATATGTTTTTCGACTTCTTGAAGAGTAGGCAAATTATATTCTTTTTTGAAAACATAATCTGGCCAGCCAGTTACATCCACTTTTACTTCTTTAGAGTGTACAGTTCCATTTACTGCAAGAGCACTGTCTGGTGTATTTGTACCAATCCCTACCCTATCTTGCATAATGCTCATATATTGACGTGTCCCTGAAAATACAACTGTTTCTAATGCACTTACTGTTGTTCCGGTTTTCAATGTGTTAGCATAAGTCGAATCTGTTAAAACACCTTCTATTTTTATAACCAAAAAATTACCTGTAGTTACTAAATGATAGATTGGTATACTATTAGTGTCCTTATTAAAATCACCTATATACCACTGACTTGCGACTGCCCCAAATGCATCAGCAACTTCTGTTTTTTGATTAAAATATCCACCATTGGGATTATGGCCAATTTGATATCGCTTTGTAAGTTTTCCTGGGCTGAATTGCGAATTATAAAAAGAAGTAACTGTAACCTCTATCCATCCCCAGATAGGAACATTCGGAAATTGAATATTTACTGCCTGATTTGCAGTCCCATTTGGAAACATAGGAGTTGTGAGCGTAAAATCAAAATTATTACCTGTTTGTGAATACAATGAAAAATTTAAAAACAATGTAATAAGAATTGTACCTAAAATCTTTTTTCTAGTCTTATGCATTTTTATTTTGTTTTTAATTTTTGAATCTCATTTTGCAATTCCTCAACTTTAATAGAAATCGCAGCATTACTTTTTTCTTGATTTTTTAAAACCTCGATTTCTTTATTTTGATGAATAATATAAAGTGTAAGTTCCTCTATTTTCTGCAATAGCTTTGAGTTCATTTCTCCTAAAGAAATTCCATTTTTTAGAACTTCTTCTTCATTTGGGATATTTTCTAAGTGCCCTTTTTCAGTAATGTGCTTTTCGACTTCTTGAAGTGTGGGTAAACTATATTCTTTTTTGAAAACAAAATCAGACCATTTTTCCACATCAACTTTCACTTCTCTCGCATGGATTGTTCCGTTTACATCTAATTTGTTATTTGGTTTTGCTATTCCTATACCTACATTTCCGGTATTAAATACTAAATCAGATCCGTTATTCTGCCAGTTACCTTGAGCAGTCGCTAGTAAGCCTGCATAAGGATAAGTTGCTTCCGGATGTATAAAAAACAATTCAGAAATCCCAACTGTTCCATTTCCTCCATTATAATCTTGACCGCTGTAAAATGTAAATTTTAATTTAGTATAACTTCCGCCAACCGGAATTCTAACCGAAAAATTAAAACCTGCATAATCAACAGTTGAATAATCTGCTATAATTCTCCATGTGTTGGCAGAATTGTATTCATCATAACCTTCTATCTTAAACCGAGTCGCCGGAAGATTTCGCGTTGTCCATCCAACCCACGCTCCTGCTTGAGTATGCAGTGCTGATAAGCCTTCAATCAAAATAACAGAAGGATTATTAGGAGTAACACCAGAAATATAGTAAGGATTCATACCTCCGTCAAAAAATGTTGGAAGATGAACCGTTGGTCCTTGTTGTGTTACTGTATAACGTGTAGTAGCATTAAATAAAGTGTTATGCTCCCAGCCTACTGGAGTTAAGTTCGTTGAAAATGTTTGACCGTTTGTAATCTGACATAACAAAAATGCAAAAAAGAGTATTGTTTTTTTCATAATTAGGTTTTAAAAATAGAATTCAAATATAAGATATTACTTAACAATAGATTGTTTTTCTGTTGAAATAAAAGATTTTTTTTAACAATATATTACATCCATTTTACTAGATTTGTTAAATTAATGATAATAGAAATAATCTGTCAAAATTCATTTTTAATTGTTATTAAAATTCACATCTTTCATTTATAAAACAGCGCATTATGTTAAAAAAAATTGTTGTCTTGATAGTCTTAATCTGCAGTGCATGCCAGACAACCAAAATAAAAAATGACAACTACAAATTCTCTTCTTCAGTAGTAGAACTGGGGAGTATCGGAACATCTAAACTATCATACAACCTAAATACATTTGAAACAAAGGGACTTCCTAAACTGGAAAATAATATTAGAGTAGAAATTGGGGTTGTGCCTTACAATAAAAAACTAAATAAGATTTATAAATCGAAAGCCAAATACAATCAAAACCAAACTAAGGTTGCTTTTATAGATAGTCTTCCAATTAAACCAGAATTGGTAACGATTAAAATTTTGGATGTCGCAGGTCTTGTTCAGGAAATAAACGCCGATTATAATGCGTCTCTTTTAAAACTATTAACAGACACTCAGGGGTTAAAAATAATCTCAAGTCTTGCTGTCAGTTTATCTAATGAAGAAATTGCTAAAATACGACAAGCCGATGCTTATTATTTAACCAATAATCAATACAAAAAATATACAATTGCTTTGTTTAAAAGTGGAAAAAAAACAGACAATATTGATATAAACCCAGAAACAATTGTGGCGTATCAGGTAAGCTCTTTTTGCTGGGTAAAATCAATTAAAGGCACTTGGAATATTGCCGATATAATAAACGAACAAAACAGCTGTACCGGAATAACAAAAAGTAAAGCAAACGAGAAAAAAAGCAATAAAGATTTGTTTGATATGTAATGGCTTCGGCATTTTGTTTTTAAAATTATAAATTAAGACTATTCTAAAAAATCATGAATAAAATTTCACTTAAGTATTTTTCCCTTTTCTTTCTTCTTTCTTTTTTTTCTTGTGAAGAAATACTAATGGTCGACGATATAACCAAAAAGGAAGTATCATTAACTGCTCCGGCAAACAATGCTATTCTATCAACATCGGGAGTTACATTTTCTTGGGAAACTGTTGAAGGTGCAGATAAATATCAGCTTCAAATTGCAATTCCAAGTTTTGAAGCCGCAAGGCAGATTATCCTTGACACCGTAGTTTCAAAAAACTCTTATACACAG
>Ga0157370_10004162_pt1 | contig 16742 bp, 15 predicted proteins | sample C35metaG_FD_113463 | JGI IMG/M metagenome (GOLD analysis project Ga0157370, IMG submission 113463) | Corn rhizosphere microbial communities from Kellogg Biological Station, Michigan, USA - C3-5 metaG | ecosystem: Host-associated > Plants > Roots > Rhizosphere > Soil | place: USA: Michigan...
TCCTGGTTGTTATTTACATAATGCAAAATCCGCGCATTATCGCCGCTTGCAATGATACTTCCATACGCAGGCCCTGAGGCACGTTGTGATAAAAAGGAATGCCATATCTCGGCATCTATTTGATACTCCATCACACCCGGTTTTATAAATTTTAATAACCTTCGGAAAGTGTTATCAGTAATGTCAATCGCTTTTTGCATCACTTCAATTTCCAAAGACGTTTTTATAGCGCGCAGCTCTCTTAAAATTTTCGCACTGCGTTTGTAATTATGCAAAGGATAACGGTTACGCATATATGCGGCATAGCGGTAATCACGCACCGGTACTTCATTTGCCTTGCGGTCATTTTCATTGGTGTTCAGGTAAATGGTATCCGATAAATGAATCCATTGCTGAAGCAACCCTTCTAATTCATCCAACCAAACAATGGTTTTCATTCCTGAAATTTCTTGCGCTTCGTTTTTCCTAAACTGATGTCCATTCCATTTTTCTTTTAGCTCATTTGGTCTTACCAGAACCAAAACCTCCTGGTATTTTTCATCCGGATTATCAGGAAATAAAATTACCATCGTATCTTCCTGCTCAATCCCCGAAAGCCAGAATAAGTCAGAGTTTTGAACAAAAGGATGAAGTGCATCACCATTAAAAGGCAATTCATCATTGCTGTTGAAAATAGCAATGGAATTTTTATCCATTTTTTCAATAAACCTTTTGCGGTTTTGAATAAAAATCTCCGGATTTAATGGTAAATATTTCATTGAATTTATTTTTTATTTTTTTTAGAAATCGAATTTTGAAATTGCCTGAAAAAGAATTTTACAATTTTTAATGGAGGCATTTATTTAGAAAAAATAATGCTTGCAATATAGTAAACAAACAAATATTACACATTTCTATTTATCAGAATCACCCGGGTTTTTGCTTTTATATATATAGAATCCAAACAGTGTAAAGGCTACACAATAAGAAAAATATTTTTTTATTGTTTTTAATGAAATCCAAATACGTGTATCATTTTATTTAAACATTCTCGAATTTTATTAGAGATTAACTGTTATAAGAGATGAAGCGCAAGATACAAACACAGTAAAATCAGCTGTTTTAAAAATACCGGAAAAAGCGAATAACTAACTTTGCAGATTAAACCAAAAAAAGTCTGTATGTCAGTACCAACCATGTTTGAAGTACCAAAGAATATCTTATTTTCAATAGGATTACCTTCTGCCGAAAATACTTTTTACCAGCTTCCACCCGATGAATTAACTGAACAATGCCTGGAAAGAAATGAAGGTGTATTAAGTGAGAGTGGGGCTTTGGTTATCAACACCGGAAAATTTACTGGCCGCAGTCCGAAAGATCGCTTTATTGTAAAAGATAAAATGACTTCAAACGTAGTAAACTGGAATGAAATCAATCAACCAATTGAAGAAAAATATTTTGATATTCTTTATAGAAAAATGATAGATCATTTGGGTGAAAAAGAAATCTGGATCAGGGATTCTTATGCCTGCGCAGAACCAAAATACCGGTTGAACATCCGCAACATTAATGAAGATCCTTCCAGCAATTTATTTGCATATAATATGTTTCTGCGGCCTTCAGAAAGAGAGCTTGAAAATTTTAATCCGGATTGGTATATCATTCATGCACCTAAATTTTTTGCAAATCCGGAAACAGATGGAACAAGACAGGAAAATTTTACAATTATCAGTTTTACAAAAAAAATCATTCTGATTGGCGGATCCGCATATACCGGAGAAATTAAAAAAGGCATTTTTTCTATTTTAAATTTCGTATTACCTCACGACAGAAATGTATTAAGCATGCATTGCTCGGCCAATATTGGAAAAGGTCAGGACACAGCCATCTTTTTCGGACTAAGCGGGACAGGAAAGACCACCCTCAGCACAGATCCAAACCGGAAATTGATTGGTGACGATGAACACGGATGGAATGAAAAGTCAGTGTTTAATTTTGAAGGCGGCTGCTATGCAAAAACTATTGACTTATGCCCTGAAAAAGAACCGGAAATTTTCCAGGCAATCCGTCCGGGTGCGTTGGTAGAAAATGTAACTTTTATAGAAGGAACAAATAAAATAGATTTTGGCTGCAAAAAGATTACTGAAAATACCAGGGTAAGTTATCCCTTAAGTTTTATAAGAAATGCGGCACATCCTTCTATCGGCGGCATTCCTAAAAATATTTTTTTATTAACGGCCGATGCATATGGAATTTTGCCACCTGTCAGCAAACTTTCTCCCGGGCAGGCCATGTATCAGTTCATCAGTGGATATACTGCAAAAGTTGCGGGGACTGAAGAAGGTGTGAATGAACCAAAACCCGTATTCAGTGCGTGTTTTGCTTCTCCTTTCATTCCGTTGCATCCGGCAAAATATGCTGAAATGTTTGGTAAAAAAATCAAAGAAAATGATGTAAATGTGTGGATGATAAATACCGGCTGGAGCGGTGGCCCCTATGGAGTTGGAAGCCGTATAAAACTTAATTATACCAGGAGGATGATCACTGCAGTGCTGGAAGGCAAATTAGAGGATGTAGAATATGAAGTTCATCCTGTTTTTGGAATGATGATGCCAAAAAGTTGTCCTGGTGTTCCATCAAAAATTCTGAATCCTAAAAATACCTGGGACCACAAAAAATTGTATGATAAAAAGTCAAAAGAACTAGCCGCTAAATTTGTAGAAAATTTTGAAAAATTTAAAGATCACGCAAGCGGTGAAATCCTTGCAGCTGCCCCGGTTGCCGGGTAAAGCTTTTTCGGAGTGAACTTTATAATAAGAAGCCGGTATATCTTTTCTTTAGCTGTTCATACTTTTTCAAAATCGTTTTTGTCTTTTAGGTACAATGTTTGAGTAAGCACTATTAAAATTTTTCACTTCATCAAAAAATTACCATGAAAAAAATTCTTTCATTTGCAGTGCTTTTAACTTTATTTGCAACTACCATAAATGCACAAAATAAGAAGGAGGATAAAAGCAAAAGGGCAAGCCCTCCCGCAAGAGTAACGCAGAAAATTCCAAGTGGCGCTACCATCATTATTGATTACAGCCAGCCTTCTATAAAAGGAAGAACAATCGGAAAGGACCTGGAGCCAATGGAAGGAAAAGTATGGCGTACGGGAGCTAATGAAGCAACTGTTTTTGAAACTGATAAAGATGTAACGATTAATGGTGAAAAATTACCAGCTGGAAAATATGGGCTGTTTACGTTATTTAATGGAAAGGATGTAACCATTATTTTCAATAAAACCTGGGATCAATGGGGCGCATTTACCTATAAGGAATCTGATGATCAGTTAAGAATTAAAACAACTTACCAGGAAGTGAGTCCGTCATGGGAAAAAATGACTTTTACCATCAGTCCGGAAGGGGAAGTAAATTTATTTTGGGGAAATAGAAAAGTAACTTTCCAGGTGAAATAAAGAAAAATATTGACTCATAAAAATAGCCCGTTTCACGGGCTATTTTTTTTATAAACGATTTTTTAAAAACAAAGATCTTTTTATTTTATTTAAATATCTGTCGCTTCGCCATAAGCCACTGCAGTAGCTTCTTTCACGGCTTCACTAATGGTTGGATGAGGATGGATGGCGTTTAATATTTCATGCGCGGTGGTTTCTAACTTACGTGCTACAACCACTTCTGCGATTACTTCTGTAACATTATATCCAATCATATGACACCCTAATAATTCACCATACTTTGCGTCGTAAATTATTTTCACAAAGCCTTCTGTAGCGCCTGCTGCTGTTGCTTTTCCGCTGGCTATGAAAGGAAATTTTCCAATCTTTAATTCAAAACCTGCTTCCTTCGCTGCTTTTTCTGTATAACCTACAGAAGCAATTTCGGGCGAACAATAAGTACAACCTGGAACATTATTATAATCTATAGGTTCAGGAGTTTTTCCAGATAAATGTTCAGCTGCATTGATTCCTTCTTTGGTTGCTTTATGTGCAAGCGCCTGGTGTGGAGTGCAATCACCTATTGCATATACACCCGGAACATTTGTTTGCTGATTTGCATCAACAATAATTCTTCCTTTATCAGTTTTAATTCTCAATTCTTCCAAACCGATATTTTCTATATTGGCAGCAATTCCAACAGCGCTCAAAAGTATTTCTGCTTCTATGGTTACTTCGCCGTCAGGCGTTTTCACTTTTGCTTTTACTCCGTTGCCGCTTGTATCCACGCTGGTTACTTCGCTGTTCGTCATCACCGTAATGCCTTGTTTCTTAAAGCTCTTTTCAAGTTCCTTTGAAACGTCTTCATCCTCTACAGGAACAGCCTTTGGTAAAAATTCCACTACCGTAACTTTTGTACCAACACTATTATAAAAATAAGCAAATTCAGTTCCGATGGCACCGGAGCCAACTACAATCATTGATTTTGGCTGTTTCTCCAAACTCATTGCTTTACGATATTCAATTATTTTTTGGCCGTCTAATTTTAACGCGGGCAATTCTCTTGCTCTTGCACCGGTAGCGATGATAATATTTTTTGCTTCCAGTGTCTGCTTTTTCCCATCTGCTGATGTTACTTCCAATTTGGTTGGAGAAATTAATTTTCCATTTCCCATCACCACATCTATCTTATTTTTTTTCATTAAAAAAGCAACGCCTTTATTCATTTTATCAGCCACACTGCGACTGCGTTTGATCATGTTTTCAAAGTTCGGCTTGGCATCACTTACTTCTACTCCATAATCTTTTGAATGATTAGCGTATTCCATTACCTGTGCGCTTTTCAGCAATGCTTTGGTCGGAATGCAACCCCAGTTGAGGCAAATGCCTCCAAGACTCTCACGTTCTACAATCGCTACTTTTTTCCCTAATTGAGAAGCTCTGATTGCTGCAGGATAACCGCCAGGGCCGCTACCTAAAACTATTACATCGTATGCCATATTTAATCTGAATTTGTTATTTAAAATAGTATTTACAAACGCTGCAAAATTACTTTACAATGAGCAAAGCACAAAAACAGTAAAGTGCAGATATGAAAATTCCTTCAATTTTTTTTGGATATTTGAAGGAACATTATTTAAACTGAATTTGAAAAAATCTTACTGCTTTTTAAATAGATACTATGAAAACGATTCTACTTTACTCCGGTATTTTATTTATGATCATTTTGACAGGTTGCAGCGCTTCACGCAGGACAGGTAACCCTGAAACAAATAACAGCGCTGACATTCGCAGTGTTGTAGCCATAAAAAATAAAGTACCTGGACGATCTATCAATACAAAAAATGTATCCGCAACGGATGTAGTGAATTTTGCAGAAACTCTTATTGGCATTAAATACAAATATGGTTCCACTGATAAAGAAAAAGGTTTTGATTGTTCCGGATTTATCAATTATGTTTTCAATCATTTTAATATTTCTGTCCCACGCGTTTCTAAAGATTTTACCAATGCAGGAAAAGAAGTGCCGGTTAAAAACTGTAAACCAGGGGATCTTATTTTATTCACCGGTAGCGATGCAAATAGTGGAGTGGTTGGACACATGGGCATTATTACAGAAAATAAAAATGGTGATATACGGTTTATTCACACCTCAGAAAGCCGCGGTGTAATCATCTCGGGAATGAATTCTTATTTCATTCCTCGATTTGTAAAAATTAACCGGATTTTTACTGTTTTTTAATTTACAATTTGAAAGAAATAACGGCTATTTGCAATCATATACCAGGTTTCCTCAAAAATTTAATTTAAAATTAATTTATAGTTGTCGGCCGGATCTTATCATCAGCTACTTTTTCATATATCATAACCTTCACAGTCCATGACGGCATTGAATAATTAAGCGCTACTTCTACTTTAAAAAGCTGGAGATCACGATTGGTACCATCCAGTTGCAAAATGCTCGATGCAAAAGCACGGTCCTCATTGGGTGTATCATAATTGCCCACAAGTTTGTAGGAAGTTTTATCATAAAAGGTAAGCGTACAATTATTTAACTGACGAAAATATTCTTTGTATTTGGCAGCAGCAGCGTCATAATCTTCAGATTCAAACATTGTTGTTTGCCAGGTATAAGAATAAGGATCCACATATTTTGTGATCGATGTTTGTAAAGCCCCTTCCGGGGAAATTTTACTTGTAAACTCAATGGTAGTGCCGTTTTCATTCACAGTATCCCCTTTGATGTTATTAAAATTCTGATAATAATCGCGGGCCACTTTTTCTATTACCGGCTTGATGGAAGAAGATGTTTTGTGCAGAGAAAGTTTCGGCTGTGCATTAATCGTAAATGCAGGAAAAATAAATAGAAAAGTGAACAGTTGTTTCATAAGTTTCTTTAATTTTTGGATTTAAACGGATTAAAGAGCGATAATAGTGTATAAAATTTAAAATGAAAAATAAAAATAATTCACACAGTGTGAATAATATAAATTAGCACCGAGATATTCTTTTCCATACCACTTTCTTTTAACATCCACATTATATCTTTCATCGTAAGTTTGAGAAACAAAAAAATATGAAATCAATAACCACTTTATTTTTAATCGTTTCAATGTCTTTTGGTTTTACTTCCTGCGCACAAAAATCTTCTAACGAATGACACAAATAACGGATTCAAAAGATCTTTCATCATATGGCCATGCTACATTCGCTGCCGGTTGTTTCTGGCATGAAGAAGCCTTGTTTGAAAGTGTGAAAGGTGTGGTAGATGCGGTTTCAGGATATGCGGGTGGAAATGCAAAACATCCGGATTATGAAATGGTTGAAAATGGAAATACGGGCTATGCTGAGAGTGTAACTGTTTATTACGATTCATTCAAAATTTCTTATAACACTTTATTAAAAGTGTATTTCGCAGGGCAGGATCCAACACAAACAAACGGACAGGCACCCGATTTTGGGAGCCAATACCGTTCCATTGCTTTTTATGAAAATAATTCTGAAAAAACACAAATAGAAAATTATATAAAAGAATTAAATGCCTCTGAAAAATATTCTGCACCCATTGCAGTACAGGTGATGCCGTTAACGAAATTCTGGAAAGCAGAAGAATATCATCAGCATTATGTAATTAAAAATCCAGACAGCAGGTATGTTGAAAATGTTTCCATTCCCGAAATAAAAAGATTTCAGGAAGAATATCCGGAATTGATAAAGCCCGGACATTTCTTTTGACATCCCACTTAGCAAAAAAGGTCATCTTAATGTTTCCCCTTATTTTTGCCAAAACTTTTTTTATGGAAACCCTTCGTGTATTACACAATCTGATCCGCTGGATAATTTTAATATTTGCTTTCTGGACTGTAATCAGTGCTGTAAGTGGATTAGCTTCAAAAAGAACTTATACGGGTTCGGATAACCGAAGCAATCTTTTCTTTATGATTTTCATGGACATTCAATTATTGATTGGCCTCATAATTTATTTTACCAATGGTTGGTTTGAAAGTTTAAAACACATCGGTGTAAGTATGGAAGATCCAATGGTTCGTTTTTTTACCGTAGAACATTCAGTAATGATGATCATTGCCTGGATTTTGGTTCATGCCGGAAGGATTTCTGTAAAAAAAGCAATAACGCCTCAGGCCAAATTTAAAAAGAGCTTGTTATATTTTGGAATCGCATTGCTGATTATACTAATTGCCATACCATGGCCGTTTAGAGAAGCAGTCGCAAGGCCTTGGTTCAGGTGGTTTTAATTTTCAAAATTGATTATTGAACACTGAAATTATTGCATTACTGATTACTGAATTAATTTTAAAATACCCTAAACTTTTCTAAAAACATACTCCTCATAAACTGTAAAAAATAAATGACAGAACCTAAAGAAGAAAGACCTATAATATTAGTTACAAACGATGATGGAATTACAGCGCCAGGCATACACAGTCTGGTAAATGCAGTTAAAGATTTAGGGGATGTAGTGGTCGTTGCCCCAGACAAACCTCAAAGCGGCATGGGCCACGCAATTACAATTGGGGTTCCCTTAAGATTAAATAAAGTAAAAGATGTTTTTGAAGCTGCAGAAGCATGGCAAACCAATGGAACTCCGGTTGATTGTGTAAAGCTTGCTGTTGATAAAATTCTTCATAGAAAACCGGACATTTGTTTGAGCGGCATCAATCACGGCGCAAATCATTCTATCAACGTAATTTATTCCGGAACAATGAGTGCGGCCATGGAAGCTTCTATCGAAAGTATTCCATCGATAGGCTTTTCTTTGCTTGATTACAGCATTGAAGCGGATTTTAGCGCGGCTGAATTTTATGTTCATAAAATTGTAGAGAGCGTGATGAAATTAAAACTTGAAAAACATTTTCTGCTGAATGTAAATATTCCTGCAGTCCCTCTCGATTTGATGAATGGAATAAAAGTTTGCAGGCAGGCTTATGCAAAATATGATGAAGATTTTGATGAGCGGCTTGATCCGCATGGAAGGAAATATTATTGGCTCACCGGTGAATTTAAAAATTTTGACAAAGGCGAAGACACTGATGTATGGGCATTGGAGCATAATTACGTAAGTGTAGTTCCTGTGCATTTTGATCTCACAAATTATAAATTAAAAAAAGAACTGGAACAAAACTGGAATATTTTATGATCTTCAAAAAAGACAATTTTATATTTGGTCTTGCCCTCGGGCTTATTGCTCCCATAATCGGATTTCTGATTTATAAACTGATAAAATTTAAAGGACTTACCCTTTCAGAAATGTTTCAATGGATGAAATTTAATCCAAACCTAATCACAGTTTCGATCAGCATTTCATTAATGGCCAACGCAATATTGTTTACCATTTATGTCAATGGTTACAGAGATAAAACAGCCAAAGGAATTTTTGTAATGACAATGATTTATGCAATAATCGCACTGGCATTTAAGTATTGGTAGGTTTTTGAAAAAGTTCCGGCAAGCTTTTCTTAAAAAATCTTCAAATAAAATCGCAATTTTCAAGGAAATTTTATTTGCTTAAACCCAATAACACAAATTCCTGATTCTATCAGTTATAAAAACAAAAGTTGATTTTAAATCCCCTTTAAACGTAATTATACTACTCTTTTTAAACGTTTATCTACGACAAAAACGGTAAATACAATAGCTGCAAAATAAAGCAGTAACACTCTTGTGCAGCGCTTCAGAGCAAGGTATCTTTGTCCTCAGAAGTTGATTGATGTTCAACAAACATTAATCATCCGAAAGATTTCGGGACAAATCCATTGAAAAAACCTCCCGACGCTAGCGGGATCCTTTAATCCGGGAAAAACCAATAAAATCCGATATCAGTCAACTTCTTTTTTTTAAATCCGATTCCTGAGAAAAATAATATACCGAATGAAAACCGGCTCTGAAAAGAGTTGAAATTGGAATCTGAAAAACTTTACCCCAGGCCAAAATTATTAAAAGGCTTCTGCAATTAATCCGCAGAAGCCTTTTTAGTTTTTCAAAAAAAATAGCAGTAAACAAAGAAATAATAACAGTTGCTGATTTAATATTTTATCAAAAGAAAAAAAAGTAATTCTACCAACGTTCAAATACGATTCGTGCAGTAATTACAATATTAATAAAATTAAGCAGTAACGCTCTTGTACAGCGCATTACAGCATTATATCTTTGTACCAGAAGTTGATTGATGTTCAACAAACATTAATCGCCAATCCATTGAAAAATATCGCATCCTTTAATCCGGAAAACCAATAAAATCTGATATCAGTCAACTTCTTTTTTTTGAACTTAATGCTTTTGAAAATATAAATCCTATGAAAACCAAGCCATTTAAACGGCTTTAAAAGTTTAACCCTGAAAACTAACAAGCCCAGGATTAAATTATTAAACTTCCGCACTGACAGCGGAAGTTTTTTTATTTGGCAGATCCTGCTACTTTTTTGTTAATGCCCTCAATTATTTTCCTCATTTAACTTTTGTTCTTTTTAACTTTACAAAGCATCAGGATTTTCAAACCCTAAAAAATAATTTTATGATTGAAATAATTCCAGGGCTTCCGGCAAAAGTAGCCGCGTTTAATGCAACAGGAAAAATTACTGCCGATGATTATAATACTACAATCAATCCTATCGTAAAAAAAATTGAAAAGGAATTTGGAAAAATAAATTACCTCCTTGTGCTAAATACTTCATTAAACAATTACAGTTTGGGTGCATGGATAAAAGATGCCCTTTTAGGCTTTAGATATTTTGCCAAGTGGAATAAACTTGGAATTGTGTCCAATAAGAAAAGCATCAAAAAATTCACCGATTTTTTTGGGAGACTTTTACCATCTGTTACAAAAGGTTTTATGATGGAAGACGAAGAGATTGCAAAGCGTTGGATTGCGGAATGAGGAAGGCGTGGCGACCAGAAACAACCGGTCACTGACAACCGGTGACTGGTTCTTGCTTTCGATAGTCCTGCAGCCCGGTAAAACGTTCCGGATTAATAACTGAACAAAGAAGCCTTTATCACCGAATCTTTTTGAGCGGCAGTAAGTTCATAGTTGTAACCATACAAGGAAGATTCCCAATCGCCATAAACCGGGTTAGGCAAAACGATAAAACGGTTTCCAAATTCAGTGGAAAAAGAATCAGCGGCTTTATCTCTTTCATTGGAACTTTTCTTTTCAACAAAAAACTGAAGTCATTCATATTATCCCCCATCAATAAAATGATGGAGTGGTGTATTCCGCGGATCTTTGCTGATAGGCAGTAGCAAAAGTTTTTCCATCAATTACCAGATTATTTGATGAATTGATATCCGTAATACTTACGCATGGCGCTATACAGGAAGCAGAAAGCAAAAAAATAAACAGTGGAAATTTTTTCATTAATTTTTCTTTATTTCAGCGATAAAAAATTGGGGTATTAATTTTGATGGGTGATAGAAACAATAAACAAACAAATATGTGTATTTCTAATCGTGACGGGTGAGGACGCCGCCACTGCGATGATCCCTGGTTGGTGCCCATACCAAACGGTCACTTTTCGACTGCTGCATCTGGCGTCTCACCAAACGGCAACTTTTTATTATACACATATTTGAAGATTATTTTTATTTAATAACTCTTAATTTTATTAAAAATATTTCAAAACTAAAATAAGAAAATGGATTTTGTTGATTATTATAAAACATTAGGCGTTGCAAAAAATGCATCAGCAGAAGATATAAAAAAAGCTTATCGCAAACTGGCAAGAAAATTTCATCCCGATGTAAATCCGAATGATAAAGAAGCACACAAAAAATTTCAGCAGATCAATGAAGCACACGAAGTTTTGAGCGATGTGGAAAAAAGAAAAAAATATGATCAGTATGGGGAAAACTGGAAACACGCAGATCAATACGAACAGGCAAGACAACAGCAACAACAATCTGGTGGCGGTTTTGGAGGATTTGGGAGTGGCGGTTTTGGCAACTTTGGGGGCGGTGAATATACCTATTCAGGCGGTGAGGAAGGTGGTTTTTCAGATTTCTTTGAATCGCTTTTTGGTGGGGCAAGAGGAAGAAGAAGCCAGGCAAAATACCGTGGACAGGATTATAATGCAGAGCTGCAGCTTTCGTTAACTGATGCATATACAACACATAAACAAACTTTAACGATCAATGGAAAAAATGTACGAATTACCATTCCTGCCGGAGTTGAAAACGGACAACAAATAAAATTGAAAGGCTATGGAAGCCCCGGTGCAAATGGCGGCCCTAATGGTGATTTGTTTATCACTTTTGTCATTACAAACAATACCGCTTTCAGAAGAGAAGGAAATGATTTGTATAAAACTGAAGATGTAGATTTATATACTGCATTGCTTGGCGGTGAAAAAACAATTGATACTTTAGGCGGCAAAATCAAATTAAAAGTAAATCCTGAAACACAGAATGGAACGAAGATTCGTTTGAAAGGAAAAGGATTCCCGGTTTACAAAAAAGAAGGGCAATTTGGCGATATGTATATCACCTGGGATGTAAAATTGCCCACTAATTTAACCCAAAAACAAAAAGATTTATTTACCGAATTATCAAAATTATCCTCATAAATTTTTTGATATGGAAAACGATGAATTAATACCGGCCGAAGATTTTTGCATGTACCACAATATTGAATATTCTTTTATCAGTTCGTTGGAAGATTCAGGATTGATAAAGGTTACAGCAGTAGAGCAGCATACATTTATTCCTGCAGATGAATTGCAAAAATTAGAAAAGTTTGTAAGACTGCATTATGATCTGGATATTAATTTAGAAGGAATAGAAACGATCAACCACCTGCTGGAAAAGATTGATGAGATGAATAAACAGATCTTAAAGCTGAAGAATAAAATAATTAGTTAATTGGGCTAATCTGCTGATGTGCCAGTCGATAACGTGTTAATTAAGAAAAGGCCATTCCCTTTGAATTTTCGCTTTAATAAAATATACTATTGCACCGAGAAAGATTACCACCAATCCACTCAACATTAATTTACTTCCTGTAGAAATCAGGATAAAAAACCACATAGCAATAGCAACGAAAACGGGCAAAGGGAAAAAAGGCATTTTATAAGGGAAACCCGTCTTATTTTTTTTGCTGCGCAAAATTAATAATCCAACAGCCTGCCCGATAAATTGAATCATAATTCGCATTGCAAGGATGGCGCTGATGGCTTCGCTTAGTTTAAAAAGCATGCTGAAAATAAATGCAACACTTCCAAGAAATAGTAAAGAAATGTAAGGAAAATTTTTAGTCGGATGAAGCCTTGCAAAGACCTTAAAAAATTCTCCATCTTCGGCAGCTGCATACGGAATCCGGCTGTAGCCAAGCGTTGCAGAAAATACTGAAGCAAAAGCGACCCACAAAATAAGGCAAGTAATAATAGTTGCCGCTGAGTGTCCCATCAGCACTTCCATAAATTGGCTGATAACAAATTCACTGTCTTTTGCATGCTGCCATGGAATAACGCTAACTACACTTATATTCATCAGCAAATACAATATAGCAATTCCGGCAATCGAAATAAAAATGCTCCTCGGAATATTTTTTGAAGGATTTTTAATTTCACTTCCCAGGTGGCAAACATTGTAATAACCCAAATAACTATATACAGATTTTACACTTGCAAAACCAATGGCTGTTACAAAAGCATAATCAACTGTTATCCCTGAATTAATATTCTTGACAGGCGCTAAAAAATTTCCATGAACAATGCCACCGGCGATAATCCAAAACATGGTAATGATAACACCGCTCCACAATAAAATACTGATTTTGCCAATCGCTTCTATTTTGCGGTATAATAAAATCACAATCAAAATAACCACGCTTCCACTCACTAATTTTTCTGTAAAATTTGTAAGCGGCACAATAAAAGAAAAATATTTTGCAAAGCCAATTGATGCAGAAGCAATGACCAGTGGCGCTTGTATCATTGTTTGCCATACAAATAAAAAACTCATCATTTTGCCCGCACCATTTTTTCCATAAGCCTCTTTTAAAAAATTATAACTGCCGCCGGCTCTTGGAAATGCTGCGCCTAATTCACTCCAAACCATTCCATCTACAATGGATAAAAACGCGCCGGCAATCCAGGCGTATAAAAAATACGGGCCGTTCATCATTCCAATTACCATGGGCAATGTGATGAAAGGGCCAATACCCACCATATCAATCATATTAATGGCCGATGCCTGCGATAAACTGAGCCTTCTTTCCAATAAAGCCATTTAATGAAATTGAATAAATGAAAATACTATTTAATGATAAAAGTACAATGAACTTACAAAGGATATATTTCCACAATGTATGCCCTTAACGATTATCCTATTGAAGCAATAAAATTAGAAATGCGTGAAATGGGATTGAAAAACAAGATCTGGTTGATAAGATTGGGTCAAAAGGTTATGTTCTGCGATTCTAAATAAACGTAAATCACTAACATTGGAAATTGTCTGGCTATTTCATAATGAACTTGGAGCTTCTGCTGATATATTGTTATCCTGAGTCAGTAATTTATCTGTAAACGTATCAAAAATTTCCTAACAGCAGTTCGCATTCTGTTACACATTCTTTTTTCTTCTGAAAAAGCAGCCTAAACGACTTATCTATCATTTCTAAAATTGGTTGTATCACTCCTCGGCAGTAAACAAATAAATACTGGCTATTCTTATTTTGTAAATTTTTCTTTTTCATTTATTTACTTTTGGCAAAATATCTCACATGCTCGACAGAAGAAAATTTTTACAACTTTCAACACTTGCCGCTCCGTTACTTTCTTTAAAGAATATTGCCACTACCGGTGATGCACAAACGAAACCAATTGTTGTTTCAACATGGAGCAACGGAAAAGAAGTAAACATAGAGGCATGGAAAATTTTATCTGCAAAAGGGCGGGCATTAGATGCAGTGGAAGCTGGTGCAAGATACGTGGAAGATACGGTAGATTGTTGCATCGGGCTTGGTGGATATCCTGACAGGGACGGCATTGTGACCCTTGATGCGTGTATCATGGATGAGCACGCCAATTGCGGCTCTGTAGGCGCAATTGAACAGATAAAGCATCCGGTTTCTGTAGCACGAAAAATTATGGAAACGACGCCTCACATTATGTTGGTAGGTGATGGCGCCCAACAATTTGCAATTGAAAATGGATTTAAAAAAGAGCCGAAAGAACTCTCAGCGCCCGCGAAAGCTGCCTATGAAAACTGGCTGAAAAAAAGTGAATACAAACCTGAAATAAATATCGAAAATAAAAAAAGCAATGGCCCTTTTGCACCACCATTTTTTGATGATGGTTCTGTAAATCATGATACGATGGGATTGGTAGCGATGGATGCGGCCGGAAATATGAGCGGTGCCGTTACCACAAGCGGCATGGCTTTTAAAATTCATGGGCGCGTAGGTGATTCTCCCATCATCGGGGCCGGATTGTTTGTAGATAATGAAGTGGGTGCTGCTACTTCCAGTGGCCTTGGCGAAGAAGTGATTCGCATATGCGGGACACATGTCGTTGTTGAATATATGCGACATGGGTTATCGCCCGAAGCAGCCTGCCGCAAAGCGGTTGAGCGGATTATCAACCGGGATATGCAGCGTGCAAAAACTTTACAGGTTGCGTTTTTAGCATTGAATAAAAAAGGCGAATATGGCGCTTATGCAGTCCAAAAAGGATTTGTATTTGCAGTAAAAAGTGGCAGAGAAGAAAAAATTATTCCCGCTAAATATTTTTTTGATTTAGGAGTAATATAAATCAACCCCTGCGCGGCTGATTCGTTCTGGCGTGAATTATAAAAAATTTACACAAATGAAAACCAGGAATTGCTTTTAATCTTTTTCTGAAAGAACCAAAATAAATGACATTATGAAATTAGAAATCATTGGCTTTAATATTGAAAGCTGCATAGCAGCGCAGGAAGCTGGTGCAAACAGGATCGAACTTTGTGCAGGTCCCGGGGAAGGCGGCACCACTCCTTCTTATGCGTTTATAAAAGCGGCAAGAGAAAAATTACAAATTGATTTGTATGTAATGATTCGTCCGCGTGGCGGAGATTTTTTATACAATGATGAGGATTTTGAAATCATGAAAAATGATGTAGCCATTTGCAAACAACTTGGCTGTGATGGAATAGTGACCGGCATCTTAACGAAAGACGGAAAAGTTGATAAAAAAAGATGCAAGCAATTAATCCAAATTGCTTATCCGCTGGAAGCCACTTTTCACAGGGCATTCGACAGGGTTTCAGATCCTTTTGAAGCATTGGAAGATACTATTGAATTGGGTTTTGAACGAATTTTAACTTCCGGATTGAAACCCAAAGCGATTGAAAGCACGCAGCTTCTTTCGCAATTAATAAAACAGGCAAACGAAAGGATTATTATTATGCCTGGTTCAGGAGTTACTGCTGAAAATATGATCAGAATTGCTGAAAGTACGGGTGCTACTGAGTTTCACAGTTCTGCAGCTTTTATAAAAGAAAGTGAAATGAAGTTTAAAAATACTGAAATGAATGAATCTTTAAATTATGTCTCGGTGAATAAAGAGCAAATAAAAAAGATGATACGGTTATTGGAAGATTATAATAAAAATAGCGGCGGTTAAAATAAATTGATTAATTACTTTTCATTCAAATCAACTATAAGCCTTTTTCTCTCAGCTTATATAAAAATAGTCATTCTCATTATCATTTTGTCCACTGCATCATAAAGAGTATTTTTTAATGAAAAATCAAAAGCTGGAAAACTTCCGGTTTTTTCTATAAATTCATCGCTTCATCAAAACAAATTTCTTTCATAATTTTTTAAATCAATCATGAAACAAAACTTACTTCTTATTTGCTTTGTATTTTCCTTGCAGTTTTCTTTCGCACAAAACGGATTCCAATTCGCTCATGTTTCTGATACCCATATTGGAAGTCATAATGCAGATGAAGATCTGAGAAGAACCGTAGAAAATATTAATAAAGATTCCTCTTTAAAGTTTGTAATTATTTCAGGTGATATCACCGATTTTGGATCTGATTCTGAATTTCATCTGGCCAAACAAATACTGGATAGCCTCAACAAACCCTGGCATATTATTCCCGGAAACCATGATGCCAACTGGTCTGAAAGCGGGACTAACAGTTTTAAAAAAATCTTTGGATCAGAAACTTTTGATTTTAAATATAACGGTTATTTATTCCTCGGAACTGTTTGCGGACCTAACATGAGAATGAGCCCCGGGCAGGTTTCGCGTGAAAATATTGTGTGGCTTGATTCCACACTTTCTCATTTAAAAGATAAAAATATTCCCATCATTTTTGTAAATCA
>Ga0157370_10004164_pt1 | contig 16737 bp, 15 predicted proteins | sample C35metaG_FD_113463 | JGI IMG/M metagenome (GOLD analysis project Ga0157370, IMG submission 113463) | Corn rhizosphere microbial communities from Kellogg Biological Station, Michigan, USA - C3-5 metaG | ecosystem: Host-associated > Plants > Roots > Rhizosphere > Soil | place: USA: Michigan...
CTGATGGCTAAGCCAGATGGTTCCATCATTGAAACGCCAATCACCGCGAACTTCCGTGAAGGTCTGAACGTACTCCAGTACTTCATCTCGACCCACGGTGCTCGTAAAGGTTTGGCGGATACAGCATTGAAAACTGCGAACTCCGGTTATCTGACCCGTCGTCTGGTTGACGTGGCACAGGACCTGGTAGTGACCGAAGACGACTGTGGTACTCACGAAGGCATCATGATGACTCCGGTCATCGAAGGTGGCGACGTTAAAGAACCACTGCGCGAACGCGTTCTGGGTCGTGTAACTGCTGAAGATATCCTCAAGCCGGGTACGGCGGATATTCTGGTTCCACGTAACACCCTGCTTCACGAGAAGACCTGTGATCTGTTAGAAGAGAACTCAGTCGACAGCGTGAAAGTACGTTCAGTCGTAAGCTGTGAAACCGATTTTGGTGTGTGTGCAAACTGCTACGGTCGCGACCTGGCACGTGGTCACATCATCAACAAAGGTGAAGCAGTGGGTGTTATCGCAGCACAGTCCATCGGTGAGCCGGGTACTCAGCTGACGATGCGTACGTTCCACATCGGTGGTGCGGCATCTCGTGCGGCAGCAGAATCCAGCATTCAGGTGAAAAACACCGGTACGATTAAGCTGAGCAACCACAAGCACGTTACTAACGCTAACGGCAAACTGGTTATCACTTCTCGTAACACCGAGCTGAAATTGATCGACGAATTTGGTCGTACCAAAGAAAGCTATAAAGTGCCTTACGGTTCCATCATGGGCAAAGGTGACGGTCAGGCAGTTAACGGCGGCGAAACCGTAGCTAACTGGGATCCGCACACCATGCCTGTAATCAGTGAAGTGGGCGGTTTCATTCGCTTCGCTGATATGGTTGATACCCAGACCATTACCCGTCAGACCGATGATTTGACTGGTTTGTCTTCACTGGTTGTTCTGGATTCTGCAGAGCGTACTGGTAGCGGTAAAGACCTGCGTCCGGCACTGAAAATTGTTGACGCCAAAGGCGACGACGTATTGATCCCAGGTACTGATATGCCTGCTCAATACTTCCTGCCAGGTAAAGCAATTGTACAGCTGGAAGATGGTACTCAGATTCACCCAGGTGACACCTTGGCGCGTATTCCTCAGGAATCCGGCGGTACCAAGGACATCACCGGTGGTCTGCCACGCGTTGCTGACTTGTTCGAAGCGCGTCGCCCGAAAGAGCCTGCAATCCTTGCTGAAATCAGCGGGATCATCTCCTTCGGTAAAGAGACCAAAGGCAAGCGTCGTCTGGTAATTTCTCCGTTGGATGGCAGCGATGCTTACGAAGAAATGATCCCGAAATGGCGTCAGCTGAACGTGTTCGAAGGCGAAGTTGTGGAACGTGGTGACGTTGTATCTGACGGCCCAGAATCTCCACACGACATTCTGCGTTTACGTGGTGTTCATGCGGTTACCCGTTACATCACCAACGAAGTGCAGGAAGTTTACCGTCTGCAAGGCGTTAAGATTAACGATAAACACATCGAAGTTATCGTTCGTCAGATGTTGCGTAAAGGCACCATCGTTAGCGCTGGTGGCACCGACTTCCTGGAAGGCGAGCAGGCAGAAATGTCTCGCGTTAAAATCGCTAACCGTCAGTTGGAAGCTGAAGGCAAAATCACGGCCACGTACACCCGTGACCTACTGGGTATCACCAAGGCATCCTTGGCGACCGAGTCCTTCATCTCCGCTGCATCGTTCCAGGAAACGACGCGCGTTCTTACCGAAGCCGCTGTTGCGGGTAAACGTGATGAACTGCGTGGCCTGAAAGAAAACGTCATCGTTGGCCGTCTGATCCCAGCCGGTACCGGTTACGCTTATCATCAGGATCGTGCTCGCCGTAAAGCACAAGGCGAAGTGCCAGTTGTTCCGCCGGTTAGCGCGGACGAAGCAACGGCTAACTTGGCTGAATTGCTGAACGCCGGTTTTGGTAACAACGACGAGTAATCGTTTTTGATAGCAGACTGCGTGAAAACCGCTCCTTCGGGGGCGGTTTTTTTTTGCCTGTTGAAAGTGCACTCTAGAAGGAAAATTTGCTGGTGGCGGGGCAAAGAGGTACCGCCCTTAACCGGGGATGAGGCCAGTTTAGGGCGGCATTTGGGAGGCGGAGCCGGGATGGCTGGCTCCGGCCACGGCACGATTGTCGCGGCAAAGACACCTTATCCTTTGCCACTTTTATCGGCGAGGGCCGGTTATCAGCCTCCCGATCCCTATTCAGATAATAGTTTTGGCTCTCAGTGAATCAGCATTTTGTTGCGAGGCGCGTCCAAGGAAACTGTCCCAGTCTTTCCACACTGGCTGCAACCCGGCCAGCGTCAGAGCCTCGGCCACGCGTTTTGGCGAACGGTTATCGTGTGGCGCAAACTGCTCCAGCTCGGGATGGTCATCATCGGCATAGCCGCCGGGCTGAGTTTTAGATCCTGCGCTGACCGTGTTGATCGCCAGCGGCACCACGTGATCGCGAAAGTAAGGCGATTCGCGGGTGGAAAGCGAAAGTTCGACATCCGGCGCAAATAGCCGAAAAGCGCAGATCAGCTGCACCAGCTGATTCTCTTCAAGGATCGACGCAGGCTCAATCCCTCCCGCACAGGGGCGCAATCGTGGGAAAGCCACGGAGTAGCGCGTCTGCCAGTAAGTTTGTTGCAAATAAAACAGGTGCTCCGCCACCATATAGCTGTCGGTCCGCCAGTTGTTGGAGAGGCCGAAAAGGGCGCCCAGCCCGATTTTATCCACGCCTGCTCGGCCCAGCCTGTCCGGCGTTTCCAGCCGCCAGAAAAAGTCCTGCTTCTGCCCGCGCAGGTGGTGCAGGGCGTAGGTCGGCGCATGATAGGTTTCCTGATACACCAGCACGCCGTCCAGCCCCAGCGTTTTCAGTTCGGCATATTCCTCCTGCGACAGCGGCTGAATCTCAATCATCAGGGAATCGAATTTCTGACGAATCGCCGGGAAATGCTGGCGGAAGTAATCCATCCCCACTTTGGTTTTGTGTTCCCCCGTCACCAGCAGCAGGTGCTTGAAACCTAAGCTGTTTAAGGCGTCGCACTCGCGGTCAATCTCCTCTTCATCTAAGGTTTTGCGCTTGATGCGATTACTCATCGAAAAGCCGCAGTAGGTGCATTCGTTGGCGCAAAGATTAGATAAGTAGAGCGGGGCGAAGAAGTTCACCGTGTTGCCGAAGCGTTGGCGAGTCAGCGCCTGCGCCTTTTGCGCCATCTGCTCGAGATAGGGCAGCGCGGCGGGGGAGATCAGCGCCATAAAGTCATCGCGGCTAATCTTCGCCTTACCGAGCGCGCGTTCGACATCGCCAGCCGTTTTACTGTTAATCCGCAGCGACAGGTCATCCCAGTCGAGGGTTTCCCAGACTTGGGTAAAAGTACTCATGATGTGGCACTCTCCGCCGAAGCAGATAGGAATCCGGTGAGCGGGCTGGAGGCCGACGCCGTGCGGTGTTTGCCGCCGAGACCGCTGTGGCGGGCCAGCGCGCCGGCTTCTACCGCGAGTTTGAAAGCCTGCGCCATGGCGATTGGGTCGCCCGCGACGGCAATCGCCGTATTGACCAACACCGCGTCCGCGCCGATTTCCAGCGCATCCGCCGCCTGACTTGGCGTACCAATTCCGGCATCCACAATCACCGGCACGCGGGCTTGTTCGATGATAATCTGCAGGAACTCGCGGGTGATCAAACCCTGATTGGAGCCAATTGGCGCGCCAAGCGGCATGACCGCCGCGCAGCCCACTTCTTCCAAACGCTTACACAGCACCGGGTCGGCACCGCAATAAGGCAACACCACAAAGCCTTGTTTTACCAGCGTTTCTGCCGCTTTCAGGGTTTCAACGGCATCCGGCAGCAGGTATTTCACATCCGGGTGAATTTCCAGTTTAACCCAATGAGTACCCAGCGCTTCTCGCGCAAGCTGGGCGGCAAAAATCGCCTCTTCAGCCGTTTTCGCCCCCGAGGTGTTAGGCAGCAGTTTGACGCCAAGCTTTTGCAGCGGCGCAAGAATGTCGTCGCCGCCGCGCCTTAGGTCCACGCGCTTCATCGCCATCGTTACCAGCTGCGAGCCCGACGCGGCAAGGGCCTGCTGCATCAGCGACGCGCTGGCGAACTTGCCGGTTCCGGTAAACAGGCGTGAGGTAAAAGTCGTATCAGCAATCTTTAACATGTCATCCTCCAGCGATGGCCTGAAACAGCAAGATGTTGTCGCCATCGGCCAACTGGTGCGCAGACCAGTTGTGGCGCGGAATAATTACCTGATTAACCGCCAGCGCGCTGCCATCCTGAGGGTGGTTTAGCTGTTCGAGCAGGTCCAGCAGGGTGAGAGGCGCGGCGAAATGGTGAGGTTCATCATTTATCATCAGCTTCACGGTTTAGCTCCACATACCGCGCAAAAGTCTGAGCGCGTGAGTTGGGCCGTCCGCCAGCTTTGCTGTTTGCCGTCGAATAAGCGTAATTTTCCGCTCAGCGAACTGCCGAGCCCGGCGATAATTTTCAAGGCTTCTAGGGCTTGCAGCGTGCCAATCACTCCGACCACCGGGCCGAGCACCCCGGCGGTGCGGCAATTGCGCACCGGCGTGTGGTGGTCGGGGTAGAGGCAGGCGTAGCAGCCGTGAGAATAAGGCGGTTCGAGCACCAGCAGCTGGCCGCTGAAGCCCACCGCGCTGCCGCTAATCAAGGTTTTGTTGTTCTCAACGCAGGCTTGATTGATGGCGTGGCGAGTGGCCATGTTGTCGCTGCAATCCAGCACCAGATCCGCAGCACGCACGGCCTCGGTGAGGGTTTCACCCTCCAGTCGCTGCTGAATTGCCACGATTTCACACTCCGGGTTCAGCCTGAGTAACTCGCGCTTGGCGACCGCCGCCTTGGGCTTATCCACGTCGGCGCTGCGATAGATAACCTGCCGCTGCAAATTCGAAATATGCAGTGCGTCGTCATCCGCCAGCGTCAGCTTGCCGACGCCAGCCGCCGCAAGGTAGAGCGAGGCGGGGGAACCCAGCCCGCCAAGGCCGACAATCAGCACTCTGGCGGCGTCGATTTTCTCCTGTGCTTCAGGGCCAAACTCCTCGAGCAGCAGCTGACGGCTGTAACGCATAAAGGATTGATCATTGAGCATCATCAGCCTCTTCACCGGCGCAGAGCGCCAGAAGTTCCGCGGTTGCCTTGCGCCAGTCCGCCGCCTGCGTAATGGCGCTGACCACCGCGATGCTGCCGACGCCGGTGGCTAACACCGACGGCGCTTTGTCGATGCTAATGCCGCCAATCGCCACTGTGGGGAAGCTGCCGTCGAGCTGCCTGATGTGGCGCTCCAGCTCCTGCAAGCCCTGAGGCGCGGAAGGCATCTCTTTGGTTTGCGTCGGGAAAATATGGCCGAGGGCGATATAAGAAGGCTTCATCGCCACGGCGCGCGCCAGCTCGGCATCGTCATGAGTTGAAACTCCGAGACGCAGCCCGGCGGCGTGGATCGCCGCAAGGTCGGCAGTATCGAGATCTTCCTGCCCGAGATGCACGCCGTAGGCCCGATGCTTTACCGCCAGACGCCAATAATCATTAATAAACAGCTGCGCCTGATGCTGTTGCCCCAAGGCGATGGCCTGAATAATGGCCGGCTCGACCTCCTCGTCGGGTAGGTCTTTGACGCGCAGCTGAATAGTTTTAACGCCTGCCTCCAGCAGGCGGGCGATCCATTCAACGCTGTCTACCACCGGGTATAGCCCCAGACGGAAAGGGACGGCGGGGAAGGCGTGGGTTATCGCGCTCATTTGCCGGCCTCCGCGCTGAAGCTGTCGGCCGGGTGGTAAAGCTCGCTGCCGCGTGAACGGAACTCCGAGGACATTTGCGCCATGCCGGTTTGCACAATCTCGATAGGCTGCGCCTGAGTTTCCAAGGTTGCCGCGTAATCGCGCACTTCTTGGGTGATTTTCATTGAGCAGAATTTCGGGCCGCACATAGAGCAGAAGTGAGCGACTTTGCCTGACTCTTGCGGCAGGGTTTCGTCGTGGTAGGCCCGCGCCGTAGCCGGATCGAGGGCCAAATTGAACTGATCCTCCCAGCGGAATTCAAAACGCGCCTTCGACATCGCGTTATCGCGGATCTGCGCGCCCGGATGGCCTTTCGCCAAATCCGCCGCGTGGGCGGCAATTTTGTAGGTGATCAAGCCTTGCTTCACGTCCTCTTTGTTCGGCAGGCCGAGGTGCTCTTTCGGCGTGACATAACACAGCATGGCGCAGCCGAACCAGCCGATCATGGCCGCCCCGATACCCGAGGTGAAGTGGTCATAGCCCGGCGCAATGTCGGTGGTCAGTGGCCCCAGCGTGTAGAACGGCGCCTCGTGGCAGTGTTCCAGCTCTTCCGTCATGTTGCGGCGGATCATCTGCATCGGCACGTGGCCCGGCCCTTCAATCATCACCTGAACATCATATTCCCAAGCGATTTTGGTCAGCTCGCCCAAGGTGCGCAGCTCGGCGAACTGGGCTTCGTCATTGGCATCTTGAATAGAACCCGGACGCAGGCCGTCACCCAGCGACAGGGAGACGTCATAAGCGGCGCAGATTTCACAAATTTCGCGGAAATGCTCAAACAGGAAGCTCTCTTTATGGTGCGACAGGCACCATTTCGCCATGATTGAGCCGCCGCGCGACACAATGCCGGTCAGGCGTTTGGCGGTCATTGGCACATAGCGCAGCAGCACGCCCGCGTGGATGGTGAAGTAGTCAACGCCTTGCTCCGCCTGCTCCAGCAGGGTGTCGCGGAACATCTCCCAGTTCAGGTCTTCTGCAATGCCATTCACTTTTTCCAAGGCTTGGTAGATCGGCACTGTGCCGATAGGCACCGGGCTGTTACGCAAAATCCATTCGCGGGTTTCGTGGATATAGCGGCCGGTGGACAAGTCCATTACGGTGTCCGCACCCCAGCGGGTGGACCACACCAGTTTTTCCACCTCTTCTTCGATAGAGGAAGTTACCGCCGAGTTGCCGATGTTGGCATTCACTTTCACCAAGAAGTTGCGGCCGATAATCATCGGTTCGGACTCTGGATGGTTGATGTTAGCGGGGATAATCGCCCGGCCTGCGGCCACTTCCTGACGCACGAATTCCGCCGTGATATTGGCGGGCAGGTGAGCACCAAAGCTCTCCCCCGGATGCTGCTGGCGCAGCACTTCACCGCGAATTCGCTCACGGCCCATGTTTTCGCGGATGGCGATGAACTCCATCTCCGGGGTGATTATCCCCTGGCGGGCATAGTGAAGCTGGGTAACGTTTTTACCCGCCAGTGCCTTGCGCGGGCGAGGCAAATGCTCGAAGCGCAGGTGGTCCAGCCCGTCATCGGCCAGACGCTGCTGGGTAAAGCCGGAGCTTACCTGTGGTAGCTCTTCGGTATCGTTGCGTGAAGCAATCCAGCCCGCGCGCAGCTTCTCCAGGCCGGCGTGGACATCAATCGTCGCCTCGGGATCGCCATAAGGCCCGGCGGTGTCATACACCGGAATGGCCTCGTTTTCCTCATAGCGCGGGTTGTCTTTGGTGCCGCTAATGAGCGTCGGGCTGAGTTGGATCTCGCGCATCGGCACGCGCACGTCGGCGCGCTCGCCTTGCAGATAAATACGTTTGGAGTTAGGGAAGGCGACGCCCTGCAGGCTGTCGATAAAATCTTGAGCTTCGGCGCGCTGCTCGCGACGGTTTACGGGCTTTTTAGGGGTGTTTGACTGAATGCTCGACATAGCAAATTCCTCGTGTTTTTCATGATAAAAAACGTTACGTGATGGAAAATTGCTTGTCTGGAGGTTTACGGCAGGAGTAAAAACGGTCGATTTAGCCGCCAAAGGCCGTGGCGATGCAGGGCCGGAATGAGGCTAAACGCATGACATTACTCTTGTTCCCTTCGCGGGTATTAACCCGATCAGGTTCCGCGGATCCCGAATTAACGGTCTCAGCCTGGCGTAACGTCCGTGAGGAACATCATGCGCTAGGCACTCCGACAAGAAGCCCCAATATAGGGGGCCGAAAAATAAACTACAACCCAGATAGGGTTATTTAATGTTGAAATAGGTTAATCGATTGTTTCGAAATTACGCCGGACGCTCAAGGATCTGGTCGTTTGCAACGGGTGGTAACACATCTTGTGACGGTTCGAACGCTAAAGTAATTAGCTGATCTTCAAGGACAAAGCGCGCATCTAAGGCTTCGCCGATATCAGAAAGCGCATAGTGGAAAGCAAAGGCGTTGTCATCGGTGATATCTGTTTCGGTATAACTGTCATGGAAAGCCATGATAGCTTCGGTGTTCAGTTCAAGGGCTGGATAGATTTTCGACGCAATCAGCTGTTTTGGGCTGTCGATACCTTCAACTTCATCGATAATACGGTGGTAAAGGTGGAAATGGCCGGCTGAGAGATAATCCACCAAGTTGTGGCAAAAGTTATCCAGCGCTTTTTCGTTTAGCGGGGTATGCTTTTCTTTGTTCGGTTTCAGTCCAACAAGCGTGCAATAGGAGACTAAGAGTTCTTTGCGCGCATGAAGCCACTGATCGATTAACTCGTTACTGCCACCAACGCGTTGGGTCAGTCTTTCCAGACGATTTAGCATGGTTGACTCCGTGAGCGAGAGAAAAGTAACCAAATGTTAAAGGTTACTAATATTTAACTTCCGAAAACCAGATTGTCAGTCTCGTCGAGGTTATGCAACAACAATATGGAATTACAGATAACAGACCAACATAACGGCTGGTGGGTGATCAGCCACGAGGGCAAGCTGTGGCTGCCACAGGGCGAATTACCTTTTGGTGATGCTGCGCAATTCTCGCTGGTTGGCAAAATTGGCCGACAAATTGGCGAATGGCAGGGTGCGCCGGTTTGGCTGGTTCGTCAGGCGATGGACAACAATATGTTCTCCGCACGCCAACTGCTGGATCAGGACAAAGGCTTATTCCAGCTGGTGGGGCGCGGCGTGCAGCTCGCCGAGTTCTACCGTTCGCATAAGTTTTGCGGTTACTGCGGCCATGAAATGCAGGTCAGCAAAACCGAGTGGGCCGCCCTGTGCAGCCACTGCCGTGAACGCTATTACCCGCAAATCGCCCCCTGCATTATCGTCGCTATCCGTAAAGGTGAAGAGATTTTGCTGGCGCAGCATGTTCGCCATCGCAATGGCATTCACACCGTGCTGGCCGGGTTTGTCGAAGTCGGCGAAACGCTGGAAGAGACGGTGGCCCGCGAAGTGATGGAAGAGAGCAATGTGCGCGTTAAAAACGTGCGTTATGTCAGCTCCCAGCCGTGGCCTTTCCCGAACTCCCTGATGATGGCCTTTATGGCGGAATACGACGGCGGCGACATCAAACACGACCCGAAAGAGTTGCTCAACGCCGGTTGGTATCGCTTTGATGCCTTACCGCAGTTGCCGCCGGTCGGCACTATTGCCCGCCGACTGATTGAAGATACTGTCGTACTGTGCCGCGCCGAGTGCGACGGCGATGCTGAATAATAGGCATGCTACAATGCCGCCCAGACGAATGCCGTGCGGCCAAGATTATTGAAGGAATGAGTAATAATGAGTGAGTTGAAGAACGATCGCTACCTGCGCGCTTTACTGCGTCAGCCCGTTGATGTGACCCCGGTGTGGATGATGCGTCAGGCTGGACGCTATTTGCCAGAGTACAAAGAGACGCGCGCCCAGGCCGGTGATTTTATGTCGCTGTGCAAAAACGCCGAACTGGCGTGTGAAGTGACGCTACAGCCTCTACGCCGCTATGCGCTGGATGCGGCGATCCTGTTCTCCGATATTCTGACCATTCCTGATGCCATGGGCCTGGGGCTGTATTTCGAGACTGGCGAAGGCCCGCGTTTCACCTCTCCGCTGACCTGCCGCGCTGACGTTGAAAAGCTGCCAATCCCTGATCCAGAGATGGAATTGGGCTATGTGATGAATGCCGTGCGCACCATTCGCAAAAACCTGAAAGGCGAAGTGCCGCTGATTGGCTTCTCCGGCAGCCCGTGGACGCTGGCGACTTACATGGTTGAAGGCGGCAGCAGCAAAGTCTTCACCAAACTGAAAAAGATGATGTATGCCGAACCGGCAACCCTGCACCTGCTGCTAGATAAGCTGGCGGACAGCGTGATTTTGTATCTCAATGCGCAAATCAAAGCCGGCGCTCAGTCGGTGATGGTGTTCGACACCTGGGGCGGCGTGCTGACACCTCGCGATTACCGCGAATTCTCCCTGAACTATATGCATAAAATCGTTGATGGCCTGATTCGTGAACACGACGGACGCCGCGTGCCGGTAACGCTGTTCACCAAAGGCGGTGGGCAGTGGCTGGAAGCGATGGCCGCCACCGGCTGTGACGCGCTGGGTCTGGACTGGACCACGGACATTGCCGATGCGCGCCGTCGCGTGGGCGACAAAGTTGCTCTGCAAGGTAACATGGACCCGTCTATGCTTTACGCTAAGCCTGCGCGCATTGAGCAGGAAGTCGAAACGATTTTATCTGGTTTCGGCAGCGGTAATGGTCACGTCTTCAACCTGGGACATGGCATTCATCAGGACGTGCCGCCTGAGAATGCCGGCGTCTTCGTGGAGGCTGTGCACAACTTATCGCGCCGTTTCCATCAGTAAGCGCTTATAAGGTATAGGAATGATTGATACTCGAGTTTTACGAGAAGAGCAGAGGGTGCTGGCGGATAATATTGTCCTACAGGACCCGGACGGTTTTCAGACGCCGCGCTTTATTGCCGGTGCTGACGTAGGATTCGAGCAGGGGGGCGAGGTGACGCGGGCGGCGATTGCTACCCTGAGTTATCCCTCCCTTGAGCTGGTGGAATACCAGATTGCCCGTATCGCGACCACCATGCCCTATATCCCCGGTTTTCTCTCTTTCCGTGAGCTGCCAGCGCTGATGCAGGCCTGGCAGCAGCTTCAACAGCAGCCTGACTTAGTGCTGGTAGACGGTCAGGGCATTGCGCATCCAAGGCGTTTAGGCGTCGCCAGCCATTTTGGTTTGATGATCGACGTGCCGACCATTGGCGTGGCAAAAAGCCGCCTGTTCGGCAAGTTTTTACCCCTCGAAGATGCCCTGCATAGCCGACAGTCGCTGTATGACCGCGACGAACAAATTGGCTGGGTGTGGCGCAGTAAACTACGCTGTAACCCATTGTTCATTTCGCCCGGTAATCACATCAGCATAGAATCTGCTTTTTTCTGGGTGGAACAATGCATGCGGGGTTATCGACTACCTGAACCTACTCGTTGGGCCGACGCCGTCGCCTCTAATCGGGTAGCATTTCAGCGCTGGCAGCGCCTGAGCGGGAATCTTTAGGAATCAAGGCATAGGGATCTGCAATCATTTCAGGTAAACTCCTGCGCAGAAAAAGTTAACGAGAACCAACCATGTTACGTAATCCGATACATTTACGTCTGGAGAAGCTAGAAAGCTGGCAACACCTGACGTTTATGGCGAGCCTTTGTGAGCGCATGTATCCCAACTATCAGATGTTCTGTCTGCAATCCGGGTTCGGCGAACCACAGCTGTATCGTCGCATCTTGGATTTGGTTTGGGAAACGCTGGTCGTCAAGGACGCCAAAGTCAATTTTGACACACAGCTTGAGAAGTTAGAGGAGGCGGTGCCTTCTGCTGAAGACTACGATATTTACGGCGTTTACCCAGCAATCGACGCCTGTATCGCATTAGGTGAACTGATCCACTCGCGGCTCAGTGGTGAGACGCTCTCGCATGCGATTGCTGTCAGTGAAACGTCAATTCGCACCGTTGCTATGCTTGAGATGACTCAGGCTGGCAAAGAAATGACCGATGAAGAACTGAAAGTTATCCCTGCTGTTGAGGAAGAATGGGACATCCAATGGGAGATTTTCCGCCTGTTGGCTGACTGTGAAGAGCGTGACCTTGAATTAATAAAAGGGTTACGTTCTGACCTGCGTGAAGCCGCCGTGAGTAACATTGGCATAAATTTAGCGCAATAAGGCAAGAAAACGTGATTTAACGCCTGATTTGTCGTGCCTTAAGGCTTCACATCCGCACCCTGTCTGGTCTACATTTGGGGTGCGTAAAAAAAGTGGCTATCGGTGCGTGTATGCAGGAGGGTGCTGTCAATCGGCATATCCGTCGCACTCGATGCTTTGCAAACGATAAACACACTGTAAAGGATAACTTATGAACAAGACTCAACTGATTGATGTAATTGCGGACAAAGCTGATCTTTCCAAAGCACAGGCCAAAGTTGCTCTTGAATCTACACTGTCTGCTATTACCGAGTCTCTGAAAGAAGGTGATGCTGTACAATTGGTTGGTTTCGGGACTTTCAAGGTAAATCATCGTAACGAGCGTACTGGTCGTAACCCACAGACTGGTAAAGAAATCAAAATCGCAGCTGCCAACGTGCCTGCGTTCGTTTCTGGTAAAGCTCTGAAAGACGCTGTTAAGTAATTGCTTGCAGTGAAAAGAATAAGCGAGGGGGCGGCTAAGCGGCCCCTTTTGTTTATCACCTCCAAACTGGCTGCCACCCTGTTGGTACTCGGTTTGGTGGGTTGCAGTTCCAAAGACACCACGCCGCTGTTCAGCGCCAGTGGTTATGTTGCTGACCAGGGCATTAATCGCCTATGGCGTCGCGACAATGCCGACCACCACCCTCAAACTATCGTCAACGTGTACAGCCCCTACTATGGTGGTGACACGGTGATCACCCGCTATGAATATCAGCAAGACCAACTGCACCTGATGCGCGAAACCCACGCTACTAAGACCGATCTTGGAGTGATGCTGCGATTCGACAATGAAGGCCACGTCAGCTTTATGCAGAGACAGCTCCCCGAACGCCGGGAAAAGCTCTCGTCAGATGATATCGAGCTGTACAAATATAAAGCCGCGAAGTTGCTCGAACTCAGCAACACGCTGCGCGCCGGTAACGTCCGGCTGATTCAGGGGCAGTGGAAACAGGGCAATATTACCTCTTGTGCGGGCCAGCCCGTCACTCTGAGCCTCAGCGTTCGCTCGCAGGTTTGGTTAGCCAAGCGCGCCGCGCAGGCCAATGATCGCCTTGGGTTAGCTTGGCTCAGTGCGCCAGAAGGGGATGAATTGCTGCTGGTGGCCAATGAAGATTTCTGTAAGTGGGAACCGAAAGAGTCCGACTTATAAGCCAAGAGACTTGGCGAAAGCTGTATAAATAAGAAAGGCACGCCGAAGCGTGCCTTTTGCCGTTCTGGGGCAGGGGTTACTGGTCTTGCTCGCGAGCAATGGCGCGATAACCGATATCTTTACGGCAGAAGCTGCCTTCCCAACTGATATCTTTCGCCAACTGGTAAGCGCGTAACTGTGCGGCGGCCACCGTTTTGCCCAGTGCGGTAACACAGAGCACGCGGCCACCGTTGGTCACGACGCGCTCATTCTGCAGACGGGTCCCGGCGTGGAACACTTTACCGTCCGGCACTTCCTCCAGCGGCAAGCCGTGGATCGGCTGACCATTGTGGTAGTTCCCCGGATAGCCGCCCGCGGCCAGAACCACGCCAAGAGAAGGGCGCGGATCCCATTCTGAGGTCACTTCGTCCAAGCGACCTTCTGCACCGGCAAGACATAGCTCCACCAGATCAGAGCGCAGACGCAGCATGATTGGCTGAGTTTCTGGGTCGCCAAAGCGGCAGTTGAACTCAATCACCTTCGGCTGGCCGTCGGCAGAAATCATCAGACCAGCGTACAGGAAGCCAGTATAGGTGTTGTTCTCAGCCGCCATGCCGCGCACAGTTGGCCAGATCACCTGATCCATCACGCGCTGGTGGATCTCATCTGTCACTACCGGAGCCGGTGAATAGGCACCCATGCCACCTGTGTTCGGCCCGGTATCGCCATCGCCCACGCGTTTGTGGTCCTGACTGGTCGCCATCGGCAGCACATTTTTGCCATCAACCATGACGATAAAGCTGGCTTCTTCGCCGTCGAGGAACTCTTCGATAACAATTCTATGCCCGGCGTCGCCAAAGGCATTTCCCGCCAGCATGTCATTAACGGCGGCTTCTGCCTCTTCCAGCGTCATGGCGACAATCACGCCTTTACCTGCGGCAAGGCCGTCGGCTTTGATGACGATTGGTGCGCCTTTGCTGCGCAGGTAGGCCAGTGCTGGCTCAACTTCGGTAAAGTTCTGGTAATCCGCACTTGGGATCTTGTGGCGAGCTAAGAAATCTTTGGTGAAGGCTTTTGAACCTTCAAGCTGGGCCGCTTCTTGTGTCGGGCCGAAGATTTTCAAACCGGCAGCACGGAAAGCGTCTACTACGCCGATAACCAGCGGCGCTTCTGGCCCAACGATTGTCAGACCAATGTTGTGGCTCTGGGCGAAAGCCAGCAGGCCAGCAACGTCGGTGGCGGCGATGTCCACATTCTCAAGCAGAGGCTCTAATGCCGTGCCCGCATTGCCTGGAGCAACATAGACTTTATCCGCCAGCGGGGACTGGGAGGCTTTCCACGCTAAGGCGTGTTCACGCCCGCCGTTACCAATAATTAAAATATTCATGAGAAGCTCCGGGTGAGCGGGCTGAGGCAGCCCGCTAAAAAATGAGTCGTGGTCTATGAATTAATGGCGGAAATGACGCATGTCGGTAAAGAGCATAGCGATACCGTGCTCGTTTGCCGCGGCGATAACTTCATCATCGCGAATAGAACCGCCCGGCTGAATCACGCAGGTAATGCCCACGGCAGCGGCGGCATCAATACCATCGCGGAATGGGAAGAAGGCGTCGGACGCCATGACGGAACCCGCCACTTCTAAACCTTCATCCTCGGCTTTGATACCGGCAATCTTCGCCGAGTAGACGCGGCTCATTTGGCCTGCGCCAATGCCGATCGTCATTTTGTCGCGGGCATAAACAATGGCGTTGGATTTAACGAACTTCGCCACTTTCCAGCAGAACAGAGCATCGGACAGCTCTTGCTCAGTCGGCTGGCGGGAAGAGACCACGCGCAGGTCTGACGCTTCAACCATACCCAAATCTCGGTCTTGCACTAACAGGCCGCCATTCACGCGTTTGAAGTCCAGCGCGTTTTGGCGGCTTTGCCACTGTCCGCAGGTTAATACGCGAACGTTTTGTTTAGCCGCGGTCAGTGCCAGAGCCTCTTCGCTCACGGAAGGGGCGATGATCACCTCCACAAACTGGCGGCTGATGATGGCTTTTGCGGTATCAGCATCCAACTCGCGGTTGAAAGCGATAATACCGCCGAAAGCAGAAGTCGGGTCGGTTTTATAGGCGCGCTCATAGGCTGCTAGAATGGAATCGCCGATGGCTACGCCGCACGGGTTGGCGTGCTTAACAATGACGCAGGCCGGCTCTGCAAACTCTTTCACACATTCCAGAGCAGCATCGGTATCCGCGATATTGTTGTAAGAGAGGGCTTTGCCTTGCAGCTGCTGCGAGGTGGCGACCGAAGCTTCACTAACATTCTCTTCTATATAGAAGGCTGCGTTTTGATGGCTGTTCTCGCCATAACGCATATCTTGCTTCTTGATGTAGCTCAGATTCAGGGTGCGCGGGAACTGGCCGGAAGGCTTGTCGGTTTCGCCGTGGTAAGCCGGAACCATAGTACCGAAGTAGTTGGCAATCATGCCGTCGTAAGCCGCGGTGTGCTCAAAGGCTTTAATCGCCAGGTTGAAACGGGTTTCCAGCGTCAGGGAGCCGCCGTTGTTATCCATCTCTTCTATAATAGAAGCGAAGTCCCCATTCTTAACCACAATCGCCACGTCTTTATGGTTCTTCGCCGCTGAGCGAACCATGGTTGGCCCGCCGATATCAATATTCTCAACCGCGTCTTCCAGTGAACAGTCTGGGCGCGCAACGGTTTGGGCAAACGGGTAAAGGTTGACGACCACCATATCAATAGGCGCGATGGCGTGTTGCGCCATGATCTCATCGTCTTTGCCTCTGCGACCTAAAATCCCGCCGTGCACTTTTGGGTGCAAGGTCTTGACGCGTCCATCCATCATCTCCGGGAACCCGGTGTAGTCAGAAACTTCGGTCACCGGCAGCCCTGCATCAGCGAGTAAGCGAGCAGTTCCGCCTGTAGAGAGCAATTCCACGCCGCGTTGCACTAAAGCTTCGGCGAATTCTACGATACCGGCCTTATCAGAAACGCTGAGTAGGGCACGGCGGATTGGACGAGGTTGTAACATGGTGGTTATTTCCTTGGCTTTGAAGTCGCAGTAAAGAGTGTTATCTGAGTTCAAGAGGCGCTTTCTTCTCTTTATATAGAGTAATTTTGAGAAAAGAGCTGCTTTGCACTTAGATAACTGTCCTTTCGCATCTCATTTTTCTTAGTTGTTACCTTAATGAACGTAAAAACAGACGCGCGAAATTGTAGCGAAAACGATTGCGCGGCGCTCGTAAAATTTGAGCAAGATGTTGCTCTGTGGATAAGTTTGTGTAAAAGACGGTATAAGCGGTGTATTTGCTGTGGAATGCAGCAAACGGTAATTTTTCTTAAAATTAGCCCTTGCGGCCTGCTCAGAACTCCCTATAATGCCGCCCCATCGACAGGGAACAACGTGAACAACATCACGAAGTGAACGAGTCGGAAAGATTAAAAACAGCGGCAACCGGGTAAAATAAACGGTTGACACTGAAAGAGGAAAGCGTAATATACGCCACCTCGAGTTGCCAAGCGAAAGCGCGTAACTCACTGCTCTTTAACAATTTATCAGACAATCTGTGTGGGCACTCACAA